>Ga0126371_10004040_pt1 | contig 12914 bp, 13 predicted proteins | sample PanSoiMetaPlot_4_FD_110145 | JGI IMG/M metagenome (GOLD analysis project Ga0126371, IMG submission 110145) | Tropical forest soil microbial communities from Panama - MetaG Plot_4 | ecosystem: Environmental > Terrestrial > Soil > Tropical forest > Bulk soil | place: Panama | collected 2016-02-17
ACATAGAACAAAATAAAGTCGAGGGAGCAAAAGACGCCGATCATCAGCGTCTCGAGTACGAGGAACGCGATCATGAATTCCCTGACCTGGAATTGGATCACTTCCCAAGCCGAGACGATCGCGAGCAACGTCATAATAGTCGATAGAAGAACAAAGAACAGCGAGATGCCGTCGATCCCCATGTGGTAATTGAAATTGAAACCGCCGAGGGTGACCCAGGTTGCACGCTCGACGAATTGAAAATCGGAGGTTGTGGGATCGAACTGGAGCCACAGCACCACCGACAGCGCGAAGTCGATCAGCGAGGTCCACAGCGCGATCCAACGCGCATTGCGTGCGACCACTGCCTCCTCGCCACGCGCCATCAGGATAAAGGCGACCCCGACCAATGGAAGAAACGTGACGAGCGAAAGGAGCGGCCAATGACTCACTTGCGCTGCCCTCGGCTCACCGCGGGAACAGGTACCAGGTCACGAACGCGACCAGGCCGATCATCATCGCGAAAGCATAATGGTACAGATAGCCGGTCTGCAGCCGGCTGGCCTGCCGCGCGAGGTCGCGGGTCACCGCTGCAACCCCATTCGGCCCGAAGCCGTCGATCACCGCGCCGTCGCCGGACCGCCACAGACCGCCACCGAGCAAAAAAGCGGTCCGGACGAACAGCCAGTCATACAATTCGTCGAAGTACCATTTGTTCAAGAGGAACAGGTAAAGCGCGCGGAATTGCGCGGCGAGACGCACCGGGACGCGCGGATCCGCAATGTAGAATATGTAGGCGATCGCGATGCCGATCAGCGCAAATATCAGCGGCATGAAACGAACGACCAAAGGAACCCCTTCCGCTGCCGCCAGCGAATCGTATTGCGGCAGTACCAGGATCGAGTTCTTCCAGAATGCGGCCCGGTCGTTTCCGACAAAGAAGTCGTAGCCGAGATAACCAAAGAATGCGGCGCCGATTGCAAGCACGATCAGCGGAATTAACATCACCCAAGGGCTCTCGTGGGCATGATGCATCGCCTCTTCGCCCGCCCGCGGCTCGCCGTGGAAAGTCATGAACATGACGCGCGAGATGTAAAAGGCGGTCATCAGCGCCGCGACAGTGCCGAGAACCCATGCGTACCGACCAACCGCGCTTCCCGACGCCCAGGCGGCTTCGAGTATCGTGTCCTTCGAGTAGTAGCCCGAAAAGAACGGGAGTGCGCTAAGCGACAGCGCGCCAACCCACATCGTCACATAGGTGATCGGCGTTTTGCGCCAGAGGCCGCCCATGCGGCGCATGTCCTGCTCGCCGCCCATCGCGTGGATGACGGACCCGCAACACAGAAACAACAGGCCCTTGAAGAAGGCGTGCGTAAAAAGGTGAAAAATGGCCGCGCCGTAGGCCGAGACCCCCGCGGCGGCGAACATGTAGCCGAGCTGGCTGCAGGTCGAATAGGCGACGACCTTTTTGATGTCCGGCTGCACCATGCCGATGCTCGCGGCGAAAATCGCCGTGGTCCCGCCAATGACGCCGACAACGGCAAGTGCCGTCGGGGAGTATTCGAATAGCGGCGACAGGCGAGCGACCATAAAGACGCCCGCGGTAACCATTGTCGCCGCATGAATTAGCGCGGAAACCGGCGTCGGGCCCTCCATCGCATCGGGCAACCACGTGTGAAGCGGGATCTGCGCCGATTTTCCCATCGCACCGATGAACAGGAGAATGCAGGCGAGGGTCAACGAATCGACGTGCCAGCCGAGAAACTCCATTGTCGTGCCGACGGCCTTCGGGGCGGCACCAAAAACGGTGCCGAAGTCGAGCGAACCGAAGATCACAAAGACCGCGTAAATACCGAGCGAGAACCCAAAATCGCCGATCCTGTTGACGAGAAACGCCTTGATCGCGGCGGCATTGGCCGAGGGGCGGTCGTACCAGAACCCGACCAGCAGATAGGACATCAGCCCGACGCCTTCCCAGCCGAAAAATAGCTGCACGAAGTTGTCGGACGTGACGAGAGCCAGCATAAAAAACGTGAACAGGCTCAAATAAGACATGAAGCGCGGGATCGACGGATCGCCGTGCATGTAGCCGATCGAATAAACGTGGACCATCGACGAGACGACGGTCACGACGACGATCATCACGCCGCTCAACGTGTCGAGCCGCAGCGACCATGCGATGTCGACGCCCCCGGCGACGATCCAGCTGGCCAGAGGGATCACCCGCACGTCGTCGGCCGCCAGGATATCGCGGAACAGGAAGCAGCCGAGCACCGCGGAGAGCAGAAGGGCGCCGCAGGTGACCAGCTGCGCGCCGCGGTCGCCGATCGCCCGGCCAAAAAAGCCGGCGATGACCGCGGCGATCAGCGGGAGAAATACAACGGCGACGGCCAAAGCCTCAGCCCTTCATCATGTTGATGTCTTCGACCCGGATCGTGCCACGGTTGCGGAAATAGACGACGAGGATCGCGAGGCCGATCGCGGCTTCGGCCGCCGCCACCGTCAGCACGAACATCGCGAAGGCCTGGCCGACGAGGTTGTTCAGAAAGACCGAGAAGGCGACGAAATTAATGCTGACCGCGAGCAGCATGAGCTCGATCGACATCAGCATGATGATGACGTTCTTGCGATTGAGAAAAATCCCGAAAACTCCGAGCGTGAAGAGGATCGCGGCGACGGTCAGGTAATGTGGGAGGCCGATCAGCATCAATCGCTTCCAGCGCCGACCGGCACCTTGACCACCTCCACCGTCTCCGCAGGTCGGCGCGCCAGCTGCGCGGCGATCGACTGCCGCCTGACATCGGCTCGTTGGCGCAGGGTCAGGACAATCGCCCCGATCATTGCGACGAGCAGGATGAGCCCGGCAACCTGGAACCCGAACAGATAGCGGGTGTAAAGGATATCGCCGAGCGCCCGCGTGTTGGTCAGCGGAAGTCCACCTGTCGCCGAGGCGACTGCCGCACCGACACCCTGGTTGACGATGGCGTTCCCCAGGATCGCAACAACAAAAACCAGCTCTGCCAAGAGGATTAAACCGATTACCGCACCGATCGGGAGGTACCTCACAAAGCCGCTGCGCAATTCCAGAAAATCGATGTCCAGCATCATCACGACAAAAAGAAACAAGACCGCGACCGCCCCGACATAGACGATGACGAGGACCATCGCCAGGAACTCTGCGCCGATCAGAATGAACATGCCGGCGGCGTTGAAGAAGGCGAGAATCAGAAACAGCACGGAATGCACCGGATTGCGCGACGACACCACCAGCACTCCGGAAGCGACCGCCACGACCGCGAAGATGTAGAAGAGAATGGCTTGGACGATCATCGGGTCCGCGCTCGCCAGATCGCCAGATGAGTGTCATTTCGGGTTGCGTCGCAGAGGCAGGCCCGGAATCCAGGAACACCGGCCTGGATCAGGATTGTGTCAACCTGTGTTCCTTGCTTCCGGGCTCGCGGGCAGTGCCCGTGCCCCGGAATGACAATCATCCGTGCCGGTCCCCCGATCACGCGGTCACCGGTACGGCGCGTCGAGAGCCAGGTTCTTGGCGATCTCGGCCTCCCAAACATCGCCATTCGCCAGCAGCCGCTCCTTGTCGTAGAGCAGTTCTTCGTGCGTTTCGGCCGCGAATTCGAAATTCGGTCCCTCGACGATCGCATCCACCGGACAAGCTTCCTGGCAATAGCCGCAATAGATGCATTTGGTCATGTCGATGTCGTAGCGCGTCGTGCGCCGGCTGCCGTCTTCGCGCGGCTCCGCCTCGATCGTGATCGCCAGCGCCGGGCAGATCGCCTCGCACAGCTTGCACGCGATGCAGCGCTCCTCGCCATTGGCGTAGCGGCGCAATGCGTGCTCGCCGCGGAACCGCGGGCTCAGCGGCCCCTTTTCGTAAGGATAGTTGACGGTAACCGGCCGCTTGAACATGTAGCGGAAGGTCAGCCCCAGCCCCGAGAGCAGCTCGGTCAACAGAAGGCTGCGGCTAGCGCGTTCGAGAAGTCCCATTAATCGTCCCTCAGCGCGGAGGCAGCCACCCGGCTGCGGTCAACACCCCAGCCGTCAGCACCAGCCACAATAGCGAAAAGGGGAGAAACACCTTCCAGCCGAGCCGCATCAACTGGTCGTAGCGGTACCGCGGGAAAGTCGCACGAACCCAAAGAAAGCAAAACAGCACGAACGCAATTTTGAGCAGGAACCAGAGCCACCCAGGCAACCAGGTGAAGGGCGGAACTCCGAACGGCGCGAGCCAGCCGCCGAGAAACAGCACGCTCGTCATCGCGCTCATCAGGATCATATTGCCGTATTCACCGAGATAGAACAGTGCGAACACCATTGAGGAATATTCGACGAAATAGCCGGCGACAATCTCCGACTCGCCCTCCGGCAGATCAAACGGGGCTCGCCCGGTCTCGGCCAATGCGGAGATGAAGAAAATCACGAACATCGGCAGAAGCGGAACTGCGAACCAGATTTGCCGCTGGGCCTCGACGATCTCGGTGAGGTTGAGCGAGCCGGCGCACAGCAGTACGGTCACCAGGACAAAGCCGATCGCGACCTCGTAGGAGACCATCTGCGCCGCCGAGCGCAGCGCCCCAAGGAAAGCGTAACGGGAGTTCGAAGCCCAACCGGCCAGGATGATCCCATAAACGCCAAGCGAGCTGATCGCATAAAGATAGAGTACCCCGACATTGATGTTGGCGATCACCACCCCGGGATCGAACGGAATGACCGCCCAGGCGATGAGGGCCAGAGTAAAAGTGATGAGCGGGGCAATGATGAACACGACCCGGTTCGCGGCGCTCGGGACGATGGTCTCTTTCACCAGCAGCTTCAGGCCGTCCGCGAAGGGCTGCAGCAGCCCGAACGGGCCGACGACATTCGGTCCCTTGCGCAACTGCGAGAACGCGATCACCTTGCGCTCGGCGTAGGTGAGCATCGCGATCGCGAGAAGCAGCGGCACGACCACGACGACGACTTCGATCGCCGTAATGACCGTGGGCCAGGCGTAGCCCGCCCAAAAATTAGCCATATCTGCCGGTCCGCGGTGGGGCTTCGTGCCGGCGGCCGTGCACAAACAGCTCGCTGCATTCGGTCATCGTACGGCTGGCGCGGCTGATCGGGTCGGTCCGATAAAAATCCTGGATCAGATATTCGAATGGACCGGTGGCAACGGGCCCCTCCTCACCGAAGGAGCCCCAGACGGCACGGGTGACCATATCTGTTTCGGCAAGCACCGGATGTTTCTGCCACATCAAGCGACGCAGGTCGCGCAGTACATCGAACGGCAGCGGATGGTCGACGGCAGCGGAGATCGCGCGGACTATCTTCCAGTCCTCGCGCGCCTCGCCTGGTGGAAACACGGCGCGCCGAGCCAGCTGGACACGCCCCTCGGTGTTGACGTAGGTGCCGTCCTTCTCGGTGTAGGCGCTGCCCGGCAGGACGACATCGGCGCGGGCGGCGCCGCGGTCGCCGTGATGGCCCTGATAGACGACAAACGCGCTGCCGAGGTCGCTCGTGTCGATCTCGTCGGCACCGAGCAGATACAGCAGCTCGATGTCACCGGATTTGCAGCCTGCGATGATGCCGGCAACGTCCATGCCGCCGGTCCCCGGTACAAAGCCGAGATCGAGGCCCCCGACCCGGGCAGCGCCCCAATGCAGCACATTGAACCCGTTCCAATCATCGCGGATGAGCGCGCCCGCCTGGGCGATCCCCCGTGCCGCTCCCAGGATGCGGGCCCCGTCGGGGCGCGCGAGCGCACCCTGCCCGACCACGATCATCGGGTTCTTCGCATCGCGCAGCACCGCCGCCCAGGGATGGTCGCCCGCGGCCAATGCGTTCAGCACCGCGCCGCTCTCGCCGAGCATCTCGACCGGAAATGTCAGGTCGAGCACCGGCCCGATTGCGGCAACCCGAAACCCCCCAGCAAGGTGACGCTTGCGCAAGCGCGCATTTACGAGCGGCGCTTCCCTGCGGGGGTCGGTGCCGACGAGCAGGCAGGCGTCGGCTCTCTCGATCCCGGCGATGGTCGTGTTGAAAACGTAGCCGGCGCGGCACCGCGCGTCGAGCTTAGCGCCGTCCTGCCGACAATCGAGGCTCGCGGCGCCGAGACCCGTCAAAAACTCCTTCAGCGCAAACATCGCCTCGGCGTCGCACAGGTCGCCGGCGATCGCCGCGATGCGCTCGCCGGGCGCCTTCTTCAGCCGTTCGGCTACGAGCTCGATCGCCTCGCGCCAGTCGGCCTCACGTTTACGTTCCCGGCCGATGTAAGGCCTGTCGAGTCGGCGGCGGACGAGGCCGTCGATCGCGTACCGGGTTTTGTCGGAGATCCACTCCTCATTGACCGCCTCGTTGACGCGTGGCAGCACGCGCAGCACTTGCGGCCCGCGCGAGTCGATCCTGATGTTGCTGCCGACAGCGTCCAAGACGTCGATCGATTCCGTTTTCGCTAGCTCCCACGGGCGGGCGACAAATGCATAAGGCTTCGAAGTCAGCGCGCCCACCGGGCATAAATCGATGATGTTGGCGGATAATTCGGAGTCGAGCGCACGCTCGATATAGGTCGTGATTTCCATATCTTCGCCGCGCCCGGTAGCACCCAGGTCGTGGACGCCGGCGATCTCGCTCAGGAACCGGATGCAGCGCGTGCAGTGGATGCAGCGGTTCATGTGGGTTTCGACCAATGGACCGAAATTCTTGTCGGGAACCGCGCGCTTGTTTTCTTCGAAGCGGCCGCGGTCGAAGCCGTAGACCATCGCCTGGTCTTGCAGATCGCATTCCCCGCCCTGGTCGCAAATCGGGCAATCGAGCGGGTGATTGATCAACAGAAACTCCATCACGCCTTTGCGTGCCTTCACGGCCTTCGGCGATTGGGTCATCACGACCATGCCGTCGGCGGCCGGCATCGCACATGACGCGATGGGTTTTGGCGACTTTTCGACTTCGACGAGGCACATCCGGCAATTGCCGGGAATCGTTAAGCGCGAGTGATAGCAGAAATGCGCGACCTCGATGCTGGCGTGCTCGCAAGCCTGCAAGATGGTCATGCCGGCCGGCACCTCGACTTCGCGCCCGTCGATCGTCAGCTTCGGCATTTCAGGCGGCCTGTCGCTGCGCCGCGGCAACGGAGCGGTACTCGGCGATGCGCCGCTCCATCTCCGGGCGGAAATGGCGGATGAGTCCCTGGATTGGCCACATTGCACCATCGGCCAGCGCGCAAATCGTATGCCCCTCGATTTCGTAGGACACGTCGAGCAGCATGTCGATCTCGGTCACCGAGGCGTTACCCTCAACCATGCGCTCCATGACCCGCCATACCCAACCGGCACCCTCTCGGCACGGGGTGCATTGGCCGCAGCTCTCGTGCTTGTAGAATTTTGCCAGCCGCGCGATCGCCTTTATGATGTCGGTGGATTTGTCCATTACAATCACAGCGGCGGTGCCGAGCCCACTCTTGACGGCAACCAAGCTGTCGAAATCCATGAGCACCGTCTCGCAGATAGATTTCGGTATCACCGGCACCGACGAACCGCCGGGAATTACCCCGAGAAGATTGTCCCAACCGCCACGCACCCCGCCACCGTGCCGCTCGATCAGTTCGCGCAACGGTATGCTCATCGCCTCTTCGACATTGCAGGGCGTGTTCACGTGGCCCGACAAACAATAGATTTTGGTTCCTGTGTTCCGGGGTCGGCCGATGCCAGCAAACCAATTGGCGCCGCGCCTTAAGATCGCCGGCACGACTGCGATCGTCTCGACATTGTTGACTGTGGTCGGGCAGCCGTAGAGCCCGACCTGCGCTGGGAAGGGCGGCTTCAGGCGCGGCTGCCCCTTGCGGCCCTCCAGACTCTCCAAAAGCCCGGTCTCCTCGCCGCAGATATAGGCCCCGGCGCCGCGGTGCAGGTAAACGTCGAGGTCCCATCCCGAACCACAGGCGTCCCGCCCGATCAGACCGGCTTCGTAAGCCTCGTCGATCGCGCTCTGTAAGCGCGTCGCCTCGTTATAGAACTCTCCGCGTATGTAAATGTAGCAGGTGCGGACACCCATCCCGACCGAGGCGAGCAAGCAGCCTTCGATCAGCTTGTGCGGGTCATGCCGCATGATGTCGCGGTCCTTGCAGGTGCCGGGCTCGCTTTCATCAGCATTGACGCAGAGATAGGTCGGGCGGTCGCTCTCCTTCGGCATAAAGGACCATTTGAGGCCGGTCGGGAAACCGGCCCCGCCGCGCCCGCGCAACCCGGCTTCTTTGACTTGCTCGACGATCCAGTCGCGACCTTTGAGGATCAGCTCCTTCGTACCGTCCCAATCCCCGCGACGCCGAGCCCCCGGCAGCCGCCAATCGTCACGACCATACAGGTTGGTGAAGATACGGTCCTTGTCAGCCAGCATTTCGTATTCCCGCGAAAATTCGTCACGCCCGCGAGAGCGGGGATTCAGGTATCGGCGGTGCCGACAAAGCCGCACCTGGATTCGCGCTTTCGCGGGAATGGCGGCTGGAAACGTCGCCGGGCAACTCCGTCAGCGTCGTGCGGCCGGTCACCGGCTCTGAGGCCTGGCGCCCGATAACCGAGCCCGGCGGAGGCGGCTGGCCGGCACGCAATTTGTCGAGCAGCGCCTCGGTCGCGGGTCCGTCCAGGTCCTCATAGAAATCGTCGTTGACTTGCAAGATCGGGGCGTTCACGCAGGCACCGAGGCACTCGACTTCGACCAGAGTGAACATTCCGTCCTGCGTGGTGCCGCCAACGCCGATGCCGAGCTTACGCCTGCAGACGTCGACGACAGCGTCGGACCCGCGCAGCCAGCACGGCGTTGTCGTACAAGCTTGCAGCAGATAGCGCCCTACCGGGCGCAAGTTGAACATCGTGTAAAACGTCGCAACCTCATACACGCGGATCGGCGCCATATCGAGGAACTGCGCGACGTGGTCCATCGCCGCCCGCGGCAACCATCCGCCGCTCTGCTCCTGCGCAATCCATAACAGCGGCAGCACCGCGCTCGCCTGGCGTCCGGGCGGGTATTTGGCGATTTGCGCTTCGGCGCGGTCGCGGTTTTGCGGAGTAAACTCGAAGCTTCCCGGCTGCTCGAATGGGGGTCCTTGGGTCAAGCTGGTCATCGGTCGATCTCGCCGAAGACGATGTCCATCGAGCCGATGATCGCAACGACGTCGGCGAGCATGTGGCCGCGACACATAAAGTCAGTCGCCTGTAGAAACGCGAAACCGGGGGATCTGATCTTGCAGCGATAGGGCCGGTTGGTGCCGTCAGAGACAAGATAGACGCCGAACTCGCCCTTGGGCGCCTCCACCGCGGTATAGGTTTCCCCCGCAGGGACGTGGTAGCCCTCGGTATACAGCTTGAAATGATGAATCAGCGCTTCCATCGAATGCTTCATCTCGGCGCGCGGCGGCGGCGCAACTTTGCGGTCGTTGACCTTCACAGGTCCGGCCGGCATCTGATCGAGAGCTTGCCTAATTATGCGGACCGATTGTCGCATCTCCTCGATACGGACTAGGTAGCGGTCATAAGAATCCCCATTGCGGCCAACCGGGACGTCGAACTCCATTTTGTCGTAGACGTCGTAGGGCTGGGCGCGGCGGAGGTCCCAGGCTACGCCTGAGCCGCGCAGCATCGGTCCCGAAAATCCCCAATCCGCCGCCTGCTCGGCAGTCACGATCCCGATGTCGACGGTCCGTTCCTTGAAAATGCGGTTCTCGGTCAACAGACGCTCGATATCGTCGATCGTCTGCGGGAACGTGTCGCAGAACGCCGCAATGTCCTCGGCCAGACCGGCCGGCATATCGAGATGGACGCCGCCTGGGCGGAAGTAATTGGCGTGCATGCGCGCTCCGGAGACGCGCTCGTAGAACTCCATCAGCCGCTCGCGTTCCTCGAACCCCCACAGAAACGGCGTGATTGCGCCGACATCCAGGCCGAATGCGCAGATACACAGCAAATGGTTCAGGATGCGGGTGATCTCGGCGAACAGTACTCGGATGTGTTGCGCGCGCGGGGGCGGGGTAATGCCCATCAGCTTTTCGACCGCCAGCGCGAAAGCATGCTCCTGGCACATCGGCGAGACATAGTCGAGCCGGTCGAAGTATGGGATCGCCTGCAGGTAGGTTTTGTATTCGATGAGCTTTTCGGTGCCGCGGTGCAACAGACCGATATGCGGATCGGCTCGCTCGATCACCTCGCCGTCCATTTCGAGGACGAGACGCATGACACCGTGGGCCGACGGATGCTGCGGCCCAAAATTCATCATGTAATTCTTGATGTGCGGCGGGCCTTCGAGCTCGCCTGCCGCATCCGCCCGAGGCTCGCTCACGGTTGCCCCTCGGCCGCTGCCCCGTCGTCCGACGAAGCCTTCTCGTCGCCTGGTAGGACCTGATCCATTCCTTCCCAGGGTGATAGAAAATCAAAACTGCGGAACTCCTGCTGCAGTCGGACTTGCTCGTAGATGACCGCTTTCTGTTCCTCGTCGTAGCGCAGCTCGACATACCCGGTTAGCGGAAAATCCTTGCGCATCGGGTGTCCTTCAAAGCCGTAATCGGTCAGGATCCGGCGCAAATCGGGGTTGTCGGCGAAATAGATCCCGAACAAATCCCACGCCTCGCGCTCCCACCATCCGGCGCTGCTGAAAAGGCCGACCGCGGACGGCACCGGCTGCTCTTCGTCGGTATCGATCTTGACGCGGATGCGCTGGTTGAGCCGCATGCTGAGGAGATTGTAAACCACCTCGAAGCGTTGCGGCCGGTCGGGATAATCGACGCCGCAAACATCACAGAGCACGGTGAACGCGCAGTTCGGGTCGTCGCGCAGGTACTTCAGGACCTGCGGCAGCGCTTCCCGTTTCGCACGGCAGCACAGCTCACCACCACGGATTTCCGCAGCCGTCACGGCATCGGGCAGCGCCGCCAACACACGGTTCGAAAGTGCCTCGAGTTTCTCCGTCATCGCGGCTCAGCGGGCAAAATTGCGGGCACGCTTAATCTTTTTCTGCAGCAGCAGAATTCCATAGAGCAATGCCTCGGCGGTCGGCGGGCAGCCAGGCACATAAACGTCCACCGGCACGATCCGGTCGCACCCCCGCACCACAGAGTAGGAGTAGTGGTAATAGCCGCCGCCGTTGGCGCATGAGCCCATCGAGATGACCCAACGCGGCTCAGCCATCTGATCGTAGACCTTGCGCAGTGGCGGGGCCATCTTGTTGCACAACGTGCCGGCCACGATCATCACGTCCGACTGGCGGGGGCTCGCCCGAAAGACGACCCCGAAGCGGTCGAGGTCGTAGCGGCTCGCCCCGGTATGCATCATTTCGACTGCGCAACAGGCTAGACCAAAGGTCAGCGGCCACAGCGAACCGGTCCGCGCCCAGTTGACGAGGTTGTCGAGCTTGGCAACGACAAAGCCCTTGTCCTGCAAGTCGTCGGTCGCGGCTCTGAGGAGCAAGCCTTGCTCGCTGCCGGGAGGGAGCGGGCGGCCGGGGGTCTCGATTACTCCCATTCCAACGCTCCCTTCTTCCATTCGTAGATGAAACCGACGGTAAGGACTGCGAGGAATACGATCATCGACCAGAAACCGAACATCCCGATATCACCGAGCGACACGGCCCATGGAAACAGAAAGGCGACCTCGAGATCGAAAATAATGAAGAGTATCGCGACGAGATAATAACGGACATCGAAGCGCACCCGGGCATCGCCGAACGGGTCGAACCCACATTCATAAGGCGACAGTTTTTCTGTATTTGGCCGTTGGCGCGCAACGAGAATGGAGGCCGCGATCATTGCGACCGATATTCCGCCGGCAATGACGAAAAATACGAGAATAGGGAAGTATTCGTGCAGGACGTTTTCCATGGGCATTACCGGTACAGCTGTGCCGCTCACTTAGGCCGCTGGGCAGCCTCTTCGCATCGGCCGGTGTTTGCGCTTCTACATATAGTGTGAATCGCCTGGATTCACCCGGCCGTCGAGGCAACACACTCCCTAGGCCTGTATTCGATGGCGGGAGCGACGGGGCTCGAACCCGCGACCTCCGGCGTGACAGGCCGGCGCTCTAACCAACTGAGCTACGCCCCCGTGACCTCGATTCGGGCAGGCACTCGTACAGTCCCTCGGAGAGGCTGTCAAGCCAGCCTTAGGCAGCCCGCGCGGACCAGCGCACGCCGCGCACCGCGACCGGCTGGTGGGCGATGACGGACTCGAACCGCCGACCCTCTCGGTGTAAACGAGATGCTCTACCGACTGAGCTAATCGCCCGCGCCAACGGCCGGTGTGGCACCGGCACGCCGCATTGGATCAATTCAGCGAGTCGCGCAATCCTTTGCCCGGCTTGAATTTGGCCTGCTTCGACGCGGCGATCTGGATCTTCTCGCCGGTCCGCGGATTGCGTCCTTCTGAGGCCGCCCGCGATGCGACCGAGAATGTGCCGAAGCCGACAAGACGAACTTCGTCGCCGCCTTTTAGCGCCTCGGCGATGGAATCGAATACGGCATCAACGGCCTTGCTCGCCTCCGACTTCTTCATGTCGGTCTTGCTGGTGACGGAGTCGACGAGTTCGTTTCTGTTCACGGTACCCCCCAGGGCGAGTGTGCAGGACTAAACCAGCTCTATTCGCCGCGAAGTTTAGAACGCAGCCGCCACTCGGTCAACTGCGCCGCGGCCCGGAACGAGCGGGAAAGTGGCAGATTTTCGAACGCAGCACTCCACACGTCGGAGAAGAGATGCGATCAACCATGTGGCGTAGGCGCGCGATTTAGTTAATGCGTGACGACCCCGGAGCGTTCTTCGCGCGCCGGGATGACCGGTTCAGCCCCGCTTTCCTCCGACCACTCAACCGGTGTCATCGGTGCCGCCAAGGCCTCCACAAGCAGCTCGTCGACTGTTTTTACCGGTACGATTTTCAACCCACGCTTTACGTTATCGGGGATCTCGG
>Ga0126371_10004041_pt1 | contig 12912 bp, 10 predicted proteins | sample PanSoiMetaPlot_4_FD_110145 | JGI IMG/M metagenome (GOLD analysis project Ga0126371, IMG submission 110145) | Tropical forest soil microbial communities from Panama - MetaG Plot_4 | ecosystem: Environmental > Terrestrial > Soil > Tropical forest > Bulk soil | place: Panama | collected 2016-02-17
GTCAAGAGAAATATTTTCCCCTCCCCTCGCCAGAGTCAGGAATTTGGCCGATTGCATCCAGCCCCGCCTCTTTCCACGAAGGGTTTTGGGGTTGACCGCCTTAAACACGCCGCGTAGCGGCGAGTCCCCGAGTTGATGGTCCCAAGCCGACTGTTTCATGATGCGGTGGCGCTCGACGCCATTCAGTTCCCGAAGCTGCGCAAGCTTGAAGCGTTGGCTAAACGTTAAGTTGCCAACCATGATCCTATCCGAGACTCGAGGCCGATAGCTTTGTTGGGTTATCCGAAGGGGCATAGGATCGAATTGGAGACTCGTGCCTACGAACGGCACACCAATGCCTAATTCCTTCCTAGATACTCTCCCTCGAACCCGAGCACCGTAAGAACCGATTGGCCACCACCGGGCATAAGCTCAGAGATCAGCCAGGGTTGCTTACGACGCTCAAGCTGCTTGCACGTTCGGATTTAATTGATTTGGGTCGAAACGGTCTCCTTTCTTCCAAATTGTCAAAGTTATCGCCGCGATCTTGCGTGCCAGCGTGAGACAGGCGATCTCAGGCGCCATGCCTTTAGCCAGCAATCTCGTGTAAAAATCCTGGAATGGTCCTGCACAACGAGTAGCGCTGGTAGCCGTACTCTTGAAAATCTCCTTCATCTGGTGATTGTGATTTTGGTTCAGGCCACGAAGCTGCTGCGGTTTTTTCGAACGCTGCAGTTGTCCTTGTACATAGCGGTATTGCGCACTGTCACGCGTCGTAACCCCCAGGCCACTGTAATTCCAAAGCTGCCGTTTGTTGCGGAAGCGATGCGGCGTCTGCATCAGCGCCACTAATAGCGCGGCACGAATCGGACCGATACAGGGAATCTCGCGAAGCCTTTTCGATGCTTTGTGCCTCCGGCTCTCGCTCAACAATTCCCGCCGCGCTTGCTGCCGCAAGGCATGCAATCCATCCAGATGACCATAGAAGAGCTCCGCTCGGCGGCGCACGCCGGCTTCCGGGATCTTCTCCAGCCATTGCTCGCGATAACGCGGATCATAGACTTGGATACCCCCACAGGGAATGCCCCAGCCTCGGTAGAGCGCTTTAAGGCGGTTCATTACTCGCGTCATGTCCTTGCTGAGGGTGGAATAGCTGCGTGCTAACTCGCGCAGCGTTCGTAGGCCATTTTCTCCGTGGTAGACCGGGCGCAGCAGTCCGGCGCGGAGTAACTCGGAGAGCTTGCGCGCATCTACCTTGTCATTCTTGTTCCCCTCCTTTAATAACGCATTGCGGCGAGGATCACAGACCACGAGCTCGTGCACATGGCGCTGCAGCAGATCGTACAACCATGCCGCCCAGGTGCCCTCTTCGAAGGTTACGTGCAATTCGCCCCGTAAACTCTGGATGAACTGCAGAATGGTCGCGGCTTTGGTCTCGATGATGGATTCCATCACCAGCTTTCCGCTGCCATTGCGGACGGCAATTGTAATAGCTTCCTTGTGAACGTCCATGCCGATATACTTAATCTCGCTACTCATCGGTGAGTTGCCTCCTTGGGGGGAAGATTCTTCACGTCAAGGTTGATCTTTTCCCCCAAGTTAAGGTGCCATTTTCCACCTCAGTTCTGAACTCTGCGGATGGCTAAAGGCGTTAATTATCTTGAGCCCCGCCTTCGGAACTTGTCCGTTCCTCGAGCCTGCCCAAGGCCATGACCGTTGTAGCCGGCGCCATTCCGGAGAACCCCATTCCTTCTTAGCGGAGAGGAGTGCAGAGCGGCCCGCAGCGGTCAAGGGCGCGCCCTCGCCCTTGAGAGCGAGGACCGCTCTGCGAGAATTCCGCGAGAAGGAATGGCGACCGACGTCCGCAGATCTTGCAAATCGAGCCTCCAATGGTTTGCTCGTTATCTTCCGGAACATGCCACCCCGCCGTGGTGCGAAGTTGCCCTACACGGCGCAGGTTCAGTGCGGAACCGCTAGGTGGAGAACCTTTGGTCTCCTTCAGGCGGGGCGCCTTTCTATAATGCATCGAACCTTCAACCTACTGATTAAGAGTCGTTGGAAGTGGGCTTGTGAATGGATGTGATACATCGTGAGAACGTGCTAAATAATCAGCACATTCCACAATTCTCCACTTGCTATGAGCTGCGACGAACCGCTACAGATTCTTAACTGTAGTCCCGAGAAAAATCCCCACACTAAATTCGCGCAGCAAGCGCGAACCGGCACACCCTCCGGGGCAAAATTCTGATTCGCAGCTTCACTTGCGCAATCTGCTCGAAGAATTTTTCGCCTGCGTTGCTGCTGTCAGAATCGGCTGTGGCGTATTGGTGTCGGCGATTCGCAACACCCGGATCAAGCGGGACACCCACTTAGGCAGTTTTCATCGATCCTCCATCCCAGGCGGCGGACCATCTCATTAGCCCTTTTCGGGTGAACTGACGACTAACTGCCTATGTCGTCCGCTAGCTCGCTATGTTCGACCGAAGGTAACCGGCAGCCGGAGAATGCGGACCACTAGTCATCCCACAGAAACACGAATCAACAGTGATGACGATGGCAAGCGCAATGCGGGGAATGGCTCCGGCAAGAATCATTCCGACGAACCCTGCTGAGGCAGACCCACGACGAACAGTTCGTCCTCACCGGTTTCCGGACAGGGCAGAGCCATCTGGAGGGTATTGGAGTTTGTTCTCGACTTGCCGAATCGTTTCCGGTGGATAGTCGGGGAACGGAAGTTTCCTCTCATCCCGCCATCGCCGAACCTCTGCCATAGCGGCTTCGGTCTTTTCGGAATGCAGTCCGGGCGCCTTGGCAAAATAGGTAACCTGCGATGGAAAGGCAACCCCGGTTCCGCTGGCTTCGATGATGTCCATGATGCGCAGCAGTAGATCCTCTTGGACTGCCAGAAATGCAACATAATCCGGCGCGGAGATATAGGCAAGGATTTCGACATCGAGCGACGAACTGCCGAACCGGACAAACCGGACGCGGGCGGACTCCGATTGGACCTTGGGGTGCTCGTACAGCAAGCGTCGTATCTCCGCCATCACAAAGCGGAGCTGGTCTGCCGAGGTTTCATAACGCAGGCCAATAACATGGTTGCAGAGAAACATGTCACGAACGCTGTAATTCTCCAAGTTCACGGCGGCGAGCTGGCCATTAGGAACAGTGACTATACTCCGGCCGGGAGTTCGTAGGCGAGTCGAGCGGAGGCCGATTCTCTCCACCGTACCCATCTGACCGTCGACCTTACAGAAGTCACCGACGCGTATGGGTTGGTCGGAGACAATGGTGATGGTCCCGAAAAGATTCTCGATGGTCTTCTGTGCGGCAAAGGCGATAGCAATACCGCCTACCCCAAGACCGGTGATGACGGCAGTAGTATTGACACCTTCAATGGCGAGTATTACCAGGAGGCTCAGCACAACAATCAAGCTCTTGGTTACACCTCGGGCAAGATGGACGATCGCAATTCTGCCAGGCACAGTGGTCAGGCGGATGCGCTCTATTATCGAGTCGGCGATGACGTCCAAGCCACGCATCAAGAGCCACGCTACTCCGACTACAGTCAGAAGCATTACTAAGCGTTCCCAGAATAGTCGGGCAACCAGCGTGGGAGCTACTCGGGACACAATCTGCATCAAGAGTGTGAAGACCAAAACTCGTAGGGGACCAATAAAACTCGGAACCTTCAAGTCATATCGTGTGATAAAGCCTCGCAGCAAAGTGCGGAACGCGAGGGATATTAACCACACGAGACCGCAAGCAACGGCAAATCCCAGCAACACGCTTACAGGTAAAGAAATCCACCGATATAGTGGAATTCCGAAAGGCCGACTCTCGACAAAGTCCTTAGGCAGAATTGTCTCAATCCAAGGGGCTTCAAGGCCCTTCGCAAAATTCGGTACGGACAGCAGAGTTCCGGTGGAAAAGAGCCAAATGGGTTGATTGCCCCGCTGTACGCGGTCTAGGACAATGTCTAGCGTGTGCGATCCGCTCTTTGCGACTCCGATGGTCTCCTGGTTGCTCTCTAAATCAGCCGCTGCGCTACCCTCGGGTTTTCGAGACAGCTTCTCTAAATCCACCCGCAGGCCACGATCCATTACCAACTTCAGCTCCCGAGCGATTTCCTTCTTCCGTTCGGGTGATTCCCGGCTGTCGAGGTATTTCGAAGCCCGCACGAAATCTTGATCCTGCGCTGCGCTGAGGAATCCTTTTACGGTGCCATAGGGCGTGCTGCGACCGAGTTGATCTTCAGGAACTGGTTGGGCTGTCGGAGACTGCGCACTGGCGGCCGCGTGTGTCGGGATGCGCGTCGGGACTTGCGCAAACATCGGTGGGGTCAACGCTAAAGTAACAAAAACGGTGATCGTCCTAGACGTTAAGCGATTCATGTGCTCTTCTCGTTTGAAACAGCTACTTTTCGTGGTAGCTTCGCACGGCCAGATTGCATTTAACCGGACGCAAATGGGCAGTCGGACTGGACGATGCGGCAAATTTGCAGAGCGATACCGGTCAACACTCACCGAGGACGCTTTCAATGGAAGGCAATAACAATTCTAAATCTGATCAGAACACCACCTTGATGATCCCATGAAGCGTAACCGCGCCTGGAGCCGCTCGGGATGGTACTACACGCAATGTCTGCCGAGAGGAGACTCACTGAGGATGTTCCGCCGAATATCCATTTGAAGATGGCGCTTAACAATGTCTTCATAAAGACGACAGGCTCTGATTGCAGATGAAAGAGAGAATGATGCAAGCAACGTGCCAAAAAACTAATGACCAGAAAACAAAAGGGTTTTATGGGGAATGTCGCCCCAGGGTCAAGAAACTTTTTACCTGCACGGAGAACGTCTGACACAGGTCCAATCTGGGGACCGCCTTGTCCCGTCAGTCGGTAGCCGCGGCCATTGAGCCGGTGACAGCCGTTTGATCCACTATCGTGAAAACCCTTCGCCTCCCGTCTGGCGAAACCCTAGGTCCCCAAATGCTACCGGCATCGGAGACCAGCTTGCGCGGACCGGAGCCATCTTTTTCGGCAACAAACAAGTCTGATTCTTTAGTGAAGATGATGCGACCATCCGGAAAGAATCCCGCATAGAGTTGCGCGACCGACTCCACCACGGGCACAGCAAGGCGGGCATCTTCCACCATGCGATAAGCCCTGCCGCGAGCACAACCACGACACTTAGCAGTGAGTTCAGTCACCCCCTTGTGTGACTCGACGATCCCTAAAGACCAGCTGAGCTGACGGAAGCAAGGCGGCGCACAATTGTGCTCATCGATTCGAACGAATCGTTTGACGGAGTCATGCGCTGAATCGAGAGAGGGCGTACAATGGGGCCGATTTCCAGGAAACAAATCTCTGCCCACCGTTACGGCATTCTCGGACCCAGCGATGGATCGGTTTTACGCGGCACGACGTCTGTAGCGAATCGTCCGAGTTATCAGTACTGCGGCGGCCACGAAAGTAACGTAAGAGTTATTCCCTCTCTGCTTTCAGGCATTGCTGCTGCATAAATAGGAGGCTCTATGCAAAAACGTTGGCTGCGCATCGTGCTGATCGCGGTTGCAGTCATTTTCGTGATCATTCTCGTGCTTCCACTCCTAATCAACGTAAACAGCTATCGCCCGAAGATCGAAGCCAACGCCAGCAGGGCTCTCGGGCGACAGGTTACGGTCGGCAACTTGAGTCTGTCGATATTTTCCGGCTCGGTCGAGGCCGACAATGTTGCAATCGCAGACGATCCCGCCTTCAGCAAGTCTCCGTTTGTAACGGCAAAGTCGCTAAAGATTGGTGTGGAACTGATGCCACTGATCTTCTCGAAGGAGTTGAAGATCACAGAAATCTTGCTGGAGCAGCCGCAAATCACACTGCTCAAAGCCGCCAATGGAAAGTGGAACTACTCCAGCCTGGGCGGAACTTCTGGGAAGAAACCAGAGGAGGCCAAGTCGGGCGCCGCCGCCGCAGCGGGTCTATCCGTCGGCAAGTTGGACATCGATAACGGCGTGGTGATGGTTGGGACAACGAATTCCAATGCTAAGCCGAAAGCCTACGACAAGGTGGATGTCAAGGTAACGGATTTCTCTGCGACCTCACAGTTTCCCTTTAAGCTGACTGCGAATACTCCAAGCGGAGGAACTGTAGAGGTCTCTGGCAAAGCCGGACCAATCAACCCGACGGATACTTCCAAGACTCCCTTTGAAAGTACCGTCAAGATCAACAACATGAACATCGCGGCCAGCGGGTTCATTGATCCGGCAAGCGGCATCGGCGGACTGGCAAACTTTGATGGGACACTTACTTCCAATGGCAGCCAGGCAAAGGCCGTCGGGACCTTCACGGGCACGAAGCTCACGCTGGCGCCGAAGGCAACGCCTGCTCCCGAAACTGTCGTAATCAAGCACACCGTCGACGTCGATCTCGACAAGCAATCCGGAACATTGACACAGGGAGACATCTCCATCGGTAAGGCGCAGGCGCATCTGACGGGACCATTCCATAGTGAGGGAGAGACGGAAGTCGTTAACCTGAAGCTAAATGGACCCTCCATGCCCATCGAGGCACTGGAAGCGATGTTGCCGGCCTTCGGCATCACACTTCCTTCGGGCTCGCGGCTGAAGGGAGGCACCATGTCAGTGGATTTGGCAATCACTGGCCCCATCGATAAGGCTGTCGTCACCGGCCCAGTGAAGCTTTCTGATACAAGCCTAGCGGGCTTTAACCTGGGGGCCAAGCTGGGAGCTCTGTCCGCATTTGCGGGAAAGGCCGTGTCTCAGCCCGATACGTCAATTCGCAATCTCAGCACGAACGTGCACGTCTCGTCCGCAGGTAAACAGCTCGACGCTATCAATCTCGACGCCCCGGCCATTGGCGTAATCACGGGAGCAGGAACTGTAAGCCCCGGGGGGGCGCTGAACTTCAAAATGGTAGCGAATCTCAGCGGAGGCGTGGCCGGCGGCTTGACTAAAGTGGCGGCCGGAGGACGCACTGGCGGCAGCAGCATTCCGTTCGCCGTTGAGGGCACGACTTCGGACCCCCACTTCGTTCCGGAACTTGGAGGAGTGGCTGCGGGTCTCGCTGCTGGAGCGGTGAAGGGCGCGGTAGGAAGCGCCACTGGCACTGCAACGGCTCCTGCTAAGGCACTCGGCGGACTAATCAAGAAGAAGCCGTAGATAACGGTGGACCGCAGATCTGGAACGAATCACGATTGCTCCAGCGCCATTCCGATTTTCAAGAATGCGTTGATACAGGCTGCGAAAGCTTTCTTAGGCAAACTTTTGTATATGAGCAAATTCCCCTTACTCTGCACGTGCTTGCTGCTAATGGCAAGCAGCGTCCTAAGTCAAGACGTCCAATACAACTTCGATCACACGGCTGACTTTTCGAAGTTTAAGACGTACAAGTGGATCACTCTCAAGAGCGAAGAGCCGATTGACAAGCTTACGGACGAGCAGATCAAGGCTACGTTGGACGCCGCATTCTCACAGAAAGGTCTTAAGAAGATCGACAGTGACGGATCTGCCGATCTGCTCATTGGGTACCAATCCAATGAGGGCGTAGAACGGCGATTTGCCCAGCTGGCCGGCTACAGTGTTGGATCCGGCTGGTCTGCAATCACCGGAGATACCTCGGTGATCTACCAGGGGCAACTCGCGGTCGACATGTATGATCCCGCGAACCACAACTTGGTCTGGAGAGGAGTGGCAAGCAAGACCCTGGATCCCAAAGCCAGTCCGAAGAAGCGTCAAAAGAATCTGAATAAAGCCGTAGCCGAGCTCATGAAGAATTATCCACCTCCGGCGAACAAGTAAGAGAAGCCCTACGACGGCGACATCGGCGGAAACGTAAAGCTGGCTGAGATGTCTGCAGGTGGGCCCATATTGGGATCAAGCGACAGTGTAAAATACGTCGGAACTTAGACGCCGCGAAAATCCGCATTTCAACTTAACCAAACCTCGCGCGCCGTTCTGTCAGGAACCTTACCCGCCATTTGCCTGGGCAACCGACGAGCGGGCGCCGAATGGCTTTGCTCCGATTCCGATTGGATTAGGGCTCACGCTGATCCACCTGGTGTCTATCCCGATAACGAATACCTCGGTAAATCCGGCGCGCAGCACCGGACCTGCAATTTTTGTTGGCGGGTGGGCTCTGGCTCAGTAGTGGCTGTTCTGGGTCGCACCTATGATTGGCGGTGCGTTGGGCGGAATCATATATCACACTTTGTTTGCTCAGGGTCCACAGGAGACAGTTCGCGCCACTGAAAGAGCAACGTAGCGAGCAAAATTGGCAACTCTCAAACAGAGACACCCACCGCGCATTCCAGCGCGGGGAGCGTCTGTTGGATCAACCTTAGGTGGCGGGATATCGGTAACGAACATGGATCTAGAGTTATGAAACAAACAATCCGAAAAATTGCAGTACTCGGCCTTCTGCTCGTGACACAGGTGTCGCCCGGTTTTTCTCAAACCAGCGCAGAACTGAAGACTTTCCTGAGCCAAAGACTGGGACTAAGCGAGGATCAGATCACGGCCATCCAGCATGGACAGCCATTTGCCAAAAATGCGGAGCCACGCAGTCCGGCTGAAATTTTCGTCATTGGCGTGGTTTACATCAATGCGGCGCCGGAAAGCTACGTCAAGTTCGTGAGTGATAACAATAATCTCCGCCACCTTCCTTTTCCCGAGTTCCTGGCGATCAAGAATTTCAGCAACCCTCCGCAGCTCTCCGATCTCCAGGGTTTTGGACTCGATAGTGACGACATGAAGGCGCTCAGGGACTGCAAGCCTGGAAAGTGCGAGATCCAGCTTCCGGCAAGCACTGCAATGGATGAACTCCGAAAGTCCGTGAACTGGTCGGCTCCGAACGTCGATGAGCAGGTGAACCAGCTGCTCCAGAAACTCGCTTTGTCGCGTCTGCAGGATTACCAGAAAGAAGGCAGCCGCACATTTGGAGAGGTTTATAACGACAAAGGCCAGAAGGTGTCCGTCGCCGATCAGTTCAAATACATGCTCAGTTATTACCAGGTACTTCCTCGGGATCTTCCAGCCTTCAACAAGTACATCGTCGATTATCCGAACGCAAAATTGCCGAACGTACAGAACACATTTCGTTGGGAACGGGTGAATTTCGGACTTAAGCCAACGCTGTTTATTATCCAGGTCCTAACCCTGCGCGGCGAGAAGCCTGGTGAGGCGGCTTATGTAATCGCGGACAAGCAACTCTATTCCAGTCACTACTTGGAGACCTCTCTCGATCTCACTTTCTTGATTCGTGGCAGTGACGATCCGAAGCAGTCCGGCTTCTATCTGGTGAAGACCATGGCCTGCGAACAAGCGCTTTTGACGGGTGGTTTTAAGGGCTCGATGGAACGAAAGATAGCAGTCGGCCGGTCGGTCTCGAATCTGCAGAAGTCCTTAGCGTACGTCAAGGATGTTCTGGAACATCAGAAATAACAATAGATCACAGGGTGCATCATGAATTCTGTCGCTCAGATAATCGCGCTGAGCTTAGCAGTTGTTGGGTTGGTCGGCGGTTCAGCAGGACAAGAACAGAAGCCAGCGAAGGCGACCACACCCCAACCGAAAGTCGGTAGTCCGCGTGCTTTTGGGCAGTCCTACGCTACTCTTCTGCCTGAGCAGAAACGCCTCTTAGACGATTTCGTCCGGCGATATAACCAGACAACGGGCAGCAAACTGAATCCAGAGCAGGCCTACAATGGCGCCCGCGTATCGGTCCGAACGACCTTCGATGCCATAACCCATGCCCTCGTTTCTACGAAACTGACTAACGAAAAGGGCCAAAACCTTGGACTTGCAATCGACCTTGTTGAGGCTCTAGACCAAGTGTTGGGGGAAGAAGCCGGGGCGGGGGGCGACAGGCAGTTCCGTATGTACGTTTACCTGAAGCCCAACGCGATCGAGACCCTGAGCAGTAGTCGTGAGTTCTTCCACGACAAGGACAATACGATCTTTCACAAAGGATTTCCGATCAACTATCGCCTCAAGAACGGCCCACCGTCAATCCAGTTTTCGATTACGCGGGACGAGCGCATGTCCGACATCGATGTGGATTACCGCTCGTCAACATTTCCCAAAGCGTTGTTCAACGGACATCTGACTGCGGGAAACTCGGACGTTCGCGCCGGAGGCAATCTGGATACTCACGACAACCGCTGGGAGGGCTTAAATGGCTGGTGGCGTCAGGTCTTTGGTTTCTATCTCGGCAGTAGTGCGAAATCCTCCAAGGACGCCTCGACTGGGAGAGCGGCAACCATCCCGGTGAATCCTCGTGTTACGGCAAGTCAAGGCATCGACGCGAGTGTTAACGATTTCCTGAAATCCTGGGTAGTGGACAGGCAACCGCAGAATGCAATCGCGTATATTTCGCCGATCAGCTATCCCTGTCTGGAGACGATTGCCGCGAAAAAACAGAAACCGATTCCGCCGGGCATGGTGCGGTTCAACACCTTGATTGCGATGAATCAATTCAACGCGAGTCTAGGAAATGTCAGCTCCGTTGAAGACGTGTTTGAAGCCGCCACGAGCTGGAAGCCGGATTTGAAAGAAGAGAAGAACGCTCATCCCTCAGAGTTTCGGCTGGTTGAGATGCCTGCGGACATGGCACAGGATCAGGAGTGCGTTCAACCTCAGGGGGAGACCACAAAGAAGGAAAAAGGGGAGTTCTACGGAGCGGCGGTTCGCGGAAAGCTGGGCGATGGCCGCAATAAAGTGATGTCGCTGCTATGGACGAAAGAAGGCTAGTACTGGAAGATCGTCGCCATTCGCATCGACGACGGCAGCGATGCTGGAATCACACCAAACACAGCCGCCGCCGTGCCACCACCCGCCGAAGCCGAGCCCAAAACTATTTCTGGCGATCCTAAGGCGGTGCAGGACATCACGTCTTTCTATGAATCCTGGATCGGAAAACGCGATCCTGCCGAGGCAGCACGCTACGTCTCAGAACGCTCGTACCAATGCTTGGCCGCTGCGTCCGAGACGGATAAGGCGATGAAGCCCGCAGATCGAATACAGAAGGCACTGACGAATCCACTCGCAAAAGTTCCGCAGGGGCAGAATCTTTCAGACATGACGTCAGGTGTTCAGCCAGTGAACGAGCTCGTGCGTCCAGTCGAGCAGGTAAATTCAGATGCATTTGCGATCATGGCGGTGCCGGACCAGATGGCCGACAGTTTTCTTTGCCAAAGTCGCCACGTTCCGGAAAAGACGCCGATACTCAAACCGAATGATGCGAAGTATGGGACCTATTACCTCTCCGCTAACCGCCTTAATTATGGCGAGGAGGAATCACCGGCACTGCTGTTGCTTTGGACACAAGAAAAACACCAGTGGAAGGTTGTGGCGTGGGCTGTGGAGGTCCCTTAGGCGAACAGGTGAAATGCCGAGGCCGGACCAGAACCGTTTGTTCGGCCGCCTCAGGGATCGTGAGGTCAAGGATTCGCCTTAGACGTGACCATTTTGACCAAACTCTGTTGATCGCAGGCTCCCGAGTGGCAGCCGAATATAGCCGGTTACCTAGCACAATCCCACTCTTGCCCGGGCGAACTTACAACTGCGCTTGAAGAAATGCTGTCTTACAGCCGATCGTCAGCCCTGGATGCAATAGTTGCCGATAAATCTTCAAACGGACAGGAAACTCCGCGGATTGCTACAGATGTATCCGTTCTACGGAGATAACTTCAAAGTCGAGTGTCCTACTGGGTCTGGAAATTTCATGTCACTGTTTGAAGTGGCCAAAGAGATTGCGACAAGATTGTCGCGAATCTTTTTGAGAGACCAGAATGGCCGGCGGCCTGTTTACGGCGGAACCAAGAAGTTTCAGGAAGATTTGCACTGGCGGGATTACATTTTGTTCTACGAGTATTTCCACGGAGAGAACGGCGCCGGTTTGGGAGCCTGCCATCAGACAGGCTGGACTGGGATCGTTGCTCGATTGATGGACATTTTTGCGCTAGTGCGAGGAGAGGACCTACTTGCAAGACCGAAAGAAATTTTGGCACAGATGACACGGGATCAAGTAGCCGGAGGTTGACTGCAGAGCGAGTCGTTGATATCAAATGTGGGTGTTGAAAAACTCCATCAACGGAACACTTCTTGAGTCCGAAGGTACCCGCTATCGAGCCTTCTTCGTTCATCTCACCTAAGCGGTGGCATCCGCCGCGGGTCTTTTCGGTTGGCTAAGGAACCGCACCAGCCGCTTGATGTTCTGAGCCGCCGCTGCCAGGAAGAACTGCTCCGCCACGAACTTCAGTCTCCGCAGGCGTAGGCGACGCAACCCGATCTGATTCTTGAGTTCTGCGAACAAGGCTTCCACCTTCTTTCTCTGTCGCTGTGCCTTGGCGAACTCAGGCGTGTTCGCCAACTCGCGTGCGCGCTGTCGCGCAGGTTCGTGCTGATGGATGACCAGGCACCGGAAGGCAGCACCGGTGCACTGTGGTCTCAGCGAGCACGGGCCACAACGTTTGCGCGTTCCAATGTAGGTCCAACTGCGATTCCGATGGCTTTGGCCGCCGTAGTTCAGGGGTTGGCCCGCGGGACAGATATAGCGATTGTTTTCCGGCTCGTAAGTAAAACGCTCTGGACCGTAGAACGGGCTCCTCTTGCGGTGGATACTGTCACGAGTCCGCATGTAAGGCGTGATGCTCCGATCCGCCAACCATTGCAGAAACTCTCCATTCCCGTAGGTCGTATCCGCCGCCACCGATTCTGGCTCATGTCCTTGCCACTGCGCGAAACGGTTGAGCATTGCCTGCGCGGCCACGGTCTCCTGGCTCATCCGGGCTGCCGTCGCCTGCACTCCTACAATCACGCAGCTGGCATTGTCCACCAGGTAGTTGTCGTAGTACCCGAGGCGAGCCGGAGTGCCGCCCTTGGTGGCGTAGGTAGAATCGGGATCGGTGGTCGATA
>Ga0126371_10004043_pt1 | contig 12909 bp, 11 predicted proteins | sample PanSoiMetaPlot_4_FD_110145 | JGI IMG/M metagenome (GOLD analysis project Ga0126371, IMG submission 110145) | Tropical forest soil microbial communities from Panama - MetaG Plot_4 | ecosystem: Environmental > Terrestrial > Soil > Tropical forest > Bulk soil | place: Panama | collected 2016-02-17
AATTCCCCGGAAGCGAAATCCCTCAACGCCAAAGGTCTGTTTGAAAAGATCGCCATCCGCGACGTTCAGGACGCCTGTGACATTTTCCGCTCTGTCTACGACGAGTCCAATCACCGCGACGGCTACGTTAGCCTGGAAGTCTCCCCATTCCTCGCCAACGACACCGCCGGCACGCTCGAAGAAGCCCGCCGCCTTTGGAAGGCCGTCAATCGGCCCAACGTCATGATCAAGGTTCCCGCCACGCCCGAAGGCGTTCCTGCCATCCGCACGCTGCTCGAGGAAGGCCTCAACATCAATATCACCTTGCTGTTCGCGCAGTCGGCGTATGAACAAGTCGCTGAAGCCTACCTCGCCGCCCTCGAAGCTCGTGCTGCAAAAGGCCAGGCGTTGCACCACATCGCGAGCGTCGCCAGCTTTTTCGTCAGCCGCATCGACACCCTCATTGACGGCAAAATCGACAACATGCTGAAGACCGCCGCCGGCGACACCAAGGCCCTTCTCGAGAGCGTCCATGGCACCATCGCTATCGCCAACGCCAAGCTCACCTACAAGAAATATCAGGAGCTTTTCGGTAGTGCGCGCTGGGCCACTCTCGCCGCCAAGGGCGCGCAAACCCAGCGCCTCCTTTGGGCCAGTACCAGCACCAAGAATCCCAAGTACCGCGACGTTATCTACGCCGAGGAACTCATCGGCGCGGACACCGTGGACACCATGCCGCCAGCCACTTTCGACTCCTTCCGCAATCACGGCCAATTGCGCAAGAGCCTCATCGACGACGTACCCGGCGCCGCCGCCCACATGGCTAACCTCGCCAAGGCCGGTATTTCTATGAAGGAAGTCACCGACCAATTGGTGCACGACGGTGTGAAGCTTTTCGCCGATGCCTTTACCACTCTGCTCGCCGCCACCGGCAAGCATGCAGGAGTCAAAGCGTGAGCCTGAGCAAAACGGCAAAAGCGTAAAGGGCAATCTCGCAAAATTTGCAAAAGCGGTCAAACAGGCCCTGTCGTGGCACTTGTATTTTGGTCTTAATTTCTTGGCGGAGGAAACGGCAATGCAACTCGGCATGATCGGACTCGGCAGGATGGGCGCCAACATGGTTCGGCGCCTGCAGAAAAAAGGCCATCAGTGCGTGGTGTACGACCGCAGCGCGGATTCGGTGAAGCAGCTCGCCGGCGAAGGCGCCATCGGCTCCACTTCGCTCGACGATTTTGTTGGCAAGCTGACCAAGCCGCGAGCCATCTGGCTGATGGTGCCCGCGGCCGTGGTGGACGCCACCATCGCCGACCTGATCCCACGCCTTAGCAAGGATGACATCCTTATCGACGGTGGCAACTCCTATTACATTGACGACATCCGCCGCGCCAAAGAGATCGCCCCCAAGGGCATTCACTACGTCGACGTCGGCACCAGCGGGGGCGTCTGGGGCCTCGAGCGCGGCTATTGCCAGATGATTGGCGGCGAAAACGCCATCGTCAATCACCTCGATCCCATTTTCAAAGCGCTCGCCCCCGGCCGCGGCGATGTCGACCGCACCCCTGGCCGCGAACGTGGCACCGGCACCTCCGAAGAAGGCTATCTCCACTGCGGCCCTTCAGGCGCCGGCCACTTCGTAAAGATGGTGCACAACGGCATCGAGTACGGCTTGATGGCTGCTTACGCCGAAGGCCTCAACATTCTCAAGCACGCCAACGCTGGCAAGTCTCACCGCGAAGTCGACGCCGAAACCACGCCGCTCCGCAATCCCGAGCACTATCAATACGATTTCAATCTCGCGGACATCGCCGAAGTCTGGCGCCGCGGCAGCGTCGTTGCTTCCTGGCTGCTCGACCTCACCGCCATCTCGCTTTTTGACCAGCCGACGCTCGAGCGATTCGGCGGCCGCGTTTCCGACTCCGGCGAAGGCCGCTGGACCATCCTCGCCGCCATTGAGTCCACCGCCCCCGCCCCCGTTCTTACCGCCTCACTCTATCAGCGCTTCATTTCGCGCGGTGAAGATGATTTTGCCGCCAAGCTTCTTTCCGCGATGCGGTTCCAGTTTGGCGGGCACCTGGAAAAGAAAGCCGGGCAATAAGGCGCGACTCCGCAAATCGCGCGCAAAAAAAGGAAAAACATGCGATGAACACAAATCACGCTGATGGTCCCGTTGCCGCCTCTGCCTGTGTGATGGTCATCTTCGGTGCTACAGGCGACCTCACCAAGCGCAAACTGATCCCCGCGCTGCTCAATCTGGCGCAGGAGAACGTCCTGCCCAAGAATTTCGCCATCATTGGCGTAGCCGGCAACGACTCCACCACCGAATCCTTGCGCAAGGCCTTGACCGCGGAAATGCCGCAATTCGCTCCCGATCCTATTGACCTGAAAATGTGGGATTGGCTGGTCGAGCGCATCTACTATGTCCGAGGCGATTTTGCCAGTCCGGAAACTTACCAGCGTCTGCAGGCGCAAATTGACACCGTGGAAAAGGCGCACAATTGCGGCGGCAGCAGGTTTTATTACTTGGCCGTCGCTCCGCGTTTCTTCGCCACCATCGTGCAGCAACTCGGCGCCGCCAAGATGACCGGCGAGGAAAACGGCAGGTGGTCGCGCGTGATCGTGGAGAAGCCTTTTGGCCACGACCTGCAGTCCGCCGTGCAGCTCAACTCCGACCTCAAGAAGGTCCTTATCGAAAAGCAGATTTACCGCATCGACCACTATCTTGGCAAAGAGACCGTGCAGAACGTGATGGTCTTCCGCTTTTCCAACAACATCATCGAACCCCTCTGGAACCGCCACTATATCGACCACGTGCAAATCACCGCCTCGGAAACCGTCGGCGTCGAGCATCGCGGCGGCTTCTATGAAACCGCGGGCGCCCTCCGCGATATGGTTCCCAACCACCTCTTCCAGCTCCTCACCATGACCGCTATGGAGCCGCCTATCTCGTTCGACGCGGACGAGGTCCGCAACAAGCAGGCAGAAATCCTCCACGCTATCCAGCCCCTCAGTCCCGAGGACGTCATCACCAACATGGTGCGCGGCCAATATGGCGAAGGCCAGTCGCCTAAGGGAGAGCGTGTCGAGGGCTACCGCGAGGAACCTGACGTCAATCCGCAATCCAACACGGAAACCTTCGTCGCCCTGAAACTCCAGGTGGACAACTGGCGATGGGCCGGCGTTCCCTTCTATCTCCGTACCGGCAAGAGCCTCGCCAAGCGCGCCACGGAAATCGTCATCCAGTTCCGCCGCACGCCATTCGTTCTATTCCGCCACACCGGCGTCAAGAATATCGAGACCAACCGCATGGTCATCCACATCCAGCCGGAGGAGGGCATCTCCCTCAGCTTCGGCGCCAAGGTTCCTGGCTCGCTCATGCGCCTTGGCTTGGTGAACATGGATTTCGACTACAACACCTATTTCGGCTCCGAGCACAGCACCGGCTACGAGCGCCTGCTGCGCGACTGCATGGCCGGCGACGCCACGCTCTTCCAGCGTGCCGACATGGTCGAAGCCGGGTGGAGCGTCATCCAGCCGATTCTCGACGTCTGGCATGCACTCCCCGCCCGCAGCTTCCCCAACTATGCCGCCGGCTCCTGGGGACCCGCGGAAGCCGACGACCTGCTCGCCCGCGACGGTCGCACCTGGCGCCGCATTGGCGAGGAAGACGTGGACTTGCGCTCCAAAGCTGCCACGGGAAAGAAGGCCGCCGCCACTTGATGCCCGCAACCGCTCAACGTGATATCCGCATCCTTGTGGATCCCGCCGCGGTTACCCGCCGCGCCGCCGATGAATTCCTGAAAGCCGCGCTGCAGGCGGTGGCCAACAAGGGTGTTTTTACCGTCTCACTTTCCGGCGGCTCCACGCCGAAAGTGCTCTACGCCATGCTCGCGGACGATCCCGCGTATCGCAATAAACTGCCGTGGGACAAAATGCGCATCTTCTTCGGCGACGAGCGCCACGTCCCTCCCGACCATAACGACAGCAACTTCCGCATGGCCACGGAATCACTCTTTTCCAAGGGTGTTTTGAAACCCGAACAAATCACGCGCATCAAGGGCGAGTATCCCGATCCCGAAAAAGCCGCGCTCGAATACGAGCTGGCCCTGCGCGACTATTTCCGTCTGCAGGACGGCCAGTATCCCAGCTTCGACTTGCTGCTGCTCGGCATGGGCGACGAAGGCCACACCCTTTCGCTTTTTCCGGGCACAAAAGCCTTGCGCGAAACGCGCCGCATCGTGGTCCACAATTGGGTCGGCAAGCTTTACACTGAGCGCGTTACCCTGACCTCCACCGCCGCGAATCACGCCGCACAGGTGATGTTCCTGATCACCAAAGCCGATAAGGGGCCCGCGCTCAAAGCTGTTCTCGAAGGGCCCTATGAACCCGAGCAGCTGCCCGCTCAATTCATTCAACCCTTGAGCGGCAAGGCTCTCTGGCTCATCGACCGTGACGCGGGCAAGATGCTCTCGGTTGGCGTTCGGGAGTAGAATCGTTTTGCGCGCCGAAAAGGCACGCGCGCAATTTCGTCTTGGTCGGGAGGCACGACTTTAGTCGTGGCGTTAGGTGCCAAAGATTTTGGGGCTTCAACCCCTGAGGTCCTTCTTTTTGATTACTGATAACTGAGTACTGATATTTCTTCTAGGAGCTAGCCATGGCAACCGCTGCTGTCAGCAACATCGAACAACTTCTCGGCACTAAGGCCGAATCGCTTCTCGGCTTCAAAAACCCCAAAATCGCCAAAGAACGCCTGCATCTCCCGGGCCCCGACTTTATTGACCGTATTTACGCGCACACGGACCGCAACCTCCGCGTGCTCGCCAATCTTCAGCGCCTGTTCGGCACCGGCCGCCTTGGCAACACCGGCTATCTCTCCATCCTTCCGGTGGACCAGGGCATCGAGCACTCCGGCGGCGCCAGCTTCGCCAAGAATCCCGATTATTTTGACGGTGAGAACATCGTCAAGCTCGCTATCGAGGGCGGCTGCAACGCCGTCGCCTCCACCTATGGCGTCCTCGGATCCGTCGCCCGCAAGTACGCCCACAAGATTCCTTTCATCGTGAAAATTAATCACAACGAACTGCTTACCTTCCCCAACCAGTTCAAGCAGATTCTGTTCGGCACCGTCGAGGAAGCCTACGACATGGGTGCTGCCGCCGTCGGCGCCACCATCTATTTCGGCTCCGATGATGCCGGCCGCGAGATCATCGAAATCGCCCAGGCCTTCTCCAAGGCCCACGAACTCGGCATGGCCACCGTGCTGTGGTGCTATCTCCGCAATCCGGCTTTCAAGAAGGACAAGGACTACCACGTTGCCGCCGACCTCACCGGCCAGGCCAACCACCTCGGCGTTACCATTCAGGCCGACATCATCAAGCAGAAGCTTCCCGAAAATAACGGCGGCTATTCGGCGCTCAACATCGGCGATTCGGCGTACGGCAAGTTCGACAAGCGCATTTACACCGACCTCGCCAGCGACCACCCCATCGATCTCTGCCGCTACCAGGTGGCCAACTGCTACTTGGGTCGCGCCGGCCTGATCAATTCTGGCGGCGCTTCCGGCGCCAACGACTTCGAGGAAGCCGTCACCACCGCGGTCATCAACAAGCGCGCCGGCGGCACCGGCCTCATCTCCGGCCGCAAAGCGTTCCAGCGTCCGATGGCCGAAGGCGCCAAGCTCCTCAACGCCATCCAGGACGTCTACCTGAGCAACTCCGTCACCATCGCGTAAATCGCCCTTGTACGGGCGGAGCATGCTCCGCCCGATTGCCCTCAATCCTTATTTTCTCCCTCTTTTCTTTGCCTCTTTGCCTGTTTACTTCGCTAGTTCCTCCTTTATTTCGGCCACAACCACCCAAACGTCCCCGCGGTCAGCAAGCCGTAAACCAACCCATCTACCACTTCCTTGATCGTCCCGCTCCACGGCTGACCTTTCCAAATGCCGTTGATGATTTGTCCCAGTCCATAGGCCATAAAACCCGCCGTGCCCGCCACGCGAAACACCGCCAGGTAAGGCGTGCCCGCCGCCACCGTGTGGCCCGTCAGGTAGGCCACGAAAAAGCTGACCAGCAGGCAATACCCGAGCCATTGCCCGAGAAACTTCCCCATCGCCGGCTGCCCGCTCGGAAACACGGTGAGCATCCCCACCGGTCCCTGCTTATATTTCTCGATCATCTCCGGATTCTTCATCTCTTTCCCGCCCAAACAGTACGGGAAAACGTAAATTCCCCTCTGCGCCCCTGCCCCGCGCAGCGCCTCCATGACTTTGGCTTCATCGTTGAGTTTCCGGATCTCGGAATGGTGATATTTCAAGACCGTGTGCATCACCGAACTGGCGATAAATACGATCACCGCCGACAGCACAATCGGGATCCAAAGCGCCATTAAAGAGACCATGCCGCCCTCCTGTTTGGAAATAGGGTGTGGAAACGGGAAATTCCGAATCGTCACGCGCGAGCCTATCTCCGCTCCGCCACTCCGGTCAAGCATCAACTCAAATCCGGCCCCAATGTCTCCGTGTCCGCTGTGCTCTTCCTCGGTGCTAAATCTTCCCGTCGCCGGGCACTTGCCACTGGCCGCGGCCGAACAATCTTTCTCCGTCCTGCAACAATCCCTCAGGTAATCTATTCCACTCAAGGAGACCCATGTCCCTACGTCTTGCAGGTAAGGCCGCCGCCATCACCGGCGGCGACCAGGGCATCGGCCGCGCCATTGCCGAACGCCTCTCCGCCGACGGCGCCGATGTCGCGTTGTGCTACCGTTCCAATCAGGCCGGCGCGCAGGAAGTCGTCGCCGCGATCACACAACTCGGCCGCCGCGCCGCGGCCATCCAGTGCGACGTCGGCAAAATCGCCGACGGCCAACGCTTCATCACTTCCGCTGTCGAGCGGCTTGGCAAAGTGGACATCCTCATCAACAACGCCGGCCTCGAACGCCGCGCCGATTTCTGGGAGGTCACCGAAGCCGATTACGACGCCGTCCTCAACGTCAATCTCAAGGGCGTTTTCTTCCTCACGCAAGCCTTCGTTCGCCATCGCATGGCCGTGAAATCCGGGGGCAAGGTTATCAACATCAGTTCCGTCCACGAGGAACTTCCCTTCCCGCATTTCGCTTCCTATTGCGCCAGCAAAGGCGGCGTGAAAATGCTCAGCCGGAATCTCTCCATCGAACTTGCTCTTCTGGGCATCACTATCAACTCCATCGCCCCCGGTGCCATAGAAACGCCAATCAACAAAAATCTCCTCAACGATCCCGCTAAGCTGAATGCCCTGCTGCAAAACATTCCGCTGCGGCGCCTTGGCCAGCCCGGCGACGTCGCTTCCCTCGCTTCCTTCCTCGCCTCCGACGAATCTTCCTACATTACCGGCACCACGCTCTTCGTTGACGGGGGCCTGACCTGGAATTATCAGGAACAGTAACCCCTCGAATCTGAAATTTTTCTCATATTCATCAAATTTTCCGGCGTATCGAAAACGGCACGCGTGTTAAATCATTACAGGCGCTTCTGCGTGTGCGCACTTTAAGATGGAAGTGTAATTTTCCAGAAGGAGTAGCAAGAATGCCGAAGTCCACGCCGTCACCGGCACCGAAAGCAAAAAAGGCCGCCGCGAAAACCGCCAGCAAGCCCACGCACGAACAGATTGCCCACCGTGCTTACGAAATTTATCTGGAGCGGGGTTGCACTCCCGGCGACTCCATGCAGGATTGGCTGCGCGCCGAACTGGAACTTTCCGCGCCCGCCAAAAAATCACGCGCCAAATCCAAAAAGGTCATCACCTTCGCCGCTTAAAAGATTTCTGTCATTGCGGCACCGGGTGTTTCGCTCCCGGTGGGGAACGGCCGGATTTTTGCCGGTAATCTTAAGCAAAGGCCTCTTTGATTTTTTGTCGCAGTAGGAAAAACAACAGAGAGCCGGCAATCACTACGCCCGAGAAGCCGCCCAGCCAGTCTCCTCGGATAATCGCGGAAAATCCCGCAGGCCTGCGGGTGTCATGCGAACTGGGTTGCTCATCCTTCGGCATGTGCCGAGTCTTGCGCGATTTTCGTCAGGCCCTCGTGAGCATCGCGGCGCGCGCCGTCTCTAGTAATTTCGCGGCATTCCCGGCCACGTCCCCATGTGAAAACACCGCGCTGCCCGCCACCAGCAACTCCGCTCCCGCCTTCACCACGTCACCCACGGTTTCCAGGTCCACCCCGCCGTCCACTTCAATCCGGAAATCTAGCTTGCGCTCCGTGCGCAATCGCGCCAGCGCGGCAATCTTGTTCAGCGCGTTGGGAATAAACTTTTGCCCGCCGAATCCCGGATTCACGCTCATCACCAGAACGTGATGCACCAGGTCCAGCACCTCCGTGAGCGTTTCCACCGGCGTCGCCGGATTGATCACCACGCCCGGCTTGCATCCGTGCGACGCAATCAGGTGCAGCGTGCGGTCCAGGTGAATGCAGGCCTCCTGGTGAACCGAAATCCAGTCCGCGCCCGCTTCCGCAAACTCGGGAATGAGAAGGTCAGTATTCTCGATCATCAGGTGGCAATCGAGCGGCACCTTCACGGCCTTGCGCAAACTCCTCACGATCGGCGGCCCCAACGTGATGTTTGGCACGAAATGCCCGTCCATCACGTCCACATGCAGCAGCGTGCCCCCGCCGTCGAGGGCCTGCTGCGCATCGCTCGCCAGTCGCGCAAAGTCAGCCGCCAATATGGATGGCGCCAGTTCAATTTTCATAGCCGCTCTCGGCTCCTTTCTCCCCACGGATTATACGCCGTGCGGTCCTGTTCCCGAACGCCTTCTTGGATCGCCGCCAAGCCTTGGATTATCGATCCAGCGCAAGGGTCCCTTGAAGCGGCGGGGTGCCCCGCCGTTGGTTTGTAAGGGTGGGTCTTCTCTTCGCTTCCCATTCACCACTCGCCACTTACACCTCAATCCTTCTCCAATCCACCGAACATCTCTTCTCACTGCTCTCGCGCGCCAATTCCATCGCCACCATCACGTTCAGCGCCTGCTCTGGCGTCACCATCAATTCCGCCTTCCCCAGGAGGCAATCTCTCACATTGACGTAAAAATCGCGCCAATCGCCGAACGATTCGACCTTCCGTTTCGTCGCCTGTTCTCCATCCCCCAGCGTCACTTCGCCGAAATTCTCCGGCTTCTCCAGCATCCACGACTCGCCCGGGCCAGGCACGTGCACTCTTAAAGCGCTCTCCAACGGATCGAATTGCTTCTTCAAATAGCTCCCCTTCGTCCCCAGCACCACAAACCGCGAGCGTGGCACCGCGTTCAGCATTGAAGCGCTCACCATGGCCACCAAGCTTTGTGGATAATGCAGCCAGATGTCGAACGCATCGTCGGTCACGAATCCTTCGCGCTCGATGCGCACATCCGCCGTGATCCGCGCCGGCGTTCCAAACAGCGTCAACGCATAGTCCAGCAGATGTGGTCCCAGGTCCGCAAACACTCCGCTCCCTGGCCCGGGAATTTCCCGCCATGCATTCGCTTTCCGCTTCGGCCGGTAACGGTCGTAATGTGCCTCAAAACGTACAATGCGCCCCAGCTCGCCGCCCGCCAGCACTTTCCGCAAAGCCTGAAAATCCGCATCGAACCGCCGGTCGTGGTACACCGTCAGCACGCGCCCGAGCCGCTTCGCCGTTTGCACCAACTCCACCGCTTCCTGCACGGTATTGGTGAACGGCTTGTCCACCACCACATCGCGCCCCGCTTCCAGGCAGCGGAGAGCAAAAGGAAAATGTGTCTGGTTCGGCGTCGAAATCACCACCAACTGGATCGCTTCGATATCCAGCAACTCATCCAGGCTGCGCGCGATTCGCGCGTCGGGATACGCCTTGTTCGCCTCGTCCCCCGTGCGCTGCACGATCGCTGTCAACCGTAGTCCCTCCACCGCCTTAATCACCGGCGCATGAAAGCATCGCCCGCCCAATCCAAACCCCACAAGCCCCACTTCAATCAAGCCCTATTCTCCTCTCAGCACTATTGGTTTCTTTTCGCTCCCAGCACAACCGCGGTCAAGCGCCGTAGGCGCAGCGCAATTTAGCCCAGGGTGGAAGCCCTGGGTTAAATTGCTCCTCACGTTCGAGCCCCGAAGGGGCGATACACTGTTCCGCCACCCGTAAACCCAACGCCACGCACCACTCTGTCGCTCATGCGCCGCAACATTACACCAGAATCCCCCACCAAATCGAAATTGGTTCCACCCCCACCTGCGTTATATCCTTTCGCCAGTGGACAAACCTCCTGCTCCCCAACAAGCTCCCACGCGCGGCCTCTATCTCGGCCTGGTAATTACCGTTTTCGCGGTCCTCGCTTACGGCGCTTATATCACCATCCAATTCGCCGGGCTGCGCCGCCTGCAAAGCGAACTCGTCAACCGCAACCGCCGTGATTCTCTGCAACTCCTCCGCATCCAGAACGATCTCAACTCCCTCGGCCTCGCCATGCGCGACATGCAGGACCCCACCGAGCCTTATCCCATCGCCGCCTGGGTCCCGCAATTCGAACGCATCCGCACCGACCTCGTCGACGCCTTGCAGCAGGAATCCCTCCTCGCCGTCGCCGCGCCCACCAGCGACCAGCGCGGCTACCTCAATCAATCCCTCGCGCAATTTTGGGACGCGGTCGCTCGCATGTTCGCCCTCGCGCAGGACGGCCGCGAATCCGCCGCCGCGCAGCAAATCCGCGACACCTTGCAGCCTCGCCAGGCCGCACTCAGCTCCGCCGTCTCCCGCCTCCTAGTGCAAAACAACGAAGCCGAAGAGCGCGCCGCCGCCCGCATCTCCGAAATTTACGACCGCGTTGAGCGCCAGGTCTATTTCTTCCTCACCGCCAGCCTCGTCGCTATTATCCTCACCAGCCTCTACCTCATTCGCTACAATCGCCGCATCTTTGCGCACGTCGCCGAACTCTCCTCGCAGCGCAGCGATCTCGCGCAAAAGCTCATCGCCACCCAAGAATCTACGCTGCGCCACATCTCGCGCGAACTCCACGACGAATTCGGCCAGGTGCTCACCGCCATCGGCTCGCTTCTTCGCCGCACTACCAAGGATCTCCCCCCAGATTCGCCCGTTCACGCCGATCTGCAGGAAGTTCAGGGCATCGCGCAAACCACACTCAACAACATCCGCAGCCTCTCGCAAGCTCTCCATCCCGTTCTCCTCGATGAAGCCGGCCTCGAATCCACGCTTGACTGGTACATCCCCACGGTGGAAAGGCAAACGGGTCTTGTGCTTCACTATGCTAAATCTGGCACTTCCTATCCCGTGGGAGCCTCCGCCGGCGTGCAGATCTATCGCGTGCTTCAGGAAGCTTTAAATAATGTCGCGCGCCATTCCGGTGCCAAGGAAGCCTGGATTCGTTTGCTGTTTCAGCCCACGGAACTCATCTTGGAAGTCGAAGATCATGGCAGAGGTTTTCAGCCCGCCGAAGGGCACACCGGCATCGGCCTGGTGGCCATGCGCGAACGCGCCGAAATTCTTAGTGGTAAGCTGGATGTTTCGCCGCGGGCCGCCGGAGGCGCGCTCCTGCACCTGCAGATTCCGCGCGATAAAGTGGAACCTCATGTCGAATAAGCTCACTGTTTTGCTGGTTGACGACCACGCCCTTGTCCGCCGCGGCTTCCGCCGTATCCTCGAGGACGAACCCGCCTTGCAGGTCGTCGGCGAAGCCAGCGACGGCCTCGAAGCGATCGAACTCGCCGAACAGCTTCATCCTGCCGTCATCGTCATGGATTGTGCTCTTCCGCAAATGAGCGGCATCGAAGCCACGCGTCGCATCCTCGCCAAATTCCCCGACACCGCCGTTCTCATGCTCAGCATGCACTCCGAAGACACGCTCGTTCGCCAGGCTCTCGAAGCCGGCGCGCGCGGCTACATCCTCAAAAATGCCCTGGATCTCGACCTCGTCTCCGCCATCCAGAAAATCGCCGAAGGCAAAACTGTTCTCGACCCACAAATCACGCGCACCGGTAATCTCAAGGGCGAACGCGACACCGGCCTCACGCCGCGCGAACTCGAAATCCTCCAGCAGATCGTAGCCGGCAAATCCAACAAGGAAATCGCCGCCGAGCTCCACCTCAGCGTTAACACCGTTTCGGTTCACCGCGCCAACATCATGGATGCCCTCGGCATGCACAAAACCGCGGAACTCGTCGTCTACGCTATCCGCAACGGCCTGGTGAATCTTCCGTGAAGCGGCGTGACTTCCTGAAAAACTCTCTCAGCGCGGGCGCCCTTTCGGCAGGATTTCCTTTTACCTCGCCAGCCGCCAACGCCCTTGGCTTTCAATTCACGGATGTCACCTCGCAAGCCGGCATTCCGTTTCACCACAACAGTGGGGCCTACGGCGGCAAACTCCTCCCCGAAACTCTCGGCTCGGGTTGCGCCTTTCTCGATTACGACGCCGACGGCTGGCCCGACATCCTCCTTGTCAATTCCATGGATTGGCCCGGGCACAAGCGCCAGCGCTCCACGCTCAAGCTCTACCGCAACAACCGCAACGGCACCTTCACCGACGTCACCAAAGTTGCCGGCCTCGACGTGGAACTCTACGGCATGGGCGTCGCCGTCGGTGACTACGACAACGATGGCCTCCCCGATCTCTTCATCACTTGCGTTGGCCAAAGCCATCTATTCCGGAACACCGGCAAGGGCAGGTTCGTCGACGCCACCAAATCCACGGGGCTCCTCAACAAGCAGGGTTTCAGCACATCCGCCGTCTGGTTCGATTACGATCGCGACGGCCTTCTCGACCTTTTTGTTTGCAACTACGTTCGCTGGTCCGCCGAGCACGATGTCTTCTGCAGCCTCGACGGCAAATACAAATCGTATTGCACACCCGAAGCCTATCGCGGCGACACCTGCTGGCTCTTTCATAATCGCGGCGACGGCACTTTCGAAGACGTCACCTCCACCAGCGGCATCTTCGA
>Ga0126371_10004044_pt1 | contig 12908 bp, 25 predicted proteins | sample PanSoiMetaPlot_4_FD_110145 | JGI IMG/M metagenome (GOLD analysis project Ga0126371, IMG submission 110145) | Tropical forest soil microbial communities from Panama - MetaG Plot_4 | ecosystem: Environmental > Terrestrial > Soil > Tropical forest > Bulk soil | place: Panama | collected 2016-02-17
CATGGGATAGAGTGTTGATGACTGACCGTGAACGTTTCGGGAACATGCTGCAAAGAAGGGTAGGGAGAATGCTGCAAAACCCATAGGGAAAATCCGTGTCCATAGGGAAGAGCACGGCGGCATACGTAGTGGAAACAACTTGTAGAGGATGACTTAAGCGCGCATAGTGTGTTTGCCCATTTTGGGTATGCACGCAACGGAGATGAACATGCCTCGCTCAGCAATCGAATACAAGGACAACGCTCACAAGTTTCGCGTCATCGGCGGCCGGCGCGTCAAGGATATTCTCTCGGGCCTGACCATGCTCGCCAACTGCGCCGATACCAAGGCGTATACCTACACCGACATTCAGGTGAAGCATGCCATCGATGCCATTCGCGCAAAGTTGGCGGAGGTTGAGAAATCCTTTCGCGAAAAGAAAGTCGCTCGAACGGAGGAAGGCGGATTCTTTGACTGACAGCCTACGTCGGCAAGCGCCTACGCGTAGTGGGAAGGGGCATTAGCCCCTTCCTTTGAGAAAGGGCATGCAAATGTTGAAGAGCAAGCATTGGTGTGTGATAATCAAGTACGATCTTTGCGATGCGATTGGCGTCGTGCGTCAAGTTATCATGCGCACAGTCAAGGAAGAGCATGCTACCCGTGCCGTTTCTGATGTATATCGCATTGCGCGGGAAAGTGGTTTGGCAGCATTCTGTCATTCAGCATACCCCAAACGAGAAATGTCTGTTCCCGACTGGCATCCTCCTCTAAAAACCTACCTGCAACGGCCATGATGGATACCTTGATCGGTCTCGCCTGCATTTATGCAGGTGGGGTTGTAACTGGCCTATGGATAGGCTGGCGGCTATGGCGTATAACCTATGTGGAAAGGGTAAGACGATGGTAAATCTGGACAACGATGTGAGGGATAGCGTTCTATCCGAAGCATTGGCACATCTCAGAACTTTATGTTTGGAGGTACGAACACCTGCCGAACTGATTAACGCCATTACGGATGCCGAAGACTTTCTTCTTCGTGTTGACCTTGTGCTTAAGGTAAAATCAGATACGTCAACCACAAAGCCATAGGTACGGGGTCCCGCCTATATAGCAGAAACAGCGTTACAACTATGATGGCCGCAGCAATACCTACCTGCAACGACCATGATGGCTCCAGGCGATCCTGAACATACCTATACCACGGCGGCGTATGGATCATGCGCCGCCGTTTCCATGCGTGAGGAATGCCACGGCGTAAGACACGATAACCGCAATAGAGCCTTCAAGCTCTTCTGTCATTTTCACTCCCCATAGGGAATGCAAGAGTAGCGTAATCAGATAGGCAACGGCATAGCCTATGCCTACAGCAGCTCCCGTTCCAGCTGGTGGCCTTATGCGGTTATCCTCCTCCAGCTACGGTGTCATGCCCTAAGCATAGGTAGTCAAAACGGGTTGATGGGGAAGATGCAGCAAAATTGAGAGTTATTGACGTGTTGGTTCCAGTGATACCTATTCCTGTGACTGTTGCCGCCCGTTCTGTAACCCAGCAACGCGGATTGGCCGTGAAGTTCAACCATGGCTGAAAGAATGTCAATGTACATGCTGTTACGGTTCCCGTTCCTGTAGTAACAGAGCCTTGTACATCCGTCGAAGTACCATTGAATGTAGGCGATGTTCCACATGCGCTTATGGTAGGTGCAAAAGCAGTGTTGGGGATTGCATTAGGTGCAGGTGAGATATGAAGCGATGTGATAAAAGCTTGTCCCGTTGTAGATGAAAAGATATAGGGCGATGAGAATGGCATTCCTGTATTGTTTTGGGCAAAGGCAATCCCACCAACCGTTAGCGCAACGGCACTGCCATAGGCAAGTAGTTTCATCCTATACTGCATCGAAGTGATCCTCCGTTACGTAGATGACACGCTCTTTCATACGACGCTGTAGCAGATTGGGCTTGTTCCATAGTAGGAAGCTTTCAGCCGCCGCCGAATAGTTTCCTGCTACGTGGTTGCGCGCTACGCTGCTTTTCTGGAAGCGCGGACAGCCAATGTTGTAGCACAACGATACCATAGCATCGAACTGGTTAGCCGTATGGATAGGGCAACGCTTCATGACACAATCCATTGCCCATTGCATATCGTCTACCAGAAAGCCTTCCGCCATAGCATCGTCGATTACATCGCCTTGGCGAACGCCGTGGGTATGCCCATACCCTATTGTCCATATGCCATTCCCATCGGGATAAGCCTTTAGGCGCAATCCTTCATACTCTTTGAGCATGCGGATAAGCTGTTCTGACGGCTGGATCATGCGCGTATGGCTCCAGGAGAAACATCATTCTTCGCCATGACATAGGCGCCGCCAGCAATCAGCACGAGACCGAAGATTATCAGCGTGCCTCGCTGGAATAGGGTCGTAGCAGCATCAAGCAAGCCGGGAAAGAAACCCGTTGAGGCTTGCGATGCGCTGCCTCCTCCTCCACTACCCGTTACGGGAGCGCCGCTTGCATTGGCGACGCTGCTACCGCCTAACGTGCCAGTGTCATTGCCGAATATATCGAAATTGGCGTTTGGATCGCCGCCCAACGGCGTTGTCTGATCGCAGTTCTCGCAGGTGAATGAGAATGGATTGCTATCGCCATTGGTAGGCAAAGCGTCTTCTATTGCCGAGATAGGGGTATCGGGTGAATAGCCTGCTGCTGTAATCTTACCAAGCGCATTGCTATACGCCGCAGGATTGAGCGTGGCCAATTGAGTGAATGTGGTGCCTATTCCCGGCGTGCCTGTTCCAGCATTGTATTGCGCATAGGCATCGCCAATGGATAGGTTCGGGCTACGCGCCAATGCCTGCGACAGCCAATTGGAAAACCCGGCTTGCCCACTGCCGAATTGCGCAATGAAGCCGGGCGACTGTTGAAAGTCAACCGGCGTAATGGGATTGGGGTTGCTGTTTTCGATCAACCCGAATAGGCTTGCCGCGCTCATTGTATCATAGTCGGCGATGTAAGCCCAAACGAGATTGGCGAATAGGTAGGCGGTACGAATGAATAGGTTTGCCCTAACCCTTGGTCAGCGGCAAGAATATGCGCATAATCGGCTGACGTGAACCCTGCTAGACCAAGCTCTTGTGCAACGCTTTCTGTAATGCCAAGGTCTTGCGTCTGTTGACCACCGAATAGACGTTGGAACGCAAGGGCGAACGCATTCGCCTGCGTGGTCTGCTGCGATTGCTGTTGTCCCATCAATCGTTGTAGCGCCAATTGAAAGGCATTCGCCTGCTGCGCTTGCGTAGTACCGGCGGAGATTTGAGCCATTCCTAGACGCGATTGTAGACGCGTTGCCAGATTAGAAGCAGCAAGGCCAGCCCGCGCAATCGCCGTCTGCGATCTTGCCTCCGCCGTCGCTGGCGCGATTTGCGCGCGTGCCGCAGCATTAGCCTGTGCAGTCGTAGCGCGAGCTTGCAATCGCGCAATCGCCAAGGGAGAATTGGTTTGTAGCTGCAAGCGTTGTAGATTGTACTGCTGTTGCGCTGACAATGGCGACGTTGGCGTACCGCTGCGATGCAATAGCAGATAGCCGCCGACGACGCCAATCGCGCCGCCACCGGCTATATAGGGATGGTCTTTGATCCAATCCCATGCCTCCATGTACCACGGCATGTAGCAGCTACTCCATGAATAGATCGCCTTCGTACAACGGCCCCATCTTCGGCCCCGTCAATGTTGACATGCCGAAGGCCAATGGCATACGTGGGTATTGGCGCGGCCATGGGGTAAACCGATGCTGGCATATGTCAATGGGAAAGGGATACGTCTTACCACTAAATGGGTAAGACTGTAGCACGTTCCCATGAAGCCCATACATGTACGCGCCATAGGGAAGATCGATCAACCTATGGTACGAACGCGTAAACGGGTGAATGCCAAGTTCAGGGTTGGGGATGGCGCGTTTCTGGTATGGTGCTAACGGTGGAGGGAAACCCCGTCGCACCGTTAGCGCTTGATACCAATACGCCAACGCGCCCATCGCCGAATGGTGGTATTGGCGCTTTGGCATTAGAGAACCGGGCCTTCCGCCGCTTGTAGATCGGAGGCGAACGCGCTACCGCCTGCGCTGATAACGCCGGACGTTTGCGCATTCTTGCCGACGATGACGGCGATCATTGCCACGCCTACAATGGCAAGTGCAATGCTCGTCACCATTTCAAAGAAACGGTCTGCCATTAACCTACTCCGTGCAATGCTGCATCCGGTGCCGGCGTATGCAATTCCTCGCCTGCCGTAGTCGGATTATGCAGTTCCCCGACGACGATTTTCACGGCATTCAGGAGGCCAGCTACTACAGCCGCAATGTCTTTCACATTGCTTTCGAATGACCCTGATTGCACTACGATCTCGATTTCATCGAGCACGGACAACAGTTGTTTCAGAGCATCGGATGATACAAAAGGCATTACTCATTCCTTTCATTCTCAAAGGGCTGCCGCAAAGGCACTATCCAACAGCGCATTGTCTGGCGTAAAGGTTGTGTCGGCGCTGCTGAAATCCTGGTTTCCATTGTTAGGGTCAAAAGCATTGGCAAGGCCAGTAACGCCATTGATAGTGCTGCCAATGCCAGCAATAGTATTTGCCGCTCCCAAAGGGTTAGAGGTTCCATTCGTCGGCAATCCCATTGCTAATGACGGCGAGGATGGGAGCGTTGTGCTGCTGCCTGCTGAAACCGGCGCAACGGCCGCTCCAATGACAGAGGATAAGGCGCTGCCTCCGCTAGTGATGACGTTGGCGGTTTGAGCATTTCTGCCGACGATGACGGCGACAATAGCAATGCCGAGTATGCCAGCGACAACGGCGCTAACGAGGTTTCCCGCCTCTTGCGCTGGATTGCTCGCCATTGGCCTGATCCTCGTTTCATTGTTGGCGCTACGCGACTTTGAGCGTCAAGGCTGCAATGCCGGATGTGGGCAATGGACCTTGGATAATCACATTCAAAGCACCAGCATACACCAAACCGTCCATTTCTACATAGGGCATAAGCGTGAAACTAGCGTTGGCAAGGCTAGCGGGAAAGACAAGTCCTGCAACGACGAATGGCGCAATGTTGTTAGCGCCTATCAGTTCTAGTTGCGCACTTGATCCGCCTACGCCAGTGGTAACGCCTACCATTTCGACGCCAACGCCAAGAATACTATAGCCTGCGGGAATGAGACCAATCACGCCGGCATGAGTAGAAACGTCAATGCCGGTTGTCAGGATTTTGACTTCCGTTGTATTGACAGGGTTAAACCCATTGCTCCCGGTCATGTCGGCGGGAGTGAAGTCATCCCACGTGGCATCAATCTCATTTCCTATGAGGATACTGGTTTTGCCGATGGTAACGGTGCCAGCCGAATAGACAAGGAAACCTTGAGAGAAGTTGCCAAGTAGTGTAACCCGTTTCCTACGCCGTGCGCCTACATATACTCCCTGCGTCGTATTAGGCATGAAGATGTAGACGCCGCTAGCGCATTGCGTGTTATCGACTTGTACCGACAACTGATCTGGTAGATTGAAGGCGATTGCCGATGGTCCCGCCAATGAGATTGTCAATTGAACTGGTGCAGGTTGGCCGTCGGCTGTAATGGGTAGTACGCTCCAATCTATAACGGCGTTGAGGATGAAGCTGTCATTGCGCGGTAGGGCTTGGACTACCTGCAACGGTATAGAGAAAGGTGTGAGGAGTGCCATCTAGAACAATCCCAAAAACTTGCCAATGGCAGCGCCAAACCCTGCGGCGGCATTGGCAGCGCCGGTAATGGGGTTGTTGCTGCTACCGAGGTTTGGCAGATTGACGTTGACCGTCGGCCCGGCCTGCAATGCCTGCGCATCCGTTGGAGAAATCAATCCCTCAGGCTGCGATGCAGCAGGTGGATGTGTGAAGGCTTGTTGCAGGTTCGCGAATATCCCGTGATTGGTGAGAAACAATACTAGGATGACAAGCAGCAGCAAAAGGTGTGAAGGCGTGCGTAGCGGTTTCGCATAACCCAGCGCACCAATGAGCAGCATTGCTCCTCCCCATGGCACGAAACCGGGAACGTCGGTTTTCAGCAAGGCACCAAGCTGGTCGCCTGTGCCGCGAAACCCAACGTCCACAAGAACGCCGCCGAATAAGACAAGTAGCAACGCCATACTACAAGCCTAGTACGCTCATGTATTCGCCAATGGTGCCGCGCGCGGCTATGTAGATGACATAGCCTGCCAGCACGGCAAAGGCGATCATGGTTGACTGTGACACGGTTATTCCGGCATGACCCTTCCTACAATGCCGAAATGCTTTTCGGCAAAAGCGCCAATCAGGAAAAAGATGGCGAAGAAAATGAATGTGTGCAGGTTCATGGCACCCTCATTTCATATGAGCGAGAAGGTGACGCCATACAGTCATGGCAATGACAGCGAGCACAAACCATGCTACAGCATGTTGCGGTTCCGTGTCACCCGTGAGAATGGCGTCTATCCTCTCACGGAGAACGTCGAAATGCTCAAACATAGCATTCTCCACTTAATGCGTTACGGCAATGGGGAGTTTCCACTACAACCCATTGCCGCAACATCTAGCGGTTGGCCAGGCTCAACCACCAGATGGGATCGCCGGACCCTGATTGACTTGACCCAGTACGCCAAACGCTTCGTAGCCGACGAATAGCACGCTGCCGCTACCTGCTACGGATGATGGGTTCATGATAAGCTGCATGTTTCCGTATGCATCCGTATCGATAGGACGTTCCCGATGATTGAAGTAGTAGACGCCGGGAGGCCAATCGTCCATGATTTCCTCGCGCCCGCCTACGAGCATTGTGGTTTGGGGATCAAATTGGAACAATGGCGTCAGATTAGCAGATGCCAGACGCCAATAATTCACGTCTGTTCCGAAGTTGAGAGTGCCATTGTTGTCGTAGATGGCGAACGTAGAGAGAAACTTACGCTGATTGACATAGGACAACGCGTTGTCCTGATTGGCAATGACTAAGCCACTGGCGACGTTGTTTAGCAGGTACGCCGTTGCCAGCATGCCCCGAGGTAGAACCTTGTGTCCGCCGATCTCGGGTATCTGCTCATAGTAATCCTGGTAGATAGTGATAGAGAAATTGGACAATGTGGCAAGGTCTGTTCCGGCAGACTGGTATACGGCCAACGTTCCGTCCTGCGCCGACGTAACGAACATGTTGGGATTGACAGTCAGCAACAGTTGCGCCGATGCCTGCGTCACTTCCGCCCACATTGCGCCGTGGAGGTTTTGATGCGATGGGGAAACGGGTATCTCGTAGAATACATTGACCACGCGAGCGGCGTTGGCAGCGATGGTTGCCGGCGCTTGGTTTCCGGAAACGTTCGTTGGGGTAATCGATGCTGCGGCGGGATTGTTGTTGGCGATGCCGAATGGCGTGTCGTTGGTGTACGCAGCACCGTAGGCGCGTTTCCTCTTGGCCGATGCCAGATAGGATAGATGCCAACCGGTAGTGTTATGGCGTTGAATGCCTGAGAAGTCATTCAGGACAATCTGACTGAGGAAGTTCGCAAGGCCGATCTTGGTCAAAGTCTGAGTGGTTGTAGCGCCAGCCGTTATAGTAGCGCTGATTTTGACAATGAACCGGGTAATCAGTCCTGCGTTACGGAATGGGACGGTGATGATGCTGCCGGGCGCGATTGCGCTGGGTAATACCGGCTGAATGGGTTGTTGCATGCGAATGGCCGGCGGCGTTTGACGGCCATGCCCGTGAAGAAGAATGCGTAATGCCTCGTGATCGGGCATGTGGGCGATATTGCCGACACCAGGTTCAAAATTGACATGACCATGATGCGCAGCGTGGTGATGCGCGGCGTGGTGATGCGCAGCGTGATGTTGCGGCCTACGACGTGATTGCATTGGCTTCCTCTATGTCATGCTGCATTGCGAGCCATGCAGCGTTGATATAATTCGAGCGGGCGATGACAAGCCAGTGCGGATCGCGATGGTAGTATTCGCGACACTCGAATGGTTTGACAGCATGAATGGTGCAGCCAATGCCCTTCTTGTAGAAAGTACACCAACCGCGCTTGACCATCGGCCGTAGAACATCGCTGCCTATGTCCTTTTGCAGTCTTGTGCCGACAAGCTGCATTGCCGACGAACCGAGAAATTCAGCAATGGGGTTAAGATCAGCGGGCATCAATGCCCCTGGGGAACGGCATGCACTGTTACAGTCATTGCACGCGCAAGTGTATGCCATTGGTCGATCCCTACAAACCTCGTGGGGTGGATGCGCGGAAAGGGCAGTTAACGGGCATCATGGTTTATAGGGATCGACCAATGCCACAGCGAATAGCAGCATGAAAAGCATTCCTGCAACAGTAATCCAATTCATGGGATGGAGCAGGACGCGAGTGTTGATGAAGTCATTCATCTTACGCTTCCTCGACCTGCATCGGCATTTCTTCGCCCGGACGGAGGAATGCCATAACAGCGCCGATGCCGAACCACAACACGAGTGCCATCAGAGAAATGGTAATCCAGTTCCGCACATCCCATGTGAGAGAAACGCGTTCCATAATGGCTTTCTCCTTACCAATACTCGGGCGGTGGATACCTATAATCGATCCGCTCCATGATGCGCCCTTCCGAGCCGACAGGCAAGACTTTTTGTAGTGCATCGCGGCGAACATCGTACCAAATCGAGGAGTGATCGCGGGCAAGGGTTATGCCACGGGGAATTGGCATAAACTCGGCCGCGCGCTTAATATCCATCAAGTCATTGAAGTGGAACAGGCAGAAGTAGTCTGCCTCGGAGAAACAGAACCTAGTAATGTCTCTCGGCCGTTGAGTACAGATTATCATCTGTATTCGTTTAGACCTTCCCTGGGTCAACAATGCTCTTAACGGTGTAGTCTGCGGCAGAGTGTAGACTTCATCGAGCCAGATACCGCACTTCCCTCTACTATGTAGGCTTGAGAGTAGACTTTCAACTTCTGCATCTTGATCGAGCGAAGGGCGATAGACGTTGATCCCTTTCTCATTACGGCCAGGGCGGTAAGACAATTTCCGCAACGTGGCATTGCGCGCGGCAATGAGTTTCGAGAACACGGCATCGCGCTTATAGTCAATGACAATCCAAGGACGTTTGTCAAAGTCGGCATGCGACAACAGCCATAGGGCGAAGCGCGATTTTCCGCTACCCGTTCGCCCCATAATCGTTGTGCGAGTATCATTGCGGAGTTTCATGATAGTCGAAACCACATAAGCAGTAGTATCAGAAAGAGCAGGTAGAAGAAGAACATTGTTCCGCAACCGATAGGGTCTTCCTCGTCCTGCTCATTGCCGCGCATTACTCAGCGGGAACCTGCATAGGTACAACGCGTTGCGTGACGCGTGCATTGTACATCAGCCAGTGCGAGTAATAGATACCCGCAGCGCATGTTGCTAGAGCGCCAATGTCAATCGCCTTCTGCGAGGCGATATGCGGGAAATGGCGTTCTACATTGGCAATGCGCTCCGCAAGTATGTCGCATTCCTCTTGCGACAACGCCGCCTCGGGAACCTGGATCATGGCGGCAAGGGAGAAATGCATTCCCATAAGCAATGCAGAAATGCCGCCTATATCCAGCGAGTGTTTGCGTTGGCGCGAACCTCTTGGACCGCGAGGTTGTCCTGCGTCGCTTCGACGTTTTCTTGTTCTTCGCTCATCTGTTCCTGTATCGCTTCCGTCTGCGCTTCCGTCATCGCGGTATCCGCCGCCATCTGATCCGCTGTCGCTTGTGCCAGGATCACTGTCGCTGCTGCGTTCGCTTCCGCCATCGTATTCTCCGCTTTCGTCGATTGCGGTTGGATCGATTGGCTCGCTGTCGAAGCTAAACTCGCTTCCACTCGTTCGAGGCATTTCAGCATCCTTTCTATCATCGAAACTTCCACCACGACTGTTTCCGCTACGGCTTCGGCCGCAACAGCGGCTTCCTCCGCAGCTTCCGCCGCGCCATTGTCATTGCCGTTGTCAATGACAACGTTTACATCGCCATCGTCATCATTCATCGATACCTCCGTTATTGCGTTCATCGATTTCAATGATTATTCCAATGAGCGTATCGAGTACCTTCTCCAAACGTTTCAGCGTGCCATCGATACTTTCGATCATTGCCGCCATACGTGCCATATGCTCAGCGGCATTCTGCACGGCTTGTAGCGGGTTGACACCCTCTGCGTTAGGCATTGACAAAGCCTTGTTTGCCAATGACGTCATTGTAGGAAAGGCCATTACAGCAGCTCCCCGTGCGGATCAGGTTGCGCGTCTTGCATCATGTCAAGCTCCCGTTGCACGTTGAGAAGATGCGGGTCATAAATCGCGCTTGTAAGCGCAGGATAACCCGGATGCGGTTGTGTGACAACATGATCATTGCACCATAGGGCATTCCTTTCGCGTTTGCCAGACCAATCGAAGTTGATACGGCGTGGTGCGTCTTCCCAGGTTCCGGCGGAGGCAAAATTGTTTCTTGCCGCGGCCAATTTTAGACCTATGAAGGCGTGAACCTTTACTTCGGGCGCGGGTGGAATACTTCCCCTACTCTTAGAAAATTCCGCCCATACGCGGCGGAACTCGGGCATGGCTTCCCGAAGGATTGTAGAATTGATGCCTCGGGTTTTGAAGCTTCTGCCTACGGCTTCGTAGATACCCGGTTGCACGATGAATATGTTGTCCGTTTCTTCTGCGCTCCATTGCCCTAATTCTTTAGAGAATGGCAAATGATCTAAAGGGCAATCGGTGTATACAGCATCCGTGGCAATCATACATATATGCGGCATATAATCTCTGTAGGCATCAATGATCCAGGATCGCACATAGGCCGTTATCAGTCCTGCCCATACGGGGTTGTAGTATGGCCGCTCGCCAACGTGTTGCACGAGTTTGCCGTATATGCTGTTGTAGGCGAGCTTTAGCGCAATGCCTTTGTTTTCCTTGCCGACGCGTTTCCGTTCTTCATATAGGTCACGAACAAAGGCAAACGGCGCGCAATCACAACGCGTATGAATATGCCACCCTGAATAGACTGTAGCCTTCATTCCTGCGGCAATGGCCGCGAGGATTTCAACTCCCCAGTACCATCCTTTCCCCATACGAGGGAATGTCAGCACGCCATCCATGCCGCGTATGGGGATCCCGCAGAGAGCATTCGTTGTAGGATGATCGAATGAAATATTCAATAGAGCATGAGATGTTATAGGATCACCTTTTCGCCACGGCGTTATTCTACAATGCTCAAGACACGGAAGGTATTGCATGGCGGCAGGATAGGCGCTATTCAAGTCATGCGCATAGGCTTTCCCCACGTCGCCGATCTTCGTAACCTCAAATCGTCCGCCATAGTACGCCATCGGCGCTGTCATGCGCAGCTCATCGGGCAACATAGGTTCTGCCGTCTTGCGTTTCATGACGTTGTTATTGCGCAATGCCTTCGCAGCAATCCATCCTGGTCCGCGCCATTGTGCAGGACGAAGGTCAACGTCAATGACAACTTTGGCAAACTCTGTCATCAGCAGTTCCAGATAGTCACACTCCAATGCGTTATAAGTGATTGTATCATCATCGATTGCTGTTTCAGTGCCGCGTCTATCCTTTCCTTGTTGAATGCGTTCTACAACAGCCGGATCGCCAACATTCCATTGCTGCAATGCTTTGGTGAATGAGCATTGGAAAAAGGTTCCTACGTCATTGATGATGACAATCGAGTTCTTGACGGCATGCGTACTCTCACCATCGCGTATGCCGACTTGTAGGAATTGACGCGGATAGTATCGTATAACCCAGCGTTCCCATACTGTAGATAATCCTGCTAGAATGCGTCGTAAGACATGCGATGGTAAATCACGTAGTATCATCGTAACATCATAATCGAAGTAATAGCCGATATAGGTTCGCCGCGTGGGCTGATCTACAATGAACTGTAGACATTCTTCCGAGGACAAGCCCTTTCCAGTATAGAGCAATGCCTTTCCCATTCGTAGCAGACCATACTCTTGCCGAATGCCCCGTTGCCAGAACAAGTCATCCTGAATGGCTCTTACTTCATCTGTGATGTACCCTTCGCCATCGCAGGCAACGAATGCTGGCGGCGTATTCTGCGCAAGATGCTTACGCCAATCAGATTGATCATATCCCTTATTACGCTCATACACTCGTTTGCGCATGGCAAGGTAGTCTTCTCGATTGGCATAAGGCATTGCACTTTCCCTTTCAGTAGCGCAACCATTCGTCAATGTCTGGCATTTCCTCGTCTAATGCGTCTTCTAATGCCATTGCAGCGTCTTGCGCCGTAAAATAGTATCGTTGCGCAGTCTTATGATGCCCAGCCCGTTCGGCATCGACTGCACGATTGACAGCGCGCGCCAGCCGGGCAAAGAGTTTCGGCTGTTCCGCCCGTGCTTCTACCATGGCAACGGTAACGCCGCCATGCTCTAATCGAGTGGCAAAGTATTTCCGAATGGCTTGTCTATCAGTTTCTTCGGGCGGATGACGTACAATCCCTTGTATCTCGGCAAACTGTCTAATCTTCTCTGCTGTCGTAAGCGGTCTACCGGCCGATGTTGTAGCGCCCGGAAACGATCCCAGAACGCCTTTTTCTGTCTTCTCAGCCCGCGCTAAGGCAGAACGCGTAATGACCTTCCCGCGCTTCGATAGAGCGCGGTAACGATGCTTTCCCAAACCTGTTGATGTACTAGATTGCAATGAGGGAATCCCCATCGCATAAGAAAGCCCGCCGTCATGACAACGGCGGGCAAGGTGAAACGGCTAACGGTTCATTGTAAAATCATTCGTTGGTAATGGCTTTCAGTTCGCCATCACTGCGCAATCGAATGAGCGGAGGAGCCTTCCTGCTGTTGAGCGCATGCACTGCCCATCTGGTTTCCAATGCGGCCAATGGATCTGGCACAG
>Ga0126371_10004045_pt1 | contig 12907 bp, 11 predicted proteins | sample PanSoiMetaPlot_4_FD_110145 | JGI IMG/M metagenome (GOLD analysis project Ga0126371, IMG submission 110145) | Tropical forest soil microbial communities from Panama - MetaG Plot_4 | ecosystem: Environmental > Terrestrial > Soil > Tropical forest > Bulk soil | place: Panama | collected 2016-02-17
CACCGCCGAGCGCGACGAACGGTCGTTTGTCAATCAAGGGCGCCGGAAGACCTATCGCTACCAGATCCAGGGTCCGAACGCCGTCAAGACCATGGAAAAGGTCACCGGCAATCCCGCGCCCGACATCAAGTTCTTCAACATGGACGTTTTCCAGGTGGCGGGCCGAGCCGTTCGCGCCCTGCGCCACGGAATGGTCGGGCAACCCGGCTGGGAACTTTGGGGCCCGTGGGAAGATGGCGATGCCGTCCGCGACGCCATCGTGGCCGCCGGCCAGGAGTTCGGCATCCGCCAGGTCGGCGCCCGCGCCTATCCCACCACCTGTCTCGAATCCGGCTGGATCCCGTCGCCGCTTCCCGCCATCTACACCGGCGAGGAAATGAAAGGCTACCGCCAGTGGCTCAGCACCAAGAGCTATGAAGCCATGGCTTCTCTCGGCGGCAGCTTCGTTTCCGACAAGATCACCGATTATTACCTGACGCCGTACGATCTCGGCTACGGCCCCTTCGTCAAATTCGATCACGACTTCGTCGGCCGCGCGGCCCTCGAGAAAATCGTCAACGACCAGAAGCGCAAGAAAGTCACGCTCGTCTGGAACGGCGACGACACCGAGCGCGCGCTCGGAACTCTCTTCCACGGCCGCGCCGAAGCCGCCAAGTTCATCGATCTGCCGCTGGCCAATTACGCCACGCTGCCGTTCGACAAAGTGGTGCAGGGCGGTAAGACCGTCGGCCTGTCCACCTACACCGGCTACACCTACAACGAGCGCGTCATGATTTCACTCGGCGTGGTCGATGTGGCGCAGGCCGAGCCCGGCACACAGGTCACTATTTTCTGGGGCGAAGAAGGCGGCGGCACCACGAAACCGACAGTCGAGCGGCACCGCCAAATCGAAATCCGCGCGACCGTCGCCGCCGTTCCCTACGCCGAGGTGGCGCGCGTCGCCTACCGCCCCCACTAAGGACAACTTCATGGCATACATCTTTCATCAGGACGATTTACCCCGGCTCGAAGCGGTGGTGCCCGGACGGGTGCGCACCTTCTTCGTCAACAAGGAACTCACCAACATCGACGACATGTTGGCGGGCGTCATGAACTATGCCCCGCACGGTTCCTCGCCGTACCACTATCACGAGATCTGCGAGCACTTTTACTTCATCATGGAAGGCAAAGGCACGGTCGAGACCGAAGAGGGCGTGCGCCCCGTCGGCCCCGGCGATATGGTGTTCATCCCGGCCGAGGCCAAGCACCGCCTGCGCGCCACCGACACCGGCTTGTTCTATTTCGAATTCCAGGCCCCCAACCGCTTCAAGACCCACATCCTCGACGGCACTCCGGACGATCTGCGGTGGAACCGCGTAGACGGACGCGTCTGGGTCCAGACTTAGAAACCGGAGACTGCCATGACCACCCAAACTCTCACCTTCATCGATACCAACAAGCTGCCGCGCGTGAACACGCCGGACGGCGAGCTGACCGAAGTCCTGAACAACGCCCTGGTTGGCGCCAAGAACGTGCTCGGCATGCTGCGCTGGGTCCACGCGGGCCAGACGTTCCAGACCGAGACGAACAACAAACACCAGCTGATCTACCTGATGGAAGGCAAAGGCAAGATCCGCCTCGACAACAAGGATTACGAAGTCGGCAAAGGCAACGGGGTGTATCTGGGGCCGTCAGAAACTGTGACCATCCAGGCCGCGCCGGGCGCCTCGCTGAAGCTCTTCCACCTGGTGGTTCCGCAGATCCCCAAGTAGGGTCGCGAGCGGCAGGGGAAAGTGTCTTCGCTTTTCCGATACAGCCCTGGGACTTGTCGTCCGCGGGCGTGTTCGTCGATCCGAGACCGAAGAGGCCCCACCGTTAGGGGACTGGCGAAGGGAGCGGTGGCGGTGATCGATCACTGCTGCTTGAGGCGATGCGGGAAGTGCCGACAGTTTCCGGTAACGCCACATGAACGAAGCCGCCCGCGCGGCAGACGCTACGCGTGTCTAAACTTCAGCCTTTGCTCTTTGCTGGGCCCTTGCATTGGTGGGCTTATGATCTCGGCGAATGCAGCGACGATTTCCGATGACGGCCGACGTTTTCTCGGTGGAATGGCAAGTCCTTTTGTTTTGACAATTTAGGCCTGCGTCCAGCATTCAAATCCCATAAGGCTGCCGCGTCTGCCGCAAGCGCGAGCGGCTTCCTGGGACTACCCGATATGGATACAGCGAAGCAAGTCCGCTGAGCCACTGTACAAATTCACCAAGGATGACAAAACAGGCTATATCGACGCCGCCGGGCGCGTTGTAATCCCGCCAAAGTTCGACAATCTCGAGGGCGGTAGCGGAGGTGAGTTTCACGACGGTTTGGTCGAGGTCGGTGTCTTCGACGGAGTGTACGCCGACCGCACCGGGAAGATAGTCCTCAACAAGAACCTATACCGGGGTTGGACTTTCTCCGAGGGTCTCGCGGTAGCTATGCGCAAAGGCGAGAACTTGTGGGGATATATCGACATTAGGGGCGAATTCGCAATTCCCCCTCAGTTCGCCACGTACCCGGACGGGTACGTCCACCCCTTCTCGGAGGGCCTCGCCAAGATCGAGATTAAACGTCGATTCGGTTATATTGACAAGACTGGCAAGTTCGCGATCCTACCGCAGTTGTTAGACGGCGAAGACTTTTCTGACGGGATGGCACGAGTCGTGATGGAGGGGCCATGCGCATTCAACCCGGAGGGTGGATGCGGCTTTGCGAATCCCGTCTTCCCTGGGGCAGAGGATCGTGCACCTTACGATCCATTCGGCGAGGCACGCAAGCAGTATCCACCATGCAAGTTCACCTACACGGATCGAGAGGGACGTATCCTGGCCCAACGCTACGACTCCGCTCGGGACTTCTCGGAGGGACTTGCCCCTGTGCGTGTCGGCAGCGCATCGGGTTTTATCGACAAGTCCGGCATGCTGGTCATTCCGCCGAAGTTCGATGACGCCGAAGGGTTTCACGAGGGTCTTGCCAAGGTCAAGATCAAAGGACTGTACGGGTATGCGGACAAGAATGGGATCGTGGTAATCACTCCACAGTTCGAAGAGGCTGACAGCTTCAGCGATGGCCTTGCGCCCGTAGGCGATTCGAGAGATCGGTACTGGTATATCGACCAACGGGGCGCTCGGGCGTTCAAGGGCGACTACTTGGTGGCCAGTACATTCTTCAAGGGGCTGGCACATGTTCGGCTCCTAAGGTCCGACCCAGCCTCACCGAAGGCCCTCTTCGCTTACATCGACACCAAGGGTCGCAGGCTCTTTACGTACTGAGCGACGGTTCCTCGACTCCTACCCTCCAGTTGCCAAAACGGCGCGTTCGTCAAGATGAGTTCACGGTCCGCGCCCCTGAATCGGCGTTCAGCATGTTGTTGTCGAAACACGGCATTCTCGGAAACTGGCCGGGCGCTGGCCGGTTTCGGCGGTCAATGGAATGAAATGCCACGACCACAACGCTGCCCGATTACAATTAGGCATGATCAGACGTGCGGGCCTTATGCTAACGATCACGCTCGGGCTCGCTGGTCTCCTCAGCTCCCAGGACCAAATAGAGTCACAGGGCGTTGCACGCATTCTCGGCACGGCTGTCCAGCCTGATGGTACGCCAGCCATTGGAGGAATCGAGATCGAACCAGTTAGCAAAGAGAACCCCTCAGCCGTGGCGGTGATTTCTGGAATCGATGGGTCCTTTGAAACCGAGAAACTTCCACCGGGTCGCTATCGTGTCGGTGTCGATCTCGAAATAAACATCCAGCCGGACGAGGCCTATGGCAGGACATACTATCCCGGAACTACTGATCGCTCCAACGCGGTTGAACTTGAGATTGCTCAGGGGTTGCCCGAACCGCGCATAGTGTTTGTCGTGCCTAAGGTGCGGCCATTGATACAGTTACGCGGCACCGTTGTCTATGAAGATGGCAAACCTGCGGCCGGGGTCGATGTTTTCTTCAGCCCCGTAGGCGGATATTCGATCGCTCAAGTTTGGACGGACTCGAAGGGCAACTGCAGTCAGAAGAAATACGGCGCTGTCGCATACCGTATCCAGTCGAGATCTCGGGACTCGAAATACGAATCGCAGGTGCAAGTTGTTGAGGCTGTCGATTTGGAGAGGCCGATCCTCCTTGTGCTTCGGGGGGCGGCATCGGCGAAGCCGTAACACGAGTCGGTAGAGCCACTAGCCCGCGATTGTGGCCGAAAAACGGCATTTCTGGACAGAACTGGTCCCGGCCGCCGCTACCGGGGACAGTGCCGGGTCAATGTTATATAACGCCACACATCGTCCGCGATGGGAACAGCGTGTATCTCGGCCCGTCGGAAGCGGCGACTATCCAGGCTGCTCCGGGAGCCTCGCTGAAGCTGTTCCATCTCGTTGTCCCGCAGATTCCGAAATAGGCGAAAGCCGCTTCCGCGGGTCTGTCGGTTCGGGAGAAACGCTTTGCGAAGCTTCGTCGGCCCGACTCACTCAGAGCAGACCGGGAATCACCGCTTTGACTTCGTGCCGGTATTGAGCGTATTGAGTGCCGAACTGCTCCATCATGAATCGCTCTTCGGTCCTCCATTTCATGCGAAGACCGAAGAGTGCGATCACCATGCCTATTAAGCTCGGCAGAGTTCCCTCACCGATCGACGTTCCCAGCAGTCCGGCCAGGATTCCTGAGTAGATGGGGTGGCGCACTAATCGGTAGGGACCGCTCCGGATCAGCTCGTGTCCCGCCTTCACGGTCACGGTTCCGCTCCAGTTGCGCCCTAGGGTAAAGCGGGCCCAAATCGCGAAGCCCAGACCGGCGGCAGTGAGGGTCCGGCCGCAGACGTTGACGGTCCGAGTGTCGGGTAGCAAGCGAAGGTTGAGCGGACCAAAGCGACCCGGTTGGATTACCAGGAAGGCTCCCAGCGGAACCAGAAGTCCATACACGAAGCGACTGGTTGATGAATCCCGCCGGGCACTGCGCTTAGTGGATACGGCGGCGAGAATCCACACGGCCAGAAATATCAACCAAAGCGCTACATAGGTGTCCAGGTGTTCCACCACAGAAACATACGAAACGCGGCCGGGAGAAGTTTCGCCCGATATTCCCTCGTATCTCTGTTTTCGAGAAGGACCTCGCACCGGGCCCTTCTCAACCACCTGACACGCCCGGTCCCAGCGCGATAGAATCTTCTAAAACCTCAAGGAGGTTCACGGATGCCACGGAAAGCTCAGATGGTCAGTTCGTTCTTAGCAAGCGTGTTCGCAACCGGCTGTCTGGCGGGAGCGGCCTCGGCCGCCTCGGTGAACGCAAAAACAGCCTCGGATACCAAGGAGCCTACCAACGACGCGCCCAATCACTACACGACCGTCGAGCACTGGGCCAAGCTCCCCGATGGCCGAAAAATGGGCTCGACCAGCGCCGTGGATATTGACCGGGACGGCACATCCGTGTGGGTCGCCGAGCGCTGCGGCGCCAATGGCTGCTTGGACCCCCAGACCCGCGAAGTCAAGAAGATGGACGTGGTCTTCAAGCTCGACACCAATGGCAACGTCCTGAAGAGTTTTGGCAGCGGGATGTTCGTCGCGCCGCACGGTATTTACGTGGACAAAGACGATAACATCTGGATCACCGACTACCAGGACAACGCGCCCCCGCCGGCACGCGCCCGCGGCGAGCGACGAGCCGCCATTCAACCGGGAAGCCAGGATCCTCCGGCGGGAGCGACCATCGGTCACCAGGTTTTCAAATTCAGCCCCGATGGCAAGCTCCTCATGACCATCGGCAAGGCCGGCGGCGCGGCGGAGCCCGAATGCTGCTATCAGCCCAATGACGTGATCGTCGCCAAGAATGGCGACATCTTCGTATCCCAAGGTCACGGCGCCGGGAAGGACATCGTGTTCAAGTTTGACAAGAATGGCAAGCCGATCAAGCATTGGGGCCATTATGGAACGGGTCCCGGCGAGTTCGACCAGCCTCATTCGCTCGCTTTCGATTCCAAGGGCCGGCTGTACGTCGCCGATCGGAACAACAATCGCATTCAGATTTTCGATCAGGATGGCAATTACATCTCCGAGTTGCACCAGTGGAGCCGGCCGAGCGGCATCTTCATCGACAAGCACGACACCCTCTACAGCGCCGATTCCGAATCGGAGTCCGTCTCCCAAAACCATAACGGCTGGCATCGCGGCATGCGCGTGGGCAGTCTGAAGGACGGCAAAATCGTCGCCTACATCCCCGACCCGAATACGAAAACCCGGGACGCCGACAAATATACCGGCACCAGCGCGGCCGAGGGAGTGGCGGTCGACGCGAAGGGCAATATCTACGGCGCCGAAGTGGGCCCGCAAGACGTGAAGAAATACGTCAAAAAGTAATCCCGGCGAAAAGGTGTAACGGCCGGCGAAAATATTTCCATCCGCTTCAGACGCAGTGAGTTATCGCGAAGATACAACTTCCCGGAGCCACGGCCGCGGCCACCCGCGCGAGATAATGTGATGTGAGGCAGGGTCGGCATCATCGCGCAGCATACGGGGCTCGTGACACCTTCAGACAAACCAGGCAGGTTTCGGAACGATCGTTCCGAAAGTTGCTCGCTAACCCCTTTCGCTGCAACAAACCCTCTCTAGATTCCGGAACGATCGTTCCAAAAACGCCAGGTTGGGGCCGGTGCTACTGTTTCCAGTAAGCCGGCAGGTTGGGCTTCGTGTCGCGCACGATCTCCAGAATCGACTTGCGGTCTTCCGTGGTCAAGCGGGCGTACTTCTCGCTCTGATCTTTGCTGCTGAGCACGTCGTACAGGCGCTGGTAGACGCGCTCGCGCACTGCATCGGGCATGGCGTCGAACGCGGCGCTGTAGATCATGTACGACAGCGGGTAGCGGAACAGGCGCGTCTTCAAGTCGAAGTCACGCAGCGAGCGGCTCTGGTGATCGCGCGGGCCGCGCTCGGGGAAGGTCTTGGTGAACGTCGAGACGCCGGCGATCGGCTCGCGGATCTGGCGTTCGTCGGCGAATAGCATATAGGTGACCATCTCCTCGACTTCGCCGTTCAGGCGCGCTTGGTCCAGTTTGCCGTCATGTTGCGCGATGCGCGTGTCCCAGCCGATTCGCGTGATCAGGTTGGTCATCCGCGTTTGATGCTCGAGCGTCATCAGCGCGACGATATCGCTGGAAGGCAGCAGGTATTTCGAAGTATCGAATTTCTTGTCGAGGCTGGTGAGGTTTTGCGTGTTCTGCGTGTCGAGCAACTGCGGCCGCGCCGGGTCGTGGCCGACTGCGTTCCCCATGTGGGTCATCGATCCCTGCGTGCCGGTCACATACCAGCCGCCCCAGCGGTGGTCGAACTCGCTGCGGTGATCGGTGATCATCGCCTGGCCGCGAAACGCCGGCATGCCGTCGGCGCCCGGATAGACCGAGCTGACTAGGACGCCGGGAACACCGAGTGTGCTCAGGCCCTGGTGGCACTGCAGGCAAACATCGCGGCGGGCAAATTCGGGCCGGTCGGCCTTGTCCACGCTCAGAGTATAAAAATTCTCGCCCTGCTGGGGGTCGAGTGCCGCGAATTCCAGGACATCGCCGTTCTGGACCGAACCGACCGCGACCTCGTCGTTGAAATACAGTGCGCGCGGGGCGCGGGGCGAGATCTTGACCGATTGGAAACTGGTCTTCGAGAAAACTAGCATCTGGGTATCGACGTTAATGCCGAGGTATTTGAGAATAGACGGGAGATACCCGAAGCTGGGGCTGTACTCGAGCTTCACCGCGCCGCTATCGATCTGCTTCTGGAGCCGCGCGACCGCGTCATTTGGCGGTCTCTCCACGTACTGGATGGCCGGGTGGTCATACGGAACGTAGGTGGTCTCTTCGATTCCGGCGGCACCGGCCAGCGCAGCGGCAAGCACCAGAGACAACAGGGCTCGGCGTATCATCCTTCTTCTTTATTATCACTTGGAAGCCCGGCTGCCAGTGACTTTGGTCACTTCCACCAGCTCGGCAACCCGGCCTTGGTGTCGCGGACGATTTCCAGGAGGGCGCGGCGGTCGTCGGCGGCCAGCGTAGCGAACGGCTTGCTCTGGTCCTTGCCGGAGAGGATGTCGTACAGGCGACGGTAGACGCGGTCGCGGACGGCGTCGGGCATGCCGTCGAAAGCGGGGCTGTAGATCATGTAGGAGAGCGGGTAGCGGAAGAGGCGCGTCTTGAGATCGAAATCGCGAAGCGAACGGCCCTGGTGGTCGCGGGGGCCCCGCTCGGGAAAAGTCTTGGTGAAGGTCGAAACGCCGGCCACCGGGCTCTTCAGCGGTTCTTCGTCGCGGAACAGCATGTAGGTGAGCATCTCCTCGATTTCTGAATTCAGGTTCGGATCTTTCGGATTGATGCGCGCGTCCCAACCGATACGGGTGATGAGGTTGGTCATGCGGGTCTGATGCTCGAGCGCCATCAAGGCCACAATGTCGCTGGTGGGGGCGAGGTAGCGCGAAGTGTTGAAGTACGAATCGAGGCTCGTGACGTTTTGCGAGTCGGGGCCGGCGGGGCCGCCGGGCTGCAGCGGGTCCACCAGGTTGATGTTGTTGCCGAGATGCTTCTGCTCGCCGTGCGTGCCGCTGACGTACCAGCCGCCCCAGCGCTCGTTCAGCGGGCTGCGGTGGTCGGTCATGTAGGAGCTGCCATGCCCGTCGCCCGGGCCGCCGCCGCGCGGATGGACGGAACTGACCAGCAGGCCGGGCACACCGAGAGTGACCGGGCCTTGGTGGCATTTCAGGCAATCGTCGCGGCGGCTGAATTCGGGCTTGTCCGTTTTTTCGCTGTCGAGTGTGTAGAGGATAACGCTGAGCTTGGGATCGAGCGACGTAAGCTCGAGGACATCGCCGTTCTGGACATACCCGACCGACACCGCGTCATTGAAATACAAGGCGCGCGGCGTGCGCGGCGAAATCTTTGGCAGCTGGATGCTGGTTTTGGAAAAGACCAGGACTTGGGAATCGAGATTGATGCCAAGCTCGCGAAGGACGGAGGCCAGGTAACCCTGGGGACCTGAGTACTCGAGCTTCGCTTGTCCGGCCTCGAGGCGTTTTTCCAGGCGCGCGATGGGGTCGCTGGGCTCTTGCGCGTAGCGGATCGCCGGGTCGTCGAGCGGGACGTAGAACTTGTCCTCCAGACGCTCCTGCGCGAACGCGACTGCGGCGAGGAGGAACAAAGCAGCGCGGAGGCCCATAGGGCTATCGTAACGCCGTGTCAGGCGGTTAGAACTTTCCCGCGAGTCTCCGGCAGCAGGAACGCGGCGATCGCCATCGTGGCGTACGCCAGCCCCGCGAACAGGCCGATGGCCTCACCGAGCGGCAGGTGAGTGGAGCCGACCAGTGTCGGAAACAGGGCGCCGATGGCGCGGCCAACGTTGTAAGCGAAGCCTTGGCCGATGCCGCGGACGCGCGTGGGAAAGTGCTCGGTGTAGAACGGGCCCATCGCGCTGAAGACACCCGAAGCGAAGAAGCCGAGCGGAAAACCGAGAACCAGCATGGCGGTGTCGCCGAACGGGATCATGGTGTAGATCACGGCGACGGTTCCCGCGCCGATCGCGAAGACCAGGAAGGTGAGGCGGCGGCCGATGCGGTCGGCCAGAAAGCCGCCGGAGAGATATCCGAAAAACGCGCCGGCGATCGAAACGGCGAGGTAGCCTGCGGAATCGAGCACGGACAATTTCCGCTCGTTGCGAAGGAAGGTCGGCAGCCACGTGGTGACGGCGTAGTAACCGCCTTGCGCGCCGGTGCCCATCAGGCCGCCGAGAACGGTCACGCGCAGCAGCGGCGGGCGGAAGATTTCGAGCAAGGACGGCCGCTCGCCGTGCGCGGCGAGGAGGGCACGTGCTTCCAGATAGACCGGCGGCTCTTCCACGTAGCGCCGCACCCAAAACACAAGCAAGGCGGGGACGATGCCCACCAGGAACAGAGCGCGCCACGCGGTTTGCGGCGGAAGAATCGAGAAGAAAACGGCGTAGAGCAGGGCCGCCGTGCCCCAACCCAGCGCCCAGCCGGCCTGCATTACGCCAAGGGCCTTGCCGCGATGCTGCGCGCGAATGACTTCCCCTAGCAGCACTGCGCCCGCCGCCCACTCGCCGCCGAATCCAAGGCCCATGATGGCGCGGGCGGCGAAGAGCTGGTTGAAATTCTGGGCGAGGCCGGACAAGAACGTGAACGCCGCAAACCAAAGGATGGCGATTTGCAGTGTGAGGACGCGCCCAAAGCGATCGGCGAACCAGCCGGCCAGCCATCCACCGGCCGCCGAGACCAACAAGGCGGCCGTTCCGAGCGCGCCGGCCTGGGTGCGCGTGATGCCCCAGGTGGCGATGAGCGCAGGGATCGCGAAGCTGTAAAGCTGGACGTCCATGGCGTCGAGCGCCCAGCCTCCGACGCAGGCTGTGAAGGCGCGGCGTTCGCGCGCGCCGAGGTCCGAAATCCAACCGAGCGCACCGCGCGGAGTGGTGGCGTCCAGGGTGGAAGGCGGGTGACTCACGGTTATTCCTCGCGCCAGATGCCCAGCGCCTTTTGCGCGGGACGGTCGGAGAAACTGAACAGCACCGATTCCTGCTGCGCTTCGTGCGAGACGGGCGTCCAGGAGGGAACCACGAAGATGTCATGCTCCTTCCACCCGAATGACGCCTCGCCCACTTGGCTGCGGCCTCGGCCTTCGACGCAACAATAGACGGTGGCATCGGTCGAGCGATACGGCGTGCCATGAAAACCGGAGGGCAGCCACTGGATGAAAGCGCCGATGGTCGGCATGGGATAGCCGCCGGTGGCCGGGTTCACATACTGCATCTTGATGCCGTGCGCGGCATGAACGGGGCCGTTGCGGCGGAGTTGTTCGAGCGCTTCGCGGCTGCGCGCGTAGGGATACGAAAGCAGCGGCGTGCGTGTCGCCGGCGTGTAGTCGAGCGGCAGCAAATTGGCGCCGTAGCGCACCAGCGCGTCGCCTTCCTGGCGGGCCACCGGCTGCGTCTCCTCCGGATAGTGCTCGGCAAAACTCGTATCGAAGTGGTTGACCGTGGGAATATCGAGGCCGTCGAGCCAGACCACCGGCTGATTGCTCGGGTTGCCGTGGTCGTGATACGTCCACGAAGGCGTCAGGATGAAATCGCCGGGGTGCATGGTGGTGCGCTCGCCATCGACCGCGGTGTAGGCTCCCTTGCCTTCGATGATGAAGCGGAGCGCCGATGCGGTGTGCCGGTGGCTGGGCGCGACTTCGCCCGGAAGCACGAGCTGCATGCCGGCGTAGATGCTCTGCGTGATGCGCGATTGGCCGCGCAGGCCCGGGTTTTCGAGGATCAGAACGCGGCGCTCGGCTTCCTTCGCGGTGATGATCTTGCCCGACTCCAGGATCAGCGGGCGGATTTCGTCGTAGCGCCACAAGGCCGGCTGGCAGGCGGTGCGCGGCTCGGTGCGAACGATATCGGCGAGGACTTCCCAGAGCGGCGCGGCGCTGCTCTTCTCGAGGCGGTCGTAAAACTCGCGGCGTTCCGCGGTGACCTCGGGTTTGTTATAGAAAGCGGCGTTCATGGCGGCTCCTAGGCGTGGCTGGCGACTGGCAGGCCGGCGGCAGCGCGGACCGCCACTTCCATCGAACCGATTTTTTCCACGCTCGCGAGAATCTGATCGCCGGGAACGATCGGGCTGACGCCCTCGGGCGTCCCGGTGATGATGACATCGCCGGGATAGAGCGTATAGAACCGCGTGGCGAACTCAATCAGTTCGGCGACGCCGAGAATCATGTTGCTGGTGTTCGAGCTCTGGCGCGTCTGTCCGTTGACGGCGATGCTGAGGTCGAGCGCGCCGGGGTTAGGGATCTCGTCGGCGGTGACCAGCCACGGACCGAGCACCGTGTAGGTGTCCGGCGATTTGCGGAAGCTGCGGTCTTCCTGGCCGCGAATGGTGATGTCGAGACCGATGCTGTACCCGGCAACGTACTGGAGCGCGTCCGCGCGCGAAACCTGGCGGGCTTCCTTGCCGATGACGACGGCGAGTTCCACTTCGTGATCGTTGCGGCGGTCGAGCATTCGGAGGGCGATGCCTTCGCCGGGGCCGGCCAGGCTACTGTTGGCTTTCAGAAACAGGCCGATTTCATTGATGGACTTCAACAGCGCGGGATTGTTGTTGTGGAGCGCGACGTTGTCGCGCACTTCCTGCGCGTGCGCTTTGTAATTCACGGGAGCCGCGACGATCTTTCCAGGATTCGCCACGGGACTGAGCAGCTTCAAACCCGCGAGCGGTTGCGCGGCGGCGCCAGGGGCGAGCGCACGAGCGCGCTCGGTGACTTTGGGCAGATTCGCGATGAAGGGATCGCAGGCAGGCAAGGGATAGCGGACGGCGGGCAGCACATCCAACGCGGCGGTGACATCGCGCACCGTCGCGCCTTCCACCAGGCCGAGACGCCCTTCTCCAAAGCGGCAAAAACGCATGTTCAGACTCCTCGCAGGCGCAAAGAGTCATTCTAAAACAGGCCGATCAACCCCGGCCTCACGGCCAGGGCTGGTTAAGCCCCGCCGCGTAAGCGCGGGGGCCTCGCATCAATAAGCAACCAGCGTTTTCCGCCCCTGGCTTTCGCCCCGCAGCCAGACGTACAGCGGTGCCCGAGGCGCGGGAGCGGGCCAAGGCAGGACCACGCCCAGAGTCTGGCGCGCGGAATCGCCCGGCACCGGCGTCGGAATCGACTCGACCGGCACGCCGTTCTGCGCGTCCCAGCCGGCTTTTTCGATGACATCAAGATCGCGGCCTTCGACCGCGCCGGCATAGCTCGAGTCGCCGACCTTCTCGCTAGTGAGCGTGAATTTGTCGAGGCGCGGAACTCGAATCACGCGGCCGATAAAAAACGGGGCCGAGCGGCCCTCTGGGTCCTGCATCACGACAGCAGTCAAACGGCAGCCCGCATAGCCGATC
>Ga0126371_10004046_pt1 | contig 12902 bp, 18 predicted proteins | sample PanSoiMetaPlot_4_FD_110145 | JGI IMG/M metagenome (GOLD analysis project Ga0126371, IMG submission 110145) | Tropical forest soil microbial communities from Panama - MetaG Plot_4 | ecosystem: Environmental > Terrestrial > Soil > Tropical forest > Bulk soil | place: Panama | collected 2016-02-17
TATGCCTGTGGTGACGTGCAGGACCGCCGCTATCGCCAAGCCATCACTGCCGCTGGAACAGGCTGCATGGCTGCGATTGAGGCCGAGAGGTTCCTGGAAGAGCAAGGCCGCTGAGGCTGAAACGCCGCTTTCCTCCAAGTCGTTGAGAATACAAGGATGGGCAGAAGTGCCATTCCTTTTGTGATCTATTAGCAGTCGGTAACCCTACCTTAGACTTTTCTCACTATGAAAACCCTGATGCGGCAGGGTGCGGCGGGATTGTTAATTGCTGCCCTCTCCTTTGTTGTTGGAACTCGTTGTTCAGCTCAAGACGCGACTCAGGCCAGTCGTAAGGTCTTCATTAAAACGCAAGCGGTTTATCCGACGCTCGCTCGATCCGTGAACATTCACGGCGCAGTCAAACTCACGGCGATCGTATTGCCAAATGGCGCCGTCAAGAGCGTAGAAGTAAAGGGCGGACACCCGTTGCTAACCCAAAGCGCAGTGACTGCCGTCGGCCATTGGAAGTTTGAGCCGGAGCCTCATGAGACGACGGAGTTAATCGAAGTAAAGTTCGACACGGAATGACACGACGCCAGCCCGCTGTTCGCAGTTATATTTGTTCCGTCTTTTTCTTAACGATCGTTTCTGGATTACTGATTCTTCTGCCGCAGGGCTCGAGTGCGCAGCTGGCTGACTCTACCCGCAAAGTGCTTGAGAGAACTCCTGCGCCCTATCCGACTCTTGCGCGAACTATGGCGTTGCAGGCCATGGTCAAACTCGAGGTTCTCGTCTCGCCTGATGGCAGGTGAAAGAGACACAGATCAAGGGAGGGCATCCGGTTCTGGCCCAGGCAGCAGTGAACTCCGTCCGTCGTTGGAAATGGGAACCCGCCGCTCACGAATCCCACGAGACCGTCGAAGTGAAGTTCACACCTGAGTAACCCCTGGTAACCACCTCTCAGGCCTGTCGGAGCGGGTCGCAAGAGCCGCTCCCACCGGCGTTCTATCGAAGGTAGGCTGGGCCTGAACCCATATCTGGCTTAAAGATTCAGCAAAGAGTCGCAGGTGGCTCTCAGGAAAATTCACGGAGGGATACCTTACATGTTCGCTCGCTTCGTCTGCTTGCTCTCATTTTGCCTGACCGTTGTCGCGCAGCAGGCACCACAACCGTCGCTAACGATTTATAACCAGGATTTTGCAGTGGTCCGGCAAGACGTTCCCCTGGATCTCAAGTCGGGCGTGAATCAGGTCAACTTCAGTGAGATCACCATGCATCTCGAACCAGATTCAGTGATCTTGCGCGACCCTTCGGGCCAGCACAGCATCAGCGTTCTCGAACAGAATTACCGCGCCGACCCGGTGAACCAGATGTCACTGCTCTCCTTATATGAAGGGCGCACCATTGACTTTGAATTGCCGGACCATTCCATGGTGAAGGGCAAAGTCGTACGCAGCGGATACGTGCGGCCAGACACTTTCAACATGAACGGCTATAACCAGGGGTATCCGACACAAGAAGAGCCAATCGTTGAGGTCGCAGGCCAGTTGCGCTTTGGCCTTCCGGGGACACCGGTTTTTCCCGACCTAACTTCCGACACAATTCTGAAGCCCCGTCTCGAATGGATGATCTCGACCGACAAGGGTGGAAAATTCCCTGCAGAATTTTCGTACGTCACAGGCGGAATGAGTTGGCAGGCCGACTACAACATCGTCGCGCCAGAGAAGGGAGACCTTGTCGATATTGTTGGCTGGGTAACCCTGGACAACCGCACCGGCCGCACATTTGAGAATGCGCGCATCAAGCTGATGGCCGGGGACGTAAATAAGATCCCGCCGGTAATCGCAGGCAGGGCCGAATATGTGCTTAAGTCCCTAGCGGCAGCGCCGGTCACGGGTCCCGCAGTGACCGAAAAAGCCTTCGACGAATACCACCTCTACACGCTAGAGCACCCCACAACACTGCGTGATCGTGAAACCAAGCAGGTGGAATTCATCCACGCGTCGGGAGTGGCCACCAAGCAGATCTACATCTACGACGGCGCGAAGATCGATCGCAATCGTTACAACGGATGGAACTGGGAGAACATCCGCAACGACCATTCGTACGGGACTGAATCAAGTCCGAAAGTCTGGGTGATGCGTGAATTCGTCAACTCCGACGCCAACCATCTCGGCATGCCGTTGCCCAAAGGGCGAGTCCGTTTTTATCGCCGCAATGACGACGGCCAGATCGAATTCACCGGCGAGAACATGATCGACCACACGCCGCACGGCGAAACTGTCCGCATCTACACCGGCAATGCTTTCGATCTCACCGGCGAGCGCCGGCGCACCAACTACACGGTCGAAATGAACAGGAATACCGCCACCGAGGGTTTTGAGATCAGAGTTCGGAACCATAAGAAAGAGCCGGTGGACGTGCGCGTTGTCGAACATCTCTATCGCGGGCTGAATTGGGAAATCACGTCGAGGTCCGACGACTTCAAAAAGAAGGATAGCCAGACGATCGAATTTCCGGTCTCGATTCCGCCAGACGGCGAGAAAGTGATTACCTACACGGCGCGCTATACATGGTAGAGCTCGGCTCCGCCATCTCCGGCGCTTCTTGGCGAACTCGGCGGTAAAGCACTTACCGCCGGGGACGCGAAGGATGCGCCGAGAACACTAAGCAATTCTCAAGGTCCCCCGTACGCCCAATCACAACTCGCTATCCTGAGTTGTGATACAAAATCCTGTGGTCTTCCGATCTTCGCTCGATACCTCATCCCCCTGGTTGCAACCCAAATTTTTTTTGGAGGTGGCGGGTACTCCATGTTGAGGGCCTTCTTCGTCCAGCTTTCTGAAAACCGCAGTCTGCGCAATTTTTCTGAACGTTCTTCCATTGGTCAGCGTGTTTCCGGCCGTTTTGTAGCAGGCACCGAGATCGCCGATGCCGTGCGGGTAACCCAGGCGGTGAATCACGCTGGCATGAGCGTCAGCATCGATAACCTGGGTGAAAACGTCACCAATCTCGACGAAGCGCGGAACAGCGCCCAGCTTTATCACGAGATTCTCGATGCCATTGCGGCAAATCATCTGAACGCCAACATCAGTCTGAAGCTCACACATATGGGCCTCGACGTCGATGAGTCCCTGGCACGGGACATCGTCAGCGGACTGGTCGCCAAAGCGGCGGCCTTGAATCCTCCCGGCTTTGTTCGTGTGGATATGGAGGGCTCCCCATACACTCAGCGAACGCTTGACTTCGTTCATGAGCTACATCGCAGGCCCGGTCACGAGAACTGCGTCGGCACAGTCATTCAGTCCTATCTCAAGCGCTCGGAAGCGGATGTTGAGAAGTTGCTCACGGAGCGAATCCGGATACGCCTTTGCAAAGGAGCCTACAAAGAACCGGCCAGCATCGCTTTTGAGAGCAAAGCAGACGTCGATGCTAACTACGTCAAGCTGATGAAGATTCTCATGAAGAGCGGCGTCTATCACGGCTTGGCCACTCATGACGAACACATCATTCGCGAAGCGCAAGCCTTTGCCACGCGCGAGAAGATTCCCCACGACTCCTTTGAGTTTCAAATGCTGTATGGAATCCGGCGGGACCTGCAGCAGAGTCTGGTTCGCGACGGCTGGCGCATGCGCGTCTACGTGCCCTTCGGCACAGAGTGGTATCCCTATTTCATGCGGAGGCTGGGAGAGCGGCCAGCGAACGTATTCTTCATCGCAAGAAATCTCTTGCGTGCTTGATGAAAAACAGGAAGCCTTCGCGGAGGTCTGAGGTCTATTCCTGCGGCTCACCTTCTGCCGGAGCCAGGGGCAAACGGCTCGCGCCGCGAATCATGTCGCGTTCCTGGTCAGAGAACATTCCCTTAAATCGTGGAGAATCGATGATCTGCTCGCGCTGGTCCTGTGGCATTGCCCGCAAATCACGCACGGCAGTGCTCACCTGACGCTGGCGGTCAGCAGGAAGCTGGCGGAATTGCCCATAGAGCTGCCGCGCCTGCTGTTTCTGATCGGGAGTCAAATGCTCCCAAGTCTCCATGCGGTTCAGCACGCGCAGTTGCTGCTGCGGAGGAAGATTTGAGAACCGTTGCAACCGATCCTTGAGAACCTGTTGCTGCCCGGGCGGAAGACGGCGGAACGCGGGATCATTCTGCAATGCACGTTCCTGCTCGGCTGGGGGCAGATCTTTGTACTGCCGCAACCAGTCTCCTGCATGACCTTGTTGCCGCGCTGCCGCGGGTGGTTGCGGTGGACGTGTGCTATGTGGTTGAGGAGCAGGTGCGCGCGGTGCGGGAGCCGGTGCCCGTTGTGCCGGAGCACGCTGAGCCGGAGGCGGCGCAGCATGACGTTGCTGCGCCCCGGCCCTCATCGCCAAATTTGGATAGGGGAGGGCGATCAATACCCCAAGGATGGCGACGGCACACTGTCCCGTGATGAGCTTCCGGCGGTTCATGCTCACTAGTCGATCGTCTTATTGGTTCGTCTTACTTCAGTCCGCGTTTTGCGGATTGGCCAGAACATTTTGCTGCAAGTCCAGATCGTCGAGCAACTCAAAATCCGAATACATATCGTGGTTCTTTTCCAGAGTTTGCAGATCGCTGACTGCGGTGCCAGGGCCAACATCCGCGACCGGAACCTCGCGCGGACGCACCCGGTCGCCACGTGTAAAGATAATCCCTACTCCAACTCCCATGATCACAGTCAGTGCAGCCGCCAAAACCGGGCGCCGGAACCAGTGCAACCAGCCAGCCTGCGGCTTGGCCATCTCCTCACGCAAGCGTGCCTGAAGGCGTATGTCGAAATACGGCGACGGCTCCGGCGTCTGCCATTCCTCCAGCAGTCCCATGGTCGCCTTCATGGATTTCAACTGTTCCGTACACACATTGCAGCCGGCCAGATGATTACTCTCCTCGGTTGTGACTTCGCTGAAACCAGCGGCCACATCCGGCATCCTTTCACGAATCTCTTCGCATTTCATAACTGCTTCCCCTCAGCTTCGCCAGTGCCTCTTCACACAATGTCTAAATAAATTCTTTTAATTGTTCCCGCAAAGTCTCGTAAGCCCGGAAGAGCAGCGACTTGGTGGCCGACTCGCTCTTCTTCAATACATCGGCAATCTGCTTGTAGTCCATCTGCTGGTACTTGTGCATGATTACTGCCAGCCGTTGCTGTTCCGGCAGCGCTTCTACTTTCTTCCGAATCGCCAGCATCCGCTCCCGCCGGACAATCTGCTGCTCGGCGTTCATCGCGGCATCCGGTACCTCGAACGTAGTGCCGGTTTCCTCGTCCGGCTCATCCAGGCTGACCTGCACCTCCGGACGTTCATGCCGCGTATCCCGGGCATGATTTACGGCCAGGTTGGTCGCAATCCGATACAGCCAGGTCGTAAACTTCGCGCTGGCCTCGTAGGTCTCGCGCGACCTGTACACCCGCAGGAAAACCTCCTGCGCCAGATCTTCAGCGGCCGCCGCGTTGCGCGCCATCCGGTACATAAAGCTGACCATCGGACGGCGGTATTTCTGCACCAGATAATCGAAAGCCGACTGATCGCCAGTCCTAACTCGCAACATGATCTCGGCGTCCGACTGAGACTCCGGCCCTGCTGGAAAAACAGCCGAAACCGGTGGCGTTGAAGCGGCCATCAACATGCCTCGATCAAGGGCAGCGGTACTCACACCTGTTTCAACCCCATTGGGGTCCGAAAGTTGCGCTTCCAGTGGGTCGCACGGAGGCTCAGAAGTCCCTTCGTATGAAAGAGATATGGGGGGGCGTTTCGATTTTGACTCAGACTGCATAAAAAATAAAAGCTGTTGAAAACACGGACCTGTTTCGCGGGGATTTGAGGGGTCCGCAGGGCATAGGCTAACACGCCCGCTGCTGGTCGGTAACCACGGAATAAAAGCAGGAACAGGACAGAAGGCCGAAATCGTTACTTAACTCTCAGATGACGACGAAAACGTTGTCCGAAGAAGGTACATGCGCCAAATTACGCCACCGCTTGAAACTCGGGTAAGCAACACCCTATATTTCCGCACAGAAACCCTGACCTCCCTGACGTGTTTACCAAAACTAAGGAGAAGTACTCATGCCGGACGATGAGAAGACCGGAGCAATCGCACATTCCGCGTCGGATCGGCAAGGCTGGCGCCAGATCGCAGAAAAAGCTTCCAAAGAGAAGGATCCCTATACCCTTTTAAAGCTCGTACAGGAACTCTGCAACAAAATTGACGAGCAAAGAGGTAGCCCACGAAAAGGCGCTCGACCCGTGATCACGGCTGCGGATAACAGAAAACCAATTGCCTGAGGTCCGGGACGATTGCCATATCAAAAAATTTTGCTTGGGAGGGCCGTATGTCCGTACTCATGGATTCCCGATCTAATTCTCCCTTCAAACTAGTTCGCCAGGTCGTCGATTGGTGGCCTTACCTGCTCATCGGAATATGCATCACCGGATTTGCCTACCGCTTTTTACAGTTCCTCCGAAGATGATGCCCACGCCACGTAAGCGGCGAGCGAGGCGTGTGTCAGCCGAAAACGTCGGCGCGCACCCCGCATCCCAGTGGCGTTATAGAGGTGCCATGTTCTCATTTGCCGGAGTTTCCATCGTGAGATTTCGGTCATAGAGACTCACTCGTCTCCCTCCTACACTCTGACTATCAAATTACACATTTTGCCGCCAATGCTCACCCGGGCATTCGGTTTCCTGTGCAACTTGATTTACTACTGCACACAAGGAGACCTGCATGCAGTCCCCCGGCCCTACATCCTCTGGCTCTACGCGTTTCTGCTGGATATGTGGTAGCCCCGTCTCGCTCGAAAGCAGTAAGACAGACGAATAGGGAAATGTCGTACACCCCGAATGCCGCACAGCACGCCTTAAACTAAGACACGCGGGATCGTCGGCACAGGAAAGAACAGAATAATTCCGCCAAGTTGCCACGCGACTCCGCTGCGCGGTTCAAACGGTGGGTGCCCGAGTATGTGTCCACGCATTGCGCATGAGCCATTGCGAATTGCAAGAACGGACGGTGCAACCTTGTAAGAATCGGCCGTTTGCCTAAACCACAAGGGCCTTGACACTGGTTGCCAACGTTTTGCCGTGAAACGATCTATCCTCTTATCACGCGCCGATGAAGGTAGTGTATCCGGAGGATGTATGAAGAATTGGTTCCGATTACGCACTATGCGAGTCTCTCTCGGAAACCCGCAATTTTGCGCGGTTGCATTCATCCTTGTCGCCCTCGCATATGGTGCGGCCTCAGAATTCACTGTTAAGCCGTTGCCGCTACCAGGGGCTCACGGCGTGGTAATGCTTGACTATTTTTCATATGACCGCGACAACCGACGGCTTTGGGTACCCGCGGCATCAAATTAGGCGTATCGAGGGATTCGCGGTCGCTGAGGTTGAGTTTCGTGGGAAGCCGCGAGCGATGGGGCCGTCGTCTGTGGCAATAGGAGAGGGCGTAGTTTACGTAGGGAGCCGAGCCGACTCGAAGATCTGCGTGATCGAGGTACGCACGCTGAAGTTGGGCGACTGCATTGCATTTGCTCCAGCGGGTGCGGGACTGGCTTCAGCGCCAGACGGATTGATTTACATGGCGGCAACGAAGGAGTTGTGGGCGACGAGCGGGGCTCCGCCAGTGGGCATTTCTGCGGCGGACAAAGCGATCAAGATACTGTCAGCTTCATCTCCGACGAAATTGGTTCCAACGGGTAAGATTCCGCTGCCAGGGTCGGCTGAAGGATACGCAGTGGACAATGCACATGGACGTTTCTATACGAATCTGGAAGAGACGGGACAGACGATTGTGATCGATGTGAAAAACAGGAATGTCGTGGCGCAATGGCGGTCGTGCGATGATCCGAGTGGCGTGGCGGTCGATAACAGGAGAGGATTCGTATTCGTGGCGTGTGGCGATCACGTGATCGTGCTCGACCCCGCTCACGAAGGCAAAGTCGTGGGATCGGTGATGGCCGGAGCTGGGGTGGACAATATCGACTACACGCAAGAAACGGAATTGCTCTACGTGGCGGCACAAGATGCGGCGCAGTTGACGATTGCCCGAGTGGACCATAAGGGGAAACCGCTTGTGCTAGCCGTTGTCCCAACCGTCAAAGGGGCACCCAGCGTGGTTGCCGGCGAGGACGGACGCGCATACGTCATCGATCCGCTGGGAGGACAAATTTTGAAGGTCGAGCCAATTAACAAGTAGGACCAAACCCGCGAGGCGGAATGCAGCAAACAGATCGAGGCAGACATAACGTGGCGGCCCGAGGCAGAACCACAGCGGCGCTCTTCCTTGGAATGGTGTTAGGCGTGCTGGGACTAATGGTGATTGCCCGGCAGGCTGCTCCGTCGTTCTGGAATGGTTGGGCTGGACGGTTGCTGGGGCGCAGCACGGAAATCGACGTGAGCCAGCAGACCGTCGTGAACAAGATCCAGCAGTTGCAGCGCCTGGAAACTGTGGTGTACACGATGGACAAGGTGGTCAGCGGAGAGAAGGAAAACCCCATCCTGCCGAATTTTCTGGCGGGGGATCGGTTGCTGATGGTCGTACACGGCGAAGTCGTGGCGGGGGTGGACTTCAGCGGGCTGAAGAGCGACGATCTGACAGTAGAGAAGAAGAAGGTCGTTTTACGGCTGCCATCGGCCCAGGTGTTTTCGACTCGCATTGATAATGAGCGAACCAAGGTGTATTCACGGCAGACAGGGTTGCTGGTCCCAGTGGATCCCAACCTGGAGACGCAGGTGCGGCAGGAGGCGGAGAGGCAGATCCAGCAGGCGGCGCTGCTGGATGGGATTCTGAAGACGGCGAACACGAATGCCCGCAGTACATTGACGAGTCTGCTGCAAGGCCTGGGATTCGAACGCGTGGAGTTTGAGTGAGGAATGGATGCGGTTGCACTGAATCGTTGGTGCGTAATGATGGTTGGGCTGAGTGAGGGTGTGGCGTTTCCCGGTATCAACGGTTATCAGAAGAGCCGTAATGGGAAGCAGCGTTAGGAGCCATCACCTTTCGTCTTGCCCAACAGGTTTGAACATTTCCAGCATCGTTATTGGAAATCTCTCATGGGAAAATTCCCGGTCGATGCGCCAAGGGTGGCGGCGATAGAACTCGATTGCCGCCGTATTCGATTGCACGACGCGAAGGCGCAGTGTTTCATAGCCGCGAGCGATGATTTCAGCCTCCCCTTGTGCGAGGAGACGCTGGCCTATCCCATATCCCCGACTTTCGCGAAGCACCCATAAATCATCCAGCCATTCCCGGCTCGTCCGCACCACCCCGATGATTCTCGCGTCTTGTACAGCGACCCAAGAGGAATGCCAGTTCTCCTCATCAATCGGAAGCGGTGGAGGTGCCCAAAGGCCCCCGTAAATCTCATCCACTACGGTTTGGACGACCGCCCCAACGGAATCGTGCTCGGCGGGGTGTGGTCGTCTTATGAGCACGTCGATCATCTCGTTACCAATGTAGGTTTTAGCATTAATAGGTTTTAACAATTGGAATCCTCTGAGACAGTCAGCGCGGCGAACGCGAGTTCAGTACGTCAGCGAGTCTCGCATCCAGCGGTACAGGCTTGCGGCTCGCCTCCGTTTTCATCCTTGAGTGTCACCTTAATTTCACAGTCGCCGTACAAGTACTCAAGTGAAGGATTCAGGACACTAGGGTGTCTGGCGTTCGGAAAGAGGTTTAGAGGAACAGCTAATCTCACTCGGATTGTTGGCATTGGAGACGTTCGGAACCCTCATGGTACACCTCGGGTCGCGTTACTCGGCAAACACCTGAAACAGTGATAAGAGAATTCCCTTCATGCCTCGTATTTCTCGTGCGCTCGGAAACAGTGTCCATCCTTCGAACAGAGTATGATCTCGAACCACAGGCAGGTGGCGTATGTCCTCCCCACACGTTCCTCATGAAGCCCGACGAAGCACTCGCGTTCCTATGAAGGCCGTAATCGAGGCCAAGGGTGTCACCGAACCGCTGACCTGCGACGGCGAGACCATCGTTGTCAATCTCCATGGCGCGTTGATCTCGACTGCCGTTCCACTCCGTAAGGGGATGATGATTCAGATTCACGTTTTTATGACGAATACACGCGCTTCGGCTGACGTTATGCATGTTGATCCTAAGCGACCACTTCTCTGCGGAATTGGATTGGTGATACCGGAGAACATTTGGGGCGTTGAAGTGCCACCCGACGACTGGCATGAAGGTGCCCATGAATCCTGATTCGTTGACTGCGTCGGTTCGCCAATCCGTTCGCGGGGTCGCGTCGGCAGATCGGTCGTAAAACCCTGTCACGAGTCCGCTCTAAGTTGTTTCAACCTCGCGAGAGAGTATGATCTGGATGCAAGGCACTGTATGGAATCGGAATCCCTGATTTCCATCACTTTCGATGACGGACTCCGGTCTCAGTTCGATAGAGGGTTACCCATCCTTGACGACCTCGGTCTGAAAGCCACGTTCTTCTTGATCGCAAATGATCTGCCAACCCACGACCGTTACACAGGTCTACACGACAATGACTGGTGGAAAATCGATTGGCGTGCAGATGACATTGTGATGTTGAAAAAGCTGGTTGAATCGGGACACGAAATCGGGAGCCACAGTGTGAGTCATCACCCCGACATGCTACCGATCCAGCCGGAGATCGAAGCACGAGAGTCCAAACGGCTGATTGAAAATTGGCTTGGTACTGAAGTTTCCTCGTTCTGCTATCCGTTTTACTGGTCTCATTCTTGCTTGGCAAGTGCAGTGAAGGATGCTGGCTACGAGCAAGCGCGTGGCGGGGGTACGCCACCTCATTATGGGCCTACAGCGTCTTACTACTCGGTTGCAAAAAGCACTTCTCTGGATAGGCTCAACGTAGATTGTCGTCAGATTGCACCACACGGCGAAAACGTGCGCGACTGGCTTCGAGATGGATACTGGCATGTGCTCACGTACCATGGAATCGGAGGCGATCAGGACGGATGGGAACCGATCACCTTAGAGCAATTTTCCTCGCAGATGACAGAACTAGCTACATTTCGGGACTCTGGTGCGGTCGAAGTTGTCACATTCAAAGTTGGTGTGTCACGTATCTGGCTAGCAAAGGACTGAGCAATTTGCCAGACACATCTAGACACAAAATTCGGTGTTTAAAGGGCACAGACGAGGGTTTCACGTTGGCAAAAGCCGGGTAAATCTTTTAGAATCAGCGGAGCCGTGTCACCCGTTATGAGTGAGCGCTTAACTCAGCGGTAGAGTGCCATCTTCACACGGTCGTCATCGATCCACCGGACACTGGTTCTAAAGAGCTTAGATAGGGTTAGTAGCCGGTAAAAGCGGTAAATTCGGCGAGATTTGGTACGCTTTTGGTACGGTGGCGCTGAACATGAGTCGCTGGCAAGACAATGGCGGGGTGCGGCTCACATCCGATGCGCTAGGCTACAGGTCCTCTCTTCTCTTCCTTTCTCTTACCAAGCGAAAAATTTAGATGCCTGAAAAGAGGAACGAATCGTTTCCTCGTTTGAGGGTACCCCTCTACGTGGGGAATGGAGGAACATGACGAACAAGTGCAGGTTTCGCGAAAGAGATGGCAAACCGGTGTGGAGAGAACGCGCAAACGGTCAACGGATTCTGTGTTGCCAATGATTCGGAGCGAGCAGCCGACAGACAGAAAGCAAGGCGTACCAGCGGAGTCAATCGAAGTCGATCTGCAATAGCAGATTCCGCGGCAGCTCAGGACCTTTCGGTCGCAAGCGCGAACGATGTTTTCGCTAGCTTCGGTGGTTCCACCATCCGCGTCGGAATCTACGCCCGTGTAAGTACCGCCAACAATCAAGATCCTGAGACGCAATTGACCGAGCTACGTGAGCACGCAGCTCGCCGCGGATGGATAACTGTTGACGAGTACATTGATCAGGGGGTTCTCGGGCTCAGCAGAATCCCGTCCTGCACTCAATCGACTCATGTCCGATGCATGTCGCAGGAGGCTCGACGTTATCCTCGTCTGGAAAATCGACCGTTTTGGCCGGTCGCTTAAGCACTTAGTGAATTCGCTTGCAGAACTCGCGGCATTGGGGTTGCTTTTGTTAGTTTGCGTGACAACCTTGACTTGAGCACTCCGTCGGGTCGTCTTATGTTTCAAATCATAGGTGCATTGGCGGAATTCGAGCGCGCGCTAATTCAGGAGCGCGTTCGAGCCGGTCTGCGAAATGCTCAGGCAAAGGGAAAGAAACTCGGACGTCCCAGAGTGGCCGTCGATGCAGCCATGATCGCATCGTTACGAGCTCAGTGTAGATCGAAAACGCGGAGAGTACTGTATCGGAACATGCCATCTTTGTTGTGGCATATGACTGGGTTCTGGACTTCACTTCTGCCCACTTGCGATTCTTGCCGGACAACTCGGATGGTTGGTTCTTTTCTCGTTCTTTATCATTCGAGCCGGTGAGGATACGGAGCGGAAGCTTATCAATTTCCTTATCATTGTGGCTCGGCGGCGTTTGCACCGGAAGTCATCCAAATACATCGTCAGTTTCTCGTTTGCCGACCATACACAATTCGCATCCGTCTGCCGGTGCGGCGTCGCGGGTCGTCAGGCAAAGCCTAGGGTTGCGCGTGATTGCGACTGTAAATGAAGCCGCCAAGCGTGCCAGCGAGGAGCCAAAATATGCCGCTGGTCGCCACTGATGCGATGCTGAACCGGCGGACTAGCTCAGCCGGAACCCTGTTCTGCCCGGTGGCCACGGGTGCGCCAATCAGGTGTGGCAGCAACATGCACATTACTCCACAGATTCGGAGGAACCAGCTTTGCCTATTCCCGGCGATCAACCACACACCGACGGCGGTCGCAATCACAGTCCCTGCCCACCAGAGCTGGCGTTGATGCAAGTCTGCAACCGCAGCGCCCGGAGGTTGCGGCGGTAATCCGAGGGCCGGA
>Ga0126371_10004047_pt1 | contig 12900 bp, 10 predicted proteins | sample PanSoiMetaPlot_4_FD_110145 | JGI IMG/M metagenome (GOLD analysis project Ga0126371, IMG submission 110145) | Tropical forest soil microbial communities from Panama - MetaG Plot_4 | ecosystem: Environmental > Terrestrial > Soil > Tropical forest > Bulk soil | place: Panama | collected 2016-02-17
CGCGAGCACGAGCCATGCCCGATCGGCTCGGACCGCGCCCTCGACAATGCGCTGATCACCGCGCCGGAAGCGCGCGACGCCAAGCTTCTGAAAAAGCTCGATGCGGTAGCGGGTCGGATTTTAAAAGCTGCGCGGCCGGCGGCGCGGCGATCAAACGCGAAACGCGGTACTCGCCGCGGCGCGTAACGACAGCGAACGGTTACCGACGGAGTACGGCGGCGAGCCAGCCGAACTCAATAAATCGGCTGCTGCAGGATCGCCATCGGCGACAGCGGCTCCTGCGAGATGGGCACGGGTGCCGGCGCCGTAACGGTGCCGGTGGCAGCGTCGAACGGCAGGTATTGCTGCGCGCCGCACCCGTCGGCGAGGACGCCGTAGCGCGAAGCCACAACCGTGCCGTTATCCATGAAAAACACGTAAGTGCGCCGCAGTCCGCGGTCGTAGTAACGGACGCAGGTCAGCCAATTCCATCCGCTCGCGGCGTGCACCCAGCGCGGCGATGAAATCTCGAAATTGCTGTAGCCGCCATAGCCGGTGAAGCCGCGCAGCGCATTGGCGACGGGCACGCCATAATTGGCGGGGCTCGCTGGCGGCTCGGCGTTTCCCGTCAGCGGCACGGCGCTGCAGGCGGAAAGCAGGATCGCAGCCGTGATGGGTGCAGCCCGCCGCCACGTTGTCGCCTTCATCCTCGCATTGTCTCGCATTTGCTCGGGGCGGGAAAGCGGACGAAACAGCCATTCGGCGCGCGATTCTGTCGGCAGGATCAAGCGCCGAGCACGCACCAAACAGGGGCTTCTCGGCGCGCGCCGGCCTGAGTATAGCTGTTAAGCTTTCTGCGTTACCCGGGCGGCGCTGGGGGATCGATGCCGATGTGGTGGGGCAAGCACCTCGGAGTTTTGCGACGGCTCGCGCCGGTCGCCACGGCGCTGGCGCTGGGTCTCGCCACGGCGGGCTGTTTTCAGCCGCTCTACGGCAATCATGCCCTTCCCGGTGGCGACTCGGTCCGCGATCGCATGGGTGCCATCGAGGTGGTGCCGATCGTGGCGCGCAATGGTACGCCGGAGGCGCGGCTTGCGGTCGGGCTGCGCAACGCGCTCATGTACGACCTCAACGGCGGCGCGGCGCCGGTCGCGCCGACCCATCGTCTGCAGATCACGATCACCTCGTCGATCACGACCGTGATCGTCGACGTCTCCAGCGGCCGGCCCGACACGCAGATCGAGGCCCTTAACGCCACGTTCACCCTGACCGAAATTGCCACCCAGAAGGTGGTGTTGAGCGCCTCGACGTTCGGCCGGGCCTCACTTGACGTTCCGGGCTCGGCGCAGCGGTTTGCCCGGCAGCGCGCCTCACGTAACGCCGAGGATCGCGCGGTGGCCACCGTGTCGGAGAACATCAAGAATCGGCTCGCCTCGTTCTTCGTGGCGGGCACCTGAGCCGACCGTAGCCGCGTCCCTGGCTCGGACCGAGCCGCCGCACGCCGGCCAGGGCCTTGATCGAACAGGCGTTTAACTAATTCTTGTTGATAATCAACGGCCTTCGTGCCTTGGCAAAGCCATTTTTGGGGCCCAGGAAAAGCCGGGGGATGCAGTCTCGCCGATCGTCCTTGCTGCGCTGGTCCGGACCACGGCTCGGCGTCATTGTGTCGTATTGCTGGGAGCACGATTAGTGGCGGACCTGAGGGGGAGCCGCAGGCTTCGGCGGCGGCGCGGGCGCGCGACGCTCGTCGCCGCATTGGCCGCTGCGATCGGACTCGCCCTTTGCGGCGTGCCGGCACTCGCCCAGGTGATGCCGGCGCCGATGCTGCATTTCCCTGGGCGTGCCAAAGTCCCCGAATCGCAAATGCCGCCGGCCAACTCGCCGATGCTCGTGCAGGCCGACGAGATGAAATATGACTATCCGAACAACACCGTCGCGGCGATCGGCCACGTCCAGATCTACTATGGTGGGGCGACGGTGGAGGCCGACCAGGTCATCTACGATCAGAAGACCAAGCGGCTACGCGCCGAGGGTAATGCCAGGCTAACCGAGCCGAACGGCCGCATCACCTACGGCCAAGTCATCAATCTGACCGACGATTACCGCGACGGCTTCGTCGATTCGCTGCGGCTCGAGATGCCGGACGATACGCGCATGGCCGCAGTCCGGGCCGACCGATCGCAGGGCAATGTCGAAGTGCTGCAGAACGGCGTCTACACCGCCTGCGAACCGTGCAAGGACGATCCGAAGAAGCCGCCGGAATGGCAGATCAAGGCTGCCCGCATCATCCACGACGACGGCGAGAAGATGATTTATTTCGAGAACGCCACCGTCGATTTCTTCGGCCTGCCGGTGGCGTATTTCCCGTTCCTGTCGACGCCGGATACCACGGTCAAACGCAAGAGCGGGTTTCTCTTCCCGTCGATCTCGTCAAGCAGCGCCTACGGCGTCGGCATCGAGACGCCGTACTACTTCAACATCGCGCCCGATTACGACCTGACGCTCTATCCGCGGCTGATGAGCCGGCAAGGCGCGATGCTGGAAGCCGAATGGAATCAGCGGCTGGTCAACGGCGCCTACAGCATCCGGGCCGCCGGCATCTATCAGCTCGACCCATCGTTCTTCGCCGGTGAATACGGTGCCGGCACGGCGCAGACCCAAGCCTTTCGCGGCACCGTGTTCACCTCGGGGCAGTTCGACATCACCAACCAATGGGTCTGGGGCTGGACCGGCGTGCTGGTGACCGATCCGACCTTCATCACCGATTACGGGCTCGGCCGCTTCAACGGCACGTATCTCGACCCGTTCAGGACCGGAACCAGCGTGACCTCCGAAGGCGTCTCCCAGCTCTACCTGGTGGGCCGCGGCGACCGCAGCTATTTCGACATGCGTACGATCTACTACACCGGCTTTTCCGAGCTCGATCAGCAAAGCCAGCTGCCGATCGTCGCCCCGGTGCTCGATTACTCCCGCGTGCTGCCGAACCAGGTGATGGGCGGCGAGCTCAGCTACAAGTTCAATTTGACCAGCCTGACGCGGCAGCAGGCGAGCTACGACCCGATCAGCCAGCAGGCCGTCCTCAACAACATCTGCGCCAATGGCACCGCCGAGACCGCGGATCCGGCGCTGCTCAACAAGAACAATTGCCTGTTGCGCGGCGTTCCGGGAATCTACACGCGGGCCACGGCCGAGGTGGATTGGCGCCGCACCATCATCACCGACAACGGACAGATGATCACGCCGTTCATGCAGCTGCGCGGCGACGTTGCATCGGTCGACGTCGCCAATCAGGCCGGCGTGTCGAACTACATTCAAACCGGCAACACCGAACTCGCGCGCGGCATGCCGGCGGTCGGCGTCGAGTACCGCTATCCGTTCATCGACGTCGAGCCGTGGGGCACGCAGACCATCGAGCCGATCGCCCAGCTCATTCTGCGCCCGAACGAGACCGCCATCGGCCGTTTTCCCAATGAGGACGCGCAGAGCATGGTGTTCGACGACACCAACCTGTTCTCCCTCAGCAGATTTTCCGGCAACGACCGCGTCGAAGGCGGTGGGCGGCTCAATGCCGGCCTGCAATATACCGCGCAGTTCAACCGCGCCGGGTCGTTCAACGCCATGTTCGGCCAGTCCTATCAGCTCTACGGGCTCAACTCCTATGCGGTCGGCGACATTACCAATACCGGCCTGGGCAGCGGTCTCGATAAGACCGCCTCCGATTACGTCGGCCGCGTCGCCTATCAGCCGAACTCGACCTACATGATCCTGGCGCGGGCGCGTTTCGACGAATCGACTTTGGCGATGCAGCGCTTCGAGGTGGAGACGCGGGCGAATTTTGAGCGCTGGGGCCTCAATTTCTTGTACGGCGATTACGCCGCGCAGCCGCAGATCGGATTCCTGAACCGGCGCGAAGGCTTTCTCACCGGCGCGTCCTACAAGGTCACTGCCAATTGGGTGGTGCTGGGCTCAGCGGGCTACGATCTGATCGCGAAGCAATTCAACCAGACGCGCCTCGGCGTCGGCTATCTCGACGATTGTTTCATGCTCGCGGTGAATTACATCACCGGATATGTGTATAACGGCACGACCAATCCTATCCCCAATACGGGCTTCGTCATGCAGTTCAGCTTGCGCACCTTGGGCCCCGATGTCCTGACCCAGACCGGCGCGTTTTAGGCGAACCGAGCCGGTTCGGCGTGTACGGCGCATGCAAACCTTTCAGCAAAGGCCGGCGCCGATGACCGCGACGGTGCAAATCGTTTCGCATCTGGACTTTGCCTTTGCGCCATGGGTTTGGCCGTTTGCCGAACGCCGCAGCGCCGAGATCCGCGAATTTTTCACAAAGCTTTGCGTAAACAAGCCGACCTTGTGGAACGGCCGGCTGTTGTTGCTGCGCGACGCGCACATCGACGGGGCGACGATCTCGGGATCGTTTTTTGAAACCGAGTACGCCAGCATGCTGGCTGCGGTCACTTGGGACGCGATGGGCGAACGCGTCCGGTCGTGCTTTCCGGCGGCGGCCATACTGAGCGCCGACGGCGCCTTCATCCTGGGCGAGATGGCTGCGCACACCCAAAATGCCGGGCAAGTTCTGCTGCCCTGCGGTTCGGTGGAGCGCGGCGATGCCGTCGATGGCCGCCTCGACCCGTCAACCACGCTGCGCCGTGAACTGCTCGAGGAGACTGGCATCGCCGCCGCTGAGCTTAATGCCGCGCCGGGCTGGTATGCGGTCAGTGTCGGACCGCTGTTGCCGCTGGTCAAAGTCATGCGCTCCGCTGAGCCGGCGGAGCAATTACGCGAGCGCATTTGCGCGAATTTGGCCGGCCAGCGCGATCCTGAGTTCTGCGAGATCGTCGCCGTGCGCCAGCCAGCCGACATCAGCGAACAAATGCCGCACTGGGTGCGCGCGTTCTTGCAGCATTTCTGGGGCTGCTCGGCCACCGCTTCGCTCGTTGCCGACGCAGCGCACTAAGCGGCCCTGTGATAGAACCACGGCATCAGCCCGCAATGGCGATCGACGATCCCGGCCTGTGGTGCGAATCCGGCGACGCCGATTGGGCGTTCGGTCCGGCACTGTTTCTCGATCGCGATGGCGTCATCGTCGCCGATACCGGCTATCTGGGCCGTGCCGAAGACGTGCTCCTCCTCGAGGGCGCTGCCGCCGCGATCGCGCGCTGCAACGGACTTGGCATTCCCGTCGTCGTGGTCACCAACCAGTCCGGTATTGCCCGTGGTTATTACGAATGGAGCGGCTTTTGCGCGGTCCAGGCCGCCTTAATGGCGGCGCTGGCTGCCGCCGGCGCCCGTCTCGATGCCGTCCTGGCTTGCGCCTATCATGGGGACGGAAAGGAGCCGCTGCGGATCGCCGCGCATCCGTGGCGCAAGCCGAAACCGGGCATGATATTGGCCGCCGCCGAACGCATGAATCTCGACCTGTCGCGCTCCTGGATCGTCGGTGACAAAGCCGACGACATTGCCGCCGGCGCGGCGGCGGGTCTTGCCGGCGGCACCTTGCTCACAGCCGATGAACGCGCGCGGCAACAGCTGTCGTGTCTGGAGCGTGCGGATTTCGCAGCGACGACCGCCGCAAGTTTGTCTGATGCGGTTACGGTCTTGATCGAAACCGGACGGCTGACGGGTCGCACATGAGTGTCGTGGAGGCCGCTCCGCCGCTGTTGTCGCCGCGCAAGCAGGCGATCCGCAGCCGCTCCGATGCGGCGGCACCGGAGCGCTCCAAATGGCGTCGGCGCGCCGCGTTCTTTCACGGCGAGGATTTGCACTATCTGAAATTTCTCATTCCCGAGGGTGCGCGCGTCCTGGAAATCGGCTGTTGCACGGGCGATCTGCTGGCGGAGCTCAAGCCGTCGTTCGGCGTCGGCGTCGATATCAGCGCGGCCTCGATCGAGGTCGCCCGCCGTGCTTATCCGCAGCTGAATTTTCACGTCGGCGACGCCGAGACGCCGGACCTTATCGGTTCGCTGTCCGGCCCGTTCGACTACATCGTAATCGTCGACACCATGGGCTCGCTGGACGATTGCCAGAGCTTGTTCGAGAGCCTGCACGCGCTGTGCACGAGGAAGACGCGGCTGATCGTCGGTTATTATTCGCACCTGTGGTATCCGCTGTTGAAGCTCGCCGAGGCGACCGGCCTGAAGATGCCGCAGCCGCCGCAGAACGTGCTGGCGCCCGCGGACGTGAAAGCGCTTGCCGCGCTGGCCGATTTCGAAGCCGCGACAAGCGAGCGTCGGCTGTTGTCGCCGGTGCGGCTGTTCGGCCTCGGCCGGCTGCTCAATCGCTTTCTGGCGCCGTTCCCGCTGTTCAACAGCCTGTGCCTGCGGCACTACACGGTGTGCCGGTCGCGGCGCCGGCTCGACGAACCGCCGCGCACCGCGACGATTGTCATTCCGGCCCGCAACGAGCGCGGCAACATTGCCGCCGCGGTGCGGCGCATGCCGCAATTCGCCGAGGCCCAGCAGATCATTTTCGTCGAGGGCCATTCCCGCGACGACACCTGGAACGAGATCGAGCGGGTCATTGCCGACAATCCGCGGCTCGACATCAAGGCGCTGCGCCAGCCCGGCAAAGGCAAGGCGGATGCGGTCTATACCGGCTTCGATGCAGCGACCGGCGACGTGCTGATGATTCTCGACGCCGATCTCACCATGCCGCCGGAGCAGTTGCCGAAATTTTGGGAAGCGATCCGCTCCGGCAAGGGCGAGTTCGTCAACGGCACGCGCCTCGTCTATCCGCTCGAGCACGACGCCATGCGCTTTCTCAATCTGGTTGCCAACAAGCTGTTCTCGTATGCCTTCAGCTGGCTGCTCGGCCAGCGCTTCACCGACACGTTGTGCGGCACCAAAGTGCTGCGGCGGACCGACTACGAGCGGCTGAAGGCGGGGCGCAGCTATTTCGGCGATTTCGATCCGTTCGGCGATTTCGATCTGATCTTCGGTGCCGCGAAGCTCTCGTTGAAAATTGTCGAAGTCCCGATCCGCTATGCCAGCCGCACCTATGGCGAGACCCAGATTTCCCGCTTCCGTCACGGCCTGATGCTGCTGCGCATGGTGGGGTTCGCGTTCCTGCGCATCAAGGCGCAGTGACGGCGTAGGCAGCGCTTTCGCACGATGCTAGGGATGGCGGCGCTGAGCGGGGCAATGGCTTCATGGCTGGATCGGCTGGCAAGACTGCATTGATCACCGGGGTGACCGGGCAGGATGGCGCCTATTTGGCCGAGTTTCTCGTCGGCAAAGGCTATCGGGTGCACGGCGTCAAGCGCCGCTCGTCGTCGTTCAACACCGCGCGCGTCGATCATCTCTATCACGACCCGCACGAGGCGGGCGTCGCTTTCGACATGCACTACGGCGACGTCACCGATGCCACCAACGTCATCCGCATCGTGCAGGAGACGCAGCCCGACGAGATCTATAATCTCGCCGCGCAATCGCACGTCCTGGTGTCGTTCGAGACGCCGGAATACACCGCCAATGCCGACGGTCTCGGCACGCTGCGCCTGCTCGAGGCGATCCGCATTCTCGGCCGCGAGCGGCAGACGCGCTTCTATCAGGCCTCGACTTCCGAGATGTTCGGCCTGGCGCAGGAAATTCCGCAGACCGAGCGCACGCCGTTTCGCCCACGTTCGCCTTACGGCGCCGCCAAGCTTTACGCGCATTGGATCACGATCAATTACCGCGAGGCCTACGGCATGCACGCCTCGACCGGCATTCTGTTCAATCACGAAAGCCCGATCCGCGGCGAGACTTTCGTGACGCGCAAGATCACGCGGGCGGTGGCGGCGATCGAGCTTGGCCGGCAGGAGCGGTTGTTTCTCGGCAACCTCGACGCGTCGCGCGACTGGGGCCATGCGCGCGATTACGTCGAAGGCATGTGGCTCATGCTGCAGCAGCCCGAGCCGGACGATTATGTGCTGGCGACCGGCGAGAGCCACCCCGTGCGCGAATTTGCCGAACGGGCCTTTGCCGTTGTCGGCCGCCGCATTGTGTGGCGCGGCAGCGGCGCCGACGAGCAAGGCATCGACGCTGCCGATGGCCGCGTGTTGGTCGAAGTCGACAGACGCTATTTCCGGCCGACCGAAGTCGACTCGCTGCTCGGCGATGCCACCAAGGCGCGCACCAGGCTCGGCTGGCGTCACAAGACCACGTTCGACGCGCTGGTTCGGGAAATGGTCGAGGCCGATCTCATCGCAGTGCGCGACGAGCAAACCCGCCGGAACCGCGCGGAATAGCGCATGCTGCCTAAATCGGCAGCAGACGGGGTAAGACCGGCAGCAAATGTTTGGCTTATGTTCCAGTGCCGGAACTATCGTAAGCCTCGGATGCAAAATGTGTTCGTGCTTCCTCCCAACTATGGTCGCCAGTCGGCGCGGGCCATGCTAGGGAGAGGCAGCGGGCGGCGTAAGGTGGGCGCCGCGGGGACAGGTGAGGGACGCAGGTGGCGGGGAACGGCAAGTTACGCGTCGGAGTGATTGGTGTCGGCGTCATGGGCAGCAACCATGCGCGGGTGCTCTCCGACATGGCCGGCGTCGAGCTTGTCGCGGTGGCCGATCCGGACCGCAAGCAGCGGCAATTGGTGGCCGGAACGCTCGGCTGCGGCGCCGTTGCCGATGCCGAGGCCCTGCTGCGCGCCGGCATTGATGCCGCCATCATCGCGGCGCCAACGCATCTGCATCACGACATCGCCGTGCAATGCACCGCCAAAGGCGTGCATGTTCTGGTCGAGAAGCCGATCGCCTCGACCATCGAGGAAAGCCGCGCCATCGTCGCGGCTGCGCGCCGCGCCGGCGTCACGCTGATGGTCGGCCATGTCGAGCGCTTCAATCCGGCAGTGCAGTCGATCAAGCGCGCCATCAAGGACCAGCACATTCTGTCGATCGCCATCACGCGGGTCGGACCGTTTCCGCCGCGCATGTCCAGTGTCGGCGTCGTCATCGATCTCGGCGTGCACGACATCGACCTGATCCGCTGGTTCACTGAATCCGAGATCGTTGAAATCCAGCCGCAAATGTCGAGTGCGGTTGCCGAACGCGAGGACATTGCGCTGCTGCAATTCCGCACCGCCTCCGGCGTGCTCGCCCACATCAACACCAACTGGCTGACGCCGTTCAAGGCGCGCAACATTCACGTGGCCACGCGCGACAAGTATCTGATTGCCGATCTGTTGACCCTGCAGGTCACCGAATGTTTCGGCTTCCAGCCCGACGGCAGCTATTCGATGCGGCATTTGTCGGTCGGCTACGCCGAGCCGTTGCGCTCGGAGCTGGTCGCGTTCGTCGATGCGGTGCGCAACGGCGAACGACCCGCCGTGACCGGCGAGGAAGCCGTCGCCAGCCTCGAAATTGCGATCCGCTGCCTCGATGCCCGCGCGCCGCAGGCGGCGTTGCAGCGCAAGGGGCCGAGGCGCGTTGCCGGCTGACCTTAAAGCGATGAATCAACACGCCCGGGTCGACGACCGGCCCATTCCGTTCATCGACGTCGCCGCGCAACGCCGGCGGCTCGGTCGTGCCGTCGACGACGCCATCGCCCGGGTGCTGGCGCACTGCCAGTTCGTTCTGGGGCCGGAGGTGCGCGCGCTCGAGGCCGAGCTCGCCGCCTTCTGCGGCGCCCGCCATGTCATCGCCTGCGCGAGCGGCACCGATGCGCTGCTCCTCGCGCTGATGGCCTGGGACATCGGCCGGGGCGACGCGGTGATCTGCCCAAACTTCACGTTTTGCGCCACCGCCGAAATGGTGGCGCTGCTTGGCGCGACGCCGGTGTTCGCCGATGTGCAGGCGGAGACCTTTAATCTCGATCCGGAGAGCCTGCGGCGGGCGATCGCGACTGCGAAGCGGCTTGGCCTCAAGCCGCGCGCCGTCATTCCGGTCGATTTGTTCGGCTTGCCCGCCGACCACGATGCGATCGCCGGCATCGCGGCGGAGCACGGTCTCGCCGTGCTCGACGACGCCGCGCAGGCGTTCGGTGCCGTCTATCGGGGCCGCAAGCTCGGTGCGCTCGCGACCGCGACCGCCACGAGTTTCTTCCCGGCAAAGCCCCTTGGCTGCTACGGCGACGGCGGCGCGGTGTTCACCGACGACGATGCGCTGGCTGCGCGGATCAAAAGCTTGCGCGTGCATGGCGAGAGCATCGACAAATACGATGCCGCGCGCATCGGCATCACCGGCCGGCTCGACACCATCCAGGCCGCGGTGCTGTTGGAGAAGCTGAAAATTTTCCCCGACGAAATCGCCGCGCGTGACCGAATCGCGGCGCGCTACAGCGCCGCCCTGGCCGATATCGCCACGGTGCCGCGGGTCGGCAACGAGTCGACTTCGGTCTGGGCCCAATACACGATCCGGCTCGCTCCGGGACGACGCGATGCGCTGGCGGCAGCGCTCAAAGGCGAGGGTATTCCGACCGCCATCTATTACGTGAAGCCGTTGCACAGCCAGGAAGCCTATCGCCGCTTCCCGGTGGTCGACGGCGGCACGCCGGTGGCCGAGCGGCTGTGCGACGAGGTGATCAGCCTGCCGATGCACGCTTATCTGGAGCCGCCGGTCCAGGATCGCATCGTCGGCGCGGTCCGGCGCGCGCTGGCTTGATGCCCCGACCCACCTCGCGCCACGCGGGTGGGTGAGCTACTAAAGACCCATGTTCGGCAAAATCCTCACCGTCGGCGGCTACACGCTGCTGTCCCGGCTGACGGGCTTCTTCCGCGACATCATGCTGGCGGCGTTCCTTGGCGCCGGACCGGTGGCCGACGCGTTTTTCGTCGCCTTCCGCCTGCCAAACCATTTCCGCGCCATTTTTGCCGAGGGCGCGTTCAACGCCGCTTTCATTCCAGCTTACGCGCGCGTCCGCGCCCAGGGCGGACCGGACGCGGCGCAAAAATTCGGCGACCGCATTTTTACGCTGCTGTTTGCGTCCCAGATCGTCCTCCTCGTGCTCGCGCTGGTGTTCACCCCGCAAGTCATCCAGGTTCTGGCGCCGGGCTTTTCACGCGAGCCGGAGCAATTTTCGCTCGCGGTATCGCTGACCCGCATCACCTTTCCGTATCTGCTGCTCATAACGCTGGTGACCCTCTGGGGCGGCATTCTCAACGCGTTGCACCGCTTTGCCGCCGCGTCGGCAGCGCCGATCCTGCTGAACCTCGCCATGATGGCGACGTTGGCGCTGGCCTTTTATTTCCCCGGCGCCGGCTACGCGGCGGCCTGGGGCGTGCTGATCTCGGGCGTGCTGCAGGCGCTCTTGGTCGGCGGCGATACGGCGCGCAGCGGCGTCATGACGTCGTTTCGGGCGCTGCGCCTCGACGACGACGTGCGCCGCTTCTTCAAGGCGCTCGTGCCGGCGACCATCGGCTCTGCCGGCACCCAGCTCGCGCTGTTCGCCGATACCATCATCGCCAGCTTCCTTACGGCCGGCGCGATCTCGGCGCTGTATTACGCCGACCGCATCAATCAGCTGCCGATCGGCGTCATCGGCATTGCCGTCGGCACGGTGCTGCTGCCGGAGATGACGCGACGGCTCGCCACGGGCGACGAGGCTGGCGCGCGTTCGGCGCAAAATCGCGCGATCGAGTTCGCGCTGCTGCTCGGCGTGCCATGCATCGTGGCGTTCCTGGTGGTACCCGACCTGATCATGCGCGGGCTGTTCGTGCGCGGCAAATTCACCGCGAGCGATGCGCATGCCGCGGCGCTCACCCTGATGGCCTACACTATCGGCCTTGTTCCGTTCGTGCTGATCCGCAGCGTGGTGGCGCCGTTTCTCGCCCGCGGCGACACCGCGACCCCGGTCAAGGCGGCGCTGACCGGCACCGCGGTCAATATCGTTTTCAAGATCGTGCTGATGGGACCGTTGGCGCAGGTCGGGCTCGCGCTCGCCACCTCGATCGGGGCGTGGATCAATTTCGTGCTGGTGCTGTGGCTCGCGGCGCGCGCCGGCTTTATTGCCGTCGACGCGGAGCTGAAAGCCTCGCTGGGCAAGCTGGCGCTGGCCGGCCTGGCGCTTGCTGTTGTGCTATTTGCCGCAGCGCCGATGACGGCCGCGTTTTTGTCCGCATTGCCGCGATTGCGCAATGAGACGCAGCTTCTGGCCGTGGCGCTGCTAGGCGCCATTGTGTACGGCGCACTTGTGCTGTTCTTGTTTGGACGGCGCTGGCTAGCGCTGCTACGCCGGCGCGAACCACCCGGGGCAGCCGCGGCATCCGCGCCTGCGGTCGATACGCTGTGAAGCGGCGAGGATCGGTACCATGCGCGTGAGCATGATCGGCGCCGGCTACGTCGGGCTTGTCGCCAGCGCCTGCTTTGCCGATTTCGGCTATCGCGTCACTTGCATCGACAAGGATGGCCGCCGCATCGCCGCGCTCAACGACGGCGAGCTGCCGATCTATGAGCCGGGATTGCACGACATGACCGCGGCCAATCTGCGCGAGGGCCGACTCGCATTCACCGGTGACACGGCGAGCATCGCCGAATCCGATGTGGTGTTTCTCACGGTCGGCACGCCGTCGCGCGGCGGCGACGGTCAGGCCGACCTGAGCTACATCTTCGAAGCGGTGCACACGATCGGGCCGCTGTTGTCCGGCTCCGCGGTCGTCGCCACCAAGTCGACCGTTCCGGTCGGCACCGGCGACGAGATCGCGCGGCTTCTGCACGACGCGCGGCCGGAAGCGACGATTGCGGTCGTCTCCAATCCGGAATTCATGCGCGAGGGCGCCGCGGTCTACGATTTCAAGCACCCCGACCGCATCCTCGTCGGCAGCGACGATGCCCGTGCGCAGGCGGTGCTGGCGGAAGTTTATCGGCCGTTCTATCTCGACGACGCGCCGATCGTGCATGTCAGCCGGCGCACCGCCGAGCTGATCAAATACGCCGCCAACGCGTTTCTGGCGACCAAAATCGGCTTCATCAACGAGATCGCCGACCTGTGCGAA
>Ga0126371_10004048_pt1 | contig 12899 bp, 10 predicted proteins | sample PanSoiMetaPlot_4_FD_110145 | JGI IMG/M metagenome (GOLD analysis project Ga0126371, IMG submission 110145) | Tropical forest soil microbial communities from Panama - MetaG Plot_4 | ecosystem: Environmental > Terrestrial > Soil > Tropical forest > Bulk soil | place: Panama | collected 2016-02-17
CGCATTTTTCGATGCGCGAACACCCCGATGCGACTGGAAAATTCTGAATATCTTTTCCTGTAAGCGCCTGGAGCCAGTGGGCGCGGAGGGCCATCACGGGTAACGTGGCCGCTGGGAACTTAATTATGCTAACCGTGATCGTCCATCGAACGCAAGTCCAAAGTCACTCGCGTTTTGCACAGAGGTGCTAAGGACGGCTCGGACCTTCGCGGCAGCGCATCGTTGCAAACCGCCGCTTTACAATTTTTGCGAAGCTGTGACTTTCAAGCTTCGTTGCTCACCTGCCGCGCCCACTGCATCGCCTCCCACCATAACTCGCCGGTCTCGCTTTCACTCACGCGCAATTGGACCGCGTAGGTTTTCGCCTGCTCCCAGTCGCCGGCCTCCTGCGTCAGCATCAATTGATAGATCGGCCGAGCCGGTCCGTCACATCCGAGCAGCAGTCTTTTTGTCTGCTGATCCGATGGAATCATCTCCAACACCTTCGCCATCGGCAATTCCAGGATCCGCCCATCATCGACACCAGTCCCAGCAGGAACGGATCGCTCGTCGTCCGGGGAACTTTCTGCGCCAGCAATTCACAGAAACGGGCTCGAACCAGCGCCGACAGCACCATGTCGGTCGACTTCTGCATGCCTGCGGAAACCAGCGTCACCAGCCGGATCCAGCGGCGGGTCTCGCGTTCTCCAAGGATGGTCAGCGCGTGCCGAACCGAATGAATCTCGTTCTTGGAGGCGAACATTGGCGGGTTGAGATACCGCAGCCACCGGTCGAGTACCGACGCCTCGGTCTTGATCAGATTCTCTAACCCTCGAACATCCAATTCCTCGCGCGAGATCGCTTCCAGCATGCGCATACAATTCACGCGATCGGCGGGAATTTCTTTCGTTTTCAAAACTTCCGGCCGCCTGAAAAAATATCCCTGGAAGTACACGTAGCCCATGTCGCGCGCGGCCACGAACTGTTCCCGCGTCTCCACCTTCTCGGCCAGCATCATGCAATTCGGCGATTGATATCGCTTTACCAGCGCCGCCCGCTCTTGCGGAGTCGTGCGCTCGAAGTCGACTTTGAGAATGTCCGCCTGGGGAATCAACGGCTCACGCGGGTCGTGCGCCACATAATCATCGAGCGCGATGGTGTACCCGGCGGCTTTCAATCGCATGCAGGCCGCAATGACGAGATCGTCCGGTTCTACGTTCTCCAAGACCTCGACGACCGTTTGCGTTGACGGCAGCAGCGTGATGCCATCTTTCAACAGCAATTCACGCGTGCAATTAATGAATGCCTTCTGCCCGTTGCACAGTACATCGAATCCCATGAGCAGGGTGCTGTCGAGAGTGCTGCGCGCCGCCGCATTCGGGTCATTCGAGCGAAAAACATTCTCGATGCCGTCCCGAAACAAGAGTTCATACCCAATGACATATTGATCGCGGTTGAGGATCGGCTGCCGGGCAACAAATCGAAAACCTTGCTTTGCGCCTGCGGGCAAAGGCTGTTTCATAGGGGACGAAGACACACTAGGTCTATCGGCGCCCACCGTTTAACGCTTGAATCCACGGGCGTAAACCCACGCCCTTTGGTTCCTTCACCTGCGTCTTTTCGGCAGCTTTCGGGCCGCATCCAACTCCTCCCATCCGCTGCGCCTGGTGCGTCATCTAAAATGAAAAGAAGAAAGATGGATCGGAGGTTCTGACCGAATGCCCGCACTTGCGACCGGAAAAATCGCGCCGGACTTTCAGCTCACTTCACTGGATGGCAAACCGTTTGACTTGGCTACATTTCTCGCTCAAGGCCCGGTCGTGCTTGTATTTTTCAAGGTCTCCTGCCCGACTTGCCAGTACGCCCTTCCTTTTTACGAGCGGCTTTACAAGGCATACAAGAACCAGCATGTGACCATGGTGGGCGTCTCACAGAACGACGCGAAAGACACTGCTGTCTTTGCGAAAGAGTTCGGCACGACGTTTCCGATGCTTCTCGACGACACGCAGAAATATCCGGTCTCGAACGCCTACGGCCTGACCAACGTTCCCACGACCTTCTGGATCGCGCGCGACGGCGAAATCGAAGTGACCAGCGTGGGTTGGTCGAAACCGGACTTCGAACAAATCAATCGCAAGATGGCCGACGCCGCATCTACTCCCGTCACCATGCCGTTCCGCCCCGGTGAAGATATCCGCGATTTCCGCGCTGGTTGAAGCTCCAAAAACTGACCCCGCGGTCCGCGGGGGAAATCCAAGAAAGTAGCGCCGGCAGCCTGCCCTGAGCGAGCGATGAACGAGACGAAGGGTCTCGCCGGCTGTCTAGCGGGCGTCCTCGCCCGTTATTCTTCATAACTCGCACACTGGAATTCGTTCGACTGTCATCCTGAGCGGAGCGAGGCCTAGCCGAGCGGAGTCGAAGGACCCCTTGCCTATGCGCACATCCATCGTCTCTGCAGGGAGTTCTCTCTGCAAGGCGTAAATCACAACGCTCCCCCGTCAACTGCAAGACGGTCCTACACCTGCCGGATTTCAAACCGTAACGTCAGCCATTCGCCGGTCGTTGAACATGACGCCGGTTCTAGCACTCCGGTCTCACCCATCAAATCTCAGCAACTCGAAAATTCCCGTACAATGTCCCTACTTTCAAGCATCTATAGCTCTCGAATTTCCAGGAGCCCTGACTTCATCATGCGCAAGACCGCACTTCTGTCTCTGTTCGCCTTTACCCTAACCGCTCCCGCACAAACCGCACCGCCCACCGCCCGTACGGCCCCGGTGGCAGCGCGCCCTTCCTCTGCGGCCTTTGCAGCGATGGAAACCATCAGCCCCGACCGCATCCGCACGCATGTCCGTTTTCTTTCCCATGATCTTCTGGAAGGCCGCGGCACCGGTCAGCGTGGTGGAGATCTGGCTGCCGAATACATCGCCGCGCAATTCGCTCTTTATGGACTAAAGCCCGCAGGCGACAACGGCACCTACATGCAGAAGGTCCCGATGGTCGGCATCACGCCGTCGCCGGACACGGCTTTCTCGCTCGTCCCTGAAAACGGGGCGCCCATGCGCCTCACGGTTCTGGACGACTACGTCTCCTACGACCAGACCCAGCAACCGCAATCCGAAATCGACGCCCCCATCGTCTTCGTCGGTTATGGCATCCAGGCGCCCGAGTACAACTGGGACGACTACAAGAACGTCGATGTCAAGGGCAAAGTCCTGCTAATGCTGGTGAACGAGCCGCCCTCCGACGACCCGAAATTTTTCAAGGGCAAGGCGCTTACCTACTACGGTCGCTGGACCTACAAATACGAACAGGCCGCGCGTCTTGGTGCTGTGGGCGCGATCCTCGTTCATCAGACCGAAATGGCGAGCTATCCGTGGGAAGTCGTACGAAATTCCAACTCGGGCGAGAAGTCATACCTGAAACTCGACGGCACGCCAAAACTGAAGGCTGCTGCATGGATCCAATTATCCGTGGCGCAGCGTCTGGCTTCCGCCTCCGGCCTGGATATGGCCAAGCTGATGAAGGACGCGCAGTCGCGCGATTTCAAGCCGGTGCCCCTGAATGTGAAGCTGAAAGCGCGCATCGCGAGCAAAATTCGTCCCTTGGAGTCGAATAACGTCGTTGCTATGCTGCCTGGCGTCGACAGCAAGCTGAAGAACGAGGCCGTCCTCTACACCGCGCACTACGACCATCTTGGTATTCGTCCCGATATGCCGGGTGACAACATCTACAACGGCGCCAACGACAACGCCACCGGCTGCGGAATCCTGCTCGAACTGGCCCGCGCCTTCAGCCAGGCCCAGCAGAAGCCGCGCCGCTCGATCCTGTTCGCCTCCGTCACCGCCGAAGAGCAGGGACTGCTCGGCTCCGAATACCTCGGCAAGCATCCGCCGATTCCGGCCCGCGCGATCACGCTCGATCTCAACTACGACGACATCCCGCCGCTCGGTTCACCGGAAGAAGTCGAGGTCTCGGGTTCCGAGCGCATGGACTTCTACCGTATCGTTCAAGCCACGGCAAAAGACTTCCGGCTCACCATCCGTCCCGACGCGCATCCCGAGGCCGGACACTACTACCGCTCTGATCACTTCTCGCTCGCTCGCGTCGGCATTCCTTCTTTCTCGATTAACGAAGGGGTGAAATACAAAGGACACGACGAAGCCTGGGGCCTCGCTCAGGACGAGGACTACACGCAGCATCACTATCACCAGCCGAGCGACGAGTATCGCTCAGACATGGATTTCACCGGCGACGGCACCATGGCGCGATTTGGATTCATCCTGGGATGGCAGGCCGCGATGCAGTCTCCGCAGGTTCGTTGGGAGAAAGGCGACGAGTTCGAGGCAGCGCGCCTGAAAGGCGTGCAGTAAGATCGGCGAATCTCGGGACCCGGGACTCGGGACACGAAACTCGAAACTTAACTCACCCGGTCATCCTGAGCGAAGCGGGGCGCAGCCGAGCGCAGTCGAAGGACCGCTAGTTTAGCTGGCAGATCAACCGGCTTTAAGGGGAGTTCTCTCTCGACGCTTCTCTGGACATGAGTGCCACTACTGCTGGACACCAATTATTTCGCCCGCACCAGCAGCTGCCCTCACCTACTCCGACGCCAGCGCGTCCACACCGTCGAAGTTGTAATCGGCCTTCGTCCATCCAACTTTCCCAGACGACGTCTTCACTTCAACCCACCATTCTTTTTCGCCGTCTTGCTCTACGGCCGCCTGGCAGTCACGCAGACACCCGCTCTCGGTCTTCTCCGTGACGAAGGTGAGGTCGGCAGCCTTCACGTACCTCCCATTCGCCCAGATGTTGGCATAACCTTCGCCGAGAAACATATAGCGAAGAACAACGTCACCTGGCCTCAACCCGAGTTCCGGAATCGCTTCAAAGACGTGAATGACATCCGGCTCCCGGGTGATATGAACTCCAGTGATTCCAATGACCACTTGGCCTTTCGCCAACGTTCCGATCGCTCGCCGATCCGCCTTCCACGTGGTGTACATCACCGACTTCCGGATTACCGTCCACTTCCCAAACTTGCATCCTTCAAACGGACACGCATTCGTATCGACAACCGGCAGCGCCGGCCTTTTTGCTGCCACCGCGTGAACTTGCTCGGGCAACGTCGGCCGCTGCCAGCCCGCGACCAGAGATAGGCTTAGAGGGAAAAACAGGATGAGGGACCGCACCCGTTCATCTTAGGCAGGACAATAAGTTCAACTACTGTATAAACTAACATCGATAGTAACTTGAGTAACGTTTCCCGCCTCTCGACCGCATGCTACGCTCCTCTTTATAAGTCGTGAAATCAGTAGTTTCCGAGGTACCACCTTGCGCTGGACTGCCTGCGTGCTGGTTCTCCTCTGCGCTGTGGCCTTCGGCTCTGACGCGAAACCGCGCCACGCCAAGACCATTTCCAAGAGTGCTTCGAAGACTGCCGTCTTGCCGGTGACCACTTCTTCCCCGGCTGCGCGGCAGGAGTTCGAACACGCCATGGTGGATCTCGAAGCGTTGCGTCGTTCCGACGCAGTCAACGATCTGCGTGCCACCGTGAAGCGCGATCCGAAATTCGCCCAAGCCTACATCCTGCTCTCGCACCTGACGCACGATCCCGACGAGCAGGTTTCCTGCCGCCAGCGAGCGGAGCAACTTGCGGCCCACGCAACCTCTGGCGAACGCCTGCTGATCAAGTGGCTGAGTGGCGTCGAGGAAAACAACTACGTCCCGGCCATCGCCGCCATGAACGATCTGCTGGCGATGTATCCGCAGGATCATCGCACTGCTTTTCTCGCTGGACGCTGGCTGATCCACCAGCGCCGCTACGCGCAGGGAATTTTTGTTCTTGAAAAGGCGATCGCTCTTTTTCCGGATTACCCCGCAGCTTTGAACGAACTGGCGTATGCCTACGGATTTACAGGCAACTTCGACAAGGCTTATGCCCTGATGGATCGCTACGTTCAGTTGCAGCCCGATCAGCCGAACCCGTACGACTCCTATGGCGAGATCCTGCGCGCGGCTGGCCGCTACGATGACGCGATCCAGAAATATCGCATGGCCATCCGTGTCGATCCCAATTTCGGCTCCGAGTTCGGCGTTGCCGACACGCTTGCGGTCATGGGTAAGGAACAGGAAGCACGCGCGGAGTACGCCAAAGCCCTCATGTTTGTCAGCGGCGAAAGCGACCGCGTCGCCTATGAGCTTCAAACCGCGATCACGTGGATTCGCGAGAACAACCACAAGCAGGTCGACAAGTCGCTGCACGAAGTCGCCAAACATGCTCATGCCGTCGGCCTCGCCAAAATCGAGGCTGAAGCCAACCGCGTCATGGCGATGAGCGCTCCGGACTATCACGACGCCGTGCATCACTTGAAGGCGGCCGAGCACGCCCTCGACGAAGGCCATCCGATGTCCAAGAGCGACCGTGAAGAAGAGCGGGCCCTGGTACTCGAAACCAGCGCGATGCGCGCGGCGCAGAACCATTCCACCGAAACCGCCGCCAAGGTCGTCGCGCAACTGGAAAGCATGGCGAATCAGAGCCGCAGTCAGGTCATCCGGCTTGCCTATCACAGCGCTGCGGGCGCGGTGTTGATGGAACAGCAGAAATATCCCGAAGCCATTGCGCACCTTCAGGAAGACGTCGAAAATCCCGAAGCGATGTTGCTTCTCTACCACGCCTATGTGCAGAGCGGAGCTCAGGAAGATGCCAAATTACTGGCCAAACGGCTTACCGGGATGAACGAACCCACCGTGGAACAAGCACTGGTGGTTCCTCAATTCCGCGCCTCGCTGGCCGATGAACAGAAGCAGGCTGCGAAGTAGCAAGGACGAAACCGATTCATGCCCCGTATCCCGATCTTCAAACTCGGCGGCTCGTCGGATGAAATCATCCCACCCAGCCTGTCGAGTTACTCACCCTCGCTTTCACTCGAGGGGTTGCAGGTCGGGGTCGACAATCTTCGACACGATGTTCACCTGAGTCCCAAATTCACCGAGATGGCGCGCGCGCACATTGCGCGTTTGATAGCCGGCCACGGTGATGTCGAAGGATTACTCGCTGCCGAAGCACCACAGACAGGCCCGCGCACTCCATTTCTCAACAAGCTCAGCACCAAGCTGAAGTCGGGCGGGAAGTCGGAGCCTTCCGATTTCAAATCGATCTTGACCGAGCTGAACATCGCCGCGCTGAATCGCGCCAAGGCCGACAACAAGGTTGCTATCGATTTGCTCGCGCGGCTGGCGATCATCAAGTTCCTTCGCCTCGAACTCAACACTCAATTTGCGCAGGTGCTCGAACGCTGCCGCATGATGCTGAAGAGCTACGAGGGCGTTCGCCAGCAAAAGGCTCTCGAATATCGCGAGCGCGTCGCCTCCTTTCAGGTCCGCAAGAAAATCATTCAGCGCAAAACCGGCCAGGATCTCTTCAATCTGCTGCGTGACGTCGAAAAAGAGACTCTGGCACGCATGCGCCGATCGCGTTTCGGGGACAACGACAGCGAAGGCTATAAGCTTCTCATTAACCGCCTGCTCTTCTCCGAAGACGGCCGCGACGACTACCTGTGCGCCGAGCAGTACGTCATGTTCGGCAACTGGGAACGCGATCCCGATCGCTTCATCAGCATGCGCGAGATCGTCTGCGAATTCCTGCGCTCGCTCCAGGTCGACATCCCCGACAATCCCGCCGAACTCGATCCCTGGCTGAACGTTCCCGAGAACGCGCAGGAACTCGTGGCCGGAGGCTCGCCCAGCGACTCGACTCCGGAAGGCCGGTCCCAGCGCGCACGCCTGACGGCCTGGGTCCGCCTGCTCGAAGACCGCTCGGTGATGGAGTACGTGATCGCATCGTATGAAGTCGTTCCGCTGCTCTCCGAGTACGCATCGCGCATCAACCCGCAGCAGCTGAAGAACGCCTTGGTCAATCGCGCTGAATGCGATCGCGTGGAAAGGCTCATCCAGGAAGGTGGAAAGCTAAGCGCCAACAGCCTCTATGCGGCCGTCGGCAAAGTCGCCAGTTGCCGTGGTACCGACCGTGCCAAGATTGCCGGGCGTTTTCTCGGCGACTTCCTGCGCTATCACCGCGACATGCGCCGGCTCGAGACACTGAACTCCGTTCTCGACAGCATCAACCTCATCGGCAACGCCAAACTCCGCGAACTTTCGTCGGTGAACGGCACTCTCTACGAATTCTTACTCACCGAAGAGCAGAAACCCGCCGAAGAGCGTGCGCTCGGCCACGTGATCATCAAGGCCGACATCCGCGATTCATCGCGGCTCACGCGCTCGCTAATGGACTCCGGACTGAACCCGGCGTCTTACTTCAGCTTGAACTTCTACGACCCCGTCAATAAGCTCCTTCCAAAATATGGTGCCAGCAAAGTTTTCATCGAGGGCGACGCGATCATTCTTGCCCTGCACGAAAAAGAAGGACAGCCCGCGCTCGCCGTCAGCCGCGCTTGCGTGCTGGCTCGCGAAATGGTCGAAATCGTGCGCGGCTACAACGAACTTGTTACCAAGGCCGGGCTTCCGCCGCTCGAACTTGGCGTGGGTATCTCGTACCAGGAAGCTGCACCTCTTTACCTCATGGACGGTGAAAAGCGCATCATGATCTCTGAAGCGCTCAACGAAAGTGATCGCCTCTCATCCTGCAACAAGCGTGCGCGCAAAGCGATGGAGCCTCTCGGCAGTCCCTTCCATGTTTATGCGTTTCAAACCGTGAGCGATACCGACGCAGGCGAAGCGGCGGAAGACTTTGTGATGTCGTTCAATTTAGGTGGGATTCGCATGAGCCCCGCCGCGTTTGAGAAGCTGCGCAACGAGATATCGCTTGAGTCGGTCGAGATGAAGCTGCCGGAACTCTGGGGCAACGAAGGATTCAAGCTCTACGGCGCGCTTGTGGCGATGGACAATGGTATCGTTCGCAAGATCGTTCTCCGCGAAAGCCGCGTCGCACAAATCGATCCGCGCAACTTTACGCTGCAGAAGTGGACGGAAAAGCTCTACTACGAAGTGTGCACCGATCCCGCCATATATCGCGAACTCGAAGGCGAAAAAGCCACCGCCGCCGCCCGCAACTAACCTGGAGGGACGGGCGTCCCGCCCGTCAGGCAAGATCCGAAGCTATTTCGTCTTCTGCTCTGGCGCCTGCACCCGCACATCCGCCGATTTGACGCTGAACTTCCGCGCCGGAGTGCACTTCACCTTGCGCACCAGGTGAGTCGCGTCCGAGTCTTTGTCGTCACGCGCCATGATGTAACTGCGCATCGTGAAGCACGAGTAGTCGTCCACGAGGGTGGTTCCTTGGGAGAGATCTCCCGAAGGCAGCTGCATCACCAAGTCGCCTTCGTGCTCTATCAGCGGTTGCGACGCCACCAGCGGATAATCACTTAATTGACCGATGTCTGCCTTAGGCTTATGGGGCGAGACCGCGACATGACTGGAATCGGCCTTGTCAATTTCAATGACGGTGGTGCTCGGCGTCTGCGCGTAGCTCGCAGCAGGCGCTGCGAAGAAAACAATCAGAACGAACAGCAGAAGGGCTAGGAGGCCGGTGAGTCTCATAGGACACCTCCATCACGAAATTATGAACGCTCGGCAATCCGAAGGCAAGGACATGAACTACGCTCTTGAGGAGTGTGTTACTTACTAAGGTGTCGGTAACAAGCCCGTCCAGTATTCGCAGCCGAACACCGAAAAGCGAACACCAAGCGCTGGGTTCTAAGACTAACACCTGACACCCAACACCTGTCTTTAAAACGATTTGCGACGCAGAATCGGCTTGAAGGGAATCATAACGATCGCTTCCACGTCGACGCTCGCGCCATTCTTTGTTGCGGGGAGAAAGTGCCAATGTGAAAGTGCATCGGCGGCGTAGTGTCCAAGACGGACATCCGGATCCTGCACGACGTGAATGTCGGCAACCGATCCATCTGCCCGGATAATCGCCCTTAGGGTCACCATGCCCGCGACGTTTTCTTCCATCAGCTGAATCGGATACGCGGGATCGACTTTGTGCTCAGCGATTGGAGCGCTCAGATCGCCAGGTTTATCCGCGTTATCTTTCAATTCCGCGAACCGGATGACCCAGCTTCCTCCCGCGGAGTTGAGGTTCGGCATGTTCAGGGTCATCGAGTAGAGCTTGCGTCCGCCAAACACCTTCAGTTCCAGAGGCGTGGGATTGTCTACGAGATCCACACGTGGTCCGTGCGCTCGCGGCGCCGGCGATGCCGAAGCGATCTCGCGCGGAGCATCGGATGAATTCGTCCCGCGCGGATCAGGCGTATTGCCAACAACATTCCCGCCACCCGGACCCGGAGTACCCGCCATCGCCGATGTGGCTGCATGGTCCGGCGCTCCGACGTGCAGTCCCGGAGGCGCACCGTTCAGTGAGGCCGATCCGCCACCTGCTCCCGTCCCATTTCCGCCGAAGCCACCCGTCGCCGAGGTGCTATTGCCGCGTACGTTCGGGGTGCCGGGTGCGTCCGGTTTTCCATCCGGCCCTGCCGCAAATGTTCCCCGGCGATTGCCCTGTGGCGGAGTCGGCGCCGGAGCCACCGACGGGTTGACGCTTAACGCGATGAGCCGGCCGCTGCCTTCACTCGATCGCGTACCCTGAACCGACGGTGGAGGCGGCACCACCTGCGAATCCGCTTGCCCGAAGCCCGCCTGCATGCGTCCGCCGCCGCGCGAAGGTCTCCCGCTTCCACCCGTTGTGTTGCCCGCATCCAGTGACGGTGGTGGTGGAACAACGGCCTTCGCGCCACCGCCAAGGCTGTTGAAGCTGCGCTGCGCGGCCATCGGAAGTTGAGGAGCAGGCGCGACTACATCCGATGGTCCAATGTTGACGTCGCCGAGCCTGCGCACACTGGCCGCATTGACCGCCGGGGGCGGCTCGACGATCGCAGATTGCGGCGACCGCACCGCGCGCCGGGTCTCGGCTGCCATTGCATCGGGTGTGGGCGCAACGACGTCAATTGAAAGTGACGCTGTCGCGCGCACCTTGCCTGGATCGACATCTGGAGGTGGCGCGACGATCGAATTTGAGAGTGATGCAGTATTACGTCGCGCAGTCTGGCCGATGTCCGGAGCCGGTACGACGATTTGCGACGGAAGCGTCGGGGCGGGCAACGGTTTGCGCTCGGTGGCCGCAGTCGGCACGGGAAGATTCGCATTGCTCCACGCCACGATGTTTGGTGTGGCCACGTCATGCGTTAACTTGATGTTGGGCGGGGTGACGATCGTCTGATGGTGGTTGTCCGCTTCCGGGGGCACCGACAAAATCGGCTGCTTGGCGTACACCGGCTCCCCCTTGAGCGGCTGCGCGGCGTGCGATTTCCCAGTGTCCAGCGGCGGCAGATACTCCGAAGGCGAGTAATAGATCACATCGCGCGGATCGAACGGACGCTGCTTGGCGATTTGCGGTCGGCTCGCGAACAGCGAAGTCAAGCCCCAGGCGAACGCGATCACCACGGCGTGGTACAGAATCGACTCCGCGAACGCGTTCCACGGCAGACGGTGCGAGACAAAAACGTCAGGCCAGAAGGGCGCCGGCGCCGAGGTTGTGGCAAGTGGAGCCGGATGCCGCCGCAAGAAAAAATCGCCCAGATTCCGCCGGAACGTTCGCCCCCATGGCTCCAGTTCGACCAGCAGTCTTGGTCCGCGATGGCTCGCGGTCCCGGGGCCGGGTTTCGCACGAAGAGGCAGATTTTCCAGCCCAAGAAGTGAACTCATGAGATTCCACAGGAAGTGGACGAGAGTGCCTCATTATAGCGGAGGGGTGCCCCGGAATCAGAGCAGAATGTACTCGTGAGTAAGGTCACTCAAGTCGCAGGAACGGTGTAGTACGATTAGCCTTTCCGAGGACAAAAAATATGCACTATTGGCGGCTGGGGCTGAAAATCCTTGCGATTGCTGCAGCGTTGTCGATGATTTCGCACGCGCAAGAGAAATCTGCGCCTCCCGCGGACACCAATGACGCCAAGCCCCTGCCCGGCAGTCAATACTCGGGGATGTATACCTTCCTCAAGGAAGGCGAGTTCGTGCAGGTTTCGGTCGAAGATGCGGGACATGTCAACGGATTCGTATCACGATTCGGCGATCTTGACAGCGACAAAGGCGCTTTTCTCGATCAGTTCTTCAAAACCGGGAAGTTGAACGGAAACGCGCTGTCTTTCACGACCGAGATCGTGCATGGCGTCGGATACGAATTCAAAGGCACCATCGAGCGCGGTGAAGGGAAGAAGCCCGGCGACGAAGCCTATTACGTTCTCAAGGGGACGCTCACCCAGACCGTGACCGACGCGAACAAGAAAACTTCATCGCGGTCGCAGGAAGTGACGTTCAAGGCGTTTCCTTCCGACGCTTCTCCGCAAGCGCCGAGTCGGGACTGAGAACGAGCTGTCAGCTATCGGCTTTCAGCACTCAGCACTTAGCATTCGGATTGCGTGTTTGAGTGTAGCGTTCAAGAGTTCCGACGTCGCATCTTTGGTCTCAACTTGATTCACTGCCAGCTAAGTTATTGAAAGCTCGTCGGACGCCGTCCTGGCGTCAAAAAGCACTCGCGAACATCTCCTAGAGTGCCCGTTAATTGCGTCAGGAAGCGATGTAGGCGCGATTCGGGCATGGGCTGGTGGTTTGGGTCACCAAGGACTGCAGCGATTCGTCCTAGCGCCTCTGCTTAAATAATCTTAAAGCTAATTATGCGATGAGATGTCTATGAATATTGGAATCCGACGATGGGCCGAAGTTACAGATGGTCGACCTGAGCTCGAAAGTCGTCGACACAAGCCCCAAGTACCAAATGCTAAGTGCCAAAGCGCCGAGTGCTGAAAGCTGAAAGCTCACTCATACCTCAAGCAGACAATCGGATCCAGATTCGCGGCGAGATTCGCGGGGTAGTAACCGAAAAATAATCCCACGCTGACCGA
>Ga0126371_10004049_pt1 | contig 12898 bp, 8 predicted proteins | sample PanSoiMetaPlot_4_FD_110145 | JGI IMG/M metagenome (GOLD analysis project Ga0126371, IMG submission 110145) | Tropical forest soil microbial communities from Panama - MetaG Plot_4 | ecosystem: Environmental > Terrestrial > Soil > Tropical forest > Bulk soil | place: Panama | collected 2016-02-17
CAGCCGCAGCAGCCTGGGCACGGACCACATCCATCGGCCGTTCGCCCGCCGGGTGCGGTTGGGCCGGCCAGTTCGCCGGAACGCACAAGAGCTGAGCGCCGGCCAGCGCCGGCAACCGGACCCACTCGGGGAACTCCAGGTCGTAGCAGATCAGCACCGCGAGCAGAGTCCCCGCCGTCTCGACTACGGGCGGCAGGCCGCTGCCAGGCGTGAAGACAAGCTTCTCCGCATCCCACAGGTGGACCTTGCGGTACGTCGCGCGAAGTCCCGCAGAATCGACCACCAGCGCGCTGTTGTACAGCAGGCCGTCGTCGCCGAGCTCGCAGATGCCACCGACGATCGTGACGCCCCGCTGGCGCGCAAGTCTCGCCCAGCCTGCCGCGGTCGGTCCGTCCGCCGGCTCGGCCAGCGCACGCGCCTCGGCCTCACCGCGGAATACGTACCCGCTAGCGGACAACTCGGGGAGCACGACTATGGACGCACCGTCCGCCGCCGCCGCTGCTGCGGCGGCGAGGGCAGCGCCACGGTTGGCGTCGCTCTCGCCGACACGCAGCGCGATCTGGCAGCACGCGATCCGCGACGTCACGCCGGCCGTCCTTCGCGGTCGGCCCCGCGGAGCCGGGTCACGTCTGCACCTGCCCGCCCCGCTCGTCTACCGGGCAGCTTGACGCGACCGGGCAGACCCGGCAGCCGGGGTTGGCGGCTGCCGTGAACGCCGGGCCCGCCATTCCGGTCGCGACCGTCTCCACCAGCGCCGCGGCCCAGCCCGGATCGGGGTCGTCGCCCAGCGCACGCTGGGCTTGCACCCTGGCACGCGCTTTGAGGCCGGCCTTGCCGATCTGGACGAGCTCGGCGCCGCCTGGCTGCGACAGGCCGAACTGCTCGAACGCGCCCAGCAGCACGGCCAGCTGATAGACCCCGAGCTGCGGATGCCGGTCCAGCTCGGTGTCGGCAGGCCGGCCCGTTCCGGTCTTCAGGTCGACCACGACCGCGGTGCCGCCCTCGCCGCGCTCCAGCCGGTCGACCTGTCCGGTGATGGTGATCTCCCCCATCTTGACGCGCAGTTCCTGCTCGACCGCCACCAGTTCGCGCGGGTTCGCGCGCTGCCAGGCCAGGAACCGGCCGACCATCGTCTCGGCGGTCGCGCGCTGCTTGGCGCTGTACCACGCGCTGCCGAAGTCCAGGTGCTGCCACAGCTCGTCGACGCGCTTGGCCACTTCGCCGTCATCCGCGCCGCCAGCGGCCAGCGCCGCGGCCGCGTGGATGAGCGTGCCCAGGTGCTGGGCTGTGCCCGGTGACCGCACCCCGACGGCAGCCTCCAGCAGCCAGCGCAGGCCGCACCGGGTGAATGACTCCACCCTGGACGGCGACACCTGCGGAGCGCCCGGCAGCCGCTCGCCGGCTGCGGTTGGTTCCGTCAGCGCGTACCAGTGGCTCGGACTTGCCCCGCGTACCCCGGCCGCGGCGAGGCGGGCCAACTCGCGCGCCGCCGCCGCCCGCACGTGGTCGGGCAGCGAAGGGTCGGCGGCTGCCCGGCGCAGCTCGGCCGTCAGAGCCGGCAGCGACAGCCAGCGACGCCCGGTGCCAGCGACACGCTCGATCTCGATGTCGTCTCCCGCCAGCTCGGCGAGGAACCTGGACGGCTGCTCGTCGCCGTCCTCGGCACCGACGGCGGTGACGATGAGGTGGCGCCGTGCTCTGGTCACCGCGACGTAGAACAGCCGCCGCTCCTCTGCGAGCAGCCGGCTGATCGTCCCCGCGGCCCTGACACCGGCACTGAGACGATCCTCGCCCGGAGCGCGGCCCGCCACGACGTCGACGAGCTCGTCCATGCCGAGCAGCGAACCGCGCTGGCGGAGGTCCGGCCAGCTGCCCTCCTGGACGCCCGCCACGACGACGACGTCCCATTCCAGTCCCTTGGCCCGGTGCGCCGTCAGCAGGGTGACGGACTCGCCAGCGGGCGCGCGCTCGGCGAGGGTGTCACCCGCGATCTCGTGGCCGGAGACGCTGTCGAGGAACAGCCGGGTCGACCCGTGTGGCAGCAGGGCCGTGAACCTGGCCGCTGCGTCGAACAGCGCGACGACCGCATCAAGGTCAGCATCCGCCCTGGCGCCGCGTGTCCCGCCCGCAGCGCTCGCCACCTGCCACTCCGCGGCCAGCCCCGACGCCTGCCACACGGCCCACAGCACTTCGTGCGGTGTGCCGCCAAGCGCGGCACTGCGGGCGACGTCGATCAGCCGCGCGATCCGGCGAGCAGCCGCCACCGCCGGATCGGAAGGCCCGGCTGCCGCATCCGGCGTGCCCGCAGCGGTACAGGCATCGGGCCAGCCGGCCTGAGCCAGCTCCCGAGGATCCCGCAGCGCTGCGGCGAGCGGCTCCTCCGCGGGCGGCTGACCGGCCGTCCGCGCGGCCGCCTGCAGCCCGCGGCGCAGCCGGCGCAACCCGAGCGCGTCCGTGCCCCCGAGCGGGCTGGTCAGCAGCTCCGCCGCGCCCGGTTCGTCCATCGTGTCGGGCTGAATCGCGAACTCGATCAGCCGCAGGAGCGGCCGGGTCCCCGGCTCGAGCCCCAGCGGCAACTCATCGCCCGGCGCCGCCACCGGCACGCCGGCTGCCGTCAGCGCGCGCCTCAGCAGCGGTGCCTGCCGAAGCGCCGACCTGACCAGAACCGCCATCGCCGACCAGGGGACACCGTCGAGCAGGTGAGCCCGGCGCAGCGTGTCAGCGATCAGGGCGGCTTCCTGGCTGGCGCTCGCCGCGACGATGATCCGGACCTCGCCAGGATCGGTGCCTGCGAGGGGCATCAGCATCCGGTGCTCTCTGCTGGTGGCCGCGTCAGCCGACCCGAGCGACCTCGGCAGCCGGGCGGCCACCCGTCGCGACGCAGCCAGCACGGCGGTCCCGCTGCGCCGGGACGTGCGCAGCGCCGCGATCTGCGCGGGCCCGCCATCCGGGCGCCGGAACCGGTCAGCGAAGCGGCCGATCGCGTCCGCGTCGGCGCCGCGGAACGCGTAGATCGACTGGTCGGGATCGCCCACCACGATCAGGTCGCGACCATCCCCGGCGAGCTGAGCCAGCAGCTCCTCCTGTGCGGGGTCGGTGTCCTGGTATTCGTCGACGAGCACGACGTCATAGGCAGCTCGTTCCCTGCTGCGGACCGCGCTGCGCCGCAGCAGCGCGCCGGCGATCCGCACGATGTCCGCGTAGTCGTAGGCAGGCACCGGCGCCAGGTCGAACCGCGCCGCATACGACTCGAAGAAGCGGCCGGCCGAGATCCAGTCGTCTCGGCCGTGCGCCCGTCCGAGCATGGTCAGGTTCTTCCCATCCAGGCCCCGCTCTGCGGCCCGGAGCAGGAAGTCGCGGAGCTCGGCGGCGAAACCCTGGGTCCCGATGGCGGGCCGCAGCCGGTCGGGCCACCCCCGCGCACCATCGGCAGCCTCGCCGCGCAGCAGCCTGCGCACCTCGAGGAGCTGCTCAGGACCGGGCAGCAGCACCGGCGGCTGGGCACCGGCCAGTGCAAACTCGCGGCGGACCAGCGCGTAGGCGTAGCTATGGAACGTCATTGCCAGCGGCCGCCGGACCGTGGTGCCCAGCCGGAGCATGATCCGCTCGCGTAGCTCGGCCGCCGCCTTGCGGCTAAAGGTCAGCACGAGCACACGTGCCGGGTCGATGCCGCGCTGCGCAACCCGGTCGACCACGGCTTCGACGATCGTCGTCGTCTTGCCGGTGCCCGGACCGGCGAGGACCAGCAGCGGTCCGCCCGCGTGCGCCACTACCTGGCGCTGGGCTTGGTCGAGTGCTGGCTGCGTCACGGCCGGCGCGGGCAGCCGGATGAGCCGGTAGGCGGGCGGCGTGATGTCCATCTCGGTTGGCATTCCAGCAGACGCCACCGACAGCCGGCCGTCACGACGCGCGCGCGACAGAAACTGTTTAGGAACGCAGTCGAGCGCGCGGCATGTCGATGCGGGGCGGCGCGCCCGCGGCTGACTGGCGCAGCGGGGTGTTCTCTGCGGCATAGCGGGCGAGGGCCGCCCGCTCATGCCCGGCGAGCAGCGAGCCATCGGCGTGGACGACGCGCCACCACGCGACGCCGCCGCCCCAGAGTGCGAGGACGCGGCCCACCTGCCGGGGGCCTCCCTCACCGAGCGCTTCGGCCACATCGCCATAGGACATGACCGAGCCCGCCGGGATCGCGTCGACAACGTCGAGCACGCGGCTGGTGTAGTCGTCCACGTCGGACCGGCGCCGGGTGCGCGCGTTGTCAGAGCGGCGGGCGGTCACGATAAGCCGGTCTGCTGCCGTCCTGGCCGCGCGGTGCCGCGTGCCGCGGCTGCGGCGAAGGCGGCCCGGTCAGCCAGGGCAGCCGGGAATTCGCCGGCGTGGCCCAGCGATCGGCGTCGTCCGCTGGAGGCGTTGCTGGATCCAGCGCAGGTCCGTCGGCGCCCGGGTCGTCGGCGCGAGGGCCGCGAGGACTACGTGCGCCCGCTGGCGTCAGCATCCTGCTCGTCGCGAACGCGATCAGGGCGAGGCTGGCGAGCCCGAGCAGGGCATAGCCAATGAGCGCCCCCGGGCCGCGCGGCGGTACCGGCACCGGCGGCACGGCCGCCGGACCGCCGCCGAAGTGACTGGCCGCCGTCAGGCCAGCGGCCGAAGGGCTGGCAGCGGCGAGCCTCCCGGCCGCAGCCAGCGCCGCTGAGGCGTTGACGACGCCAAACCCGATCTGCTGGTCCCAGCCGCCCCGCGGCCTGCTGCCGGACGCCGTGCTGCTGGTGATGGCGGAGATGACCTGCGCGTCGGTCAGCCGTGGGTAGGCGGATTTGATCAGCGCTGCGACGCCCGCGGTCAGTGCGCAAGCCGGGCTGGTGCCACTGACGTACCAGTAGCCGCCGTCCCGGCCCTCGGCTGGCACCCACTTGCCCGGGGCGGCGACCTGAACCGAGAGATTCTCGCTGGAGAAGCTGGCCACCTGGCCCGTGCTGGTCACCGCTGCCACCGCGAGCACGCCAGGATAGTTGGCGGGGAACGAGGGAGGTGCGCTTCTGGTTCCGGCCACTTCGGCCGCGTCACCGGAGTTGCCCGCCGATGCGACCACCACGACGTTGTGGTCATAGGCGTCCTGCAGCGCTTGGCGCACCTGCAGGCTCTGCAGGCTGTAGCCGAGAGACAGGCTGATCACACCCGCCCTGTGCGCCACCGCGTAGGTAATGGCCTCCGCGAGCTCGTCCTGCCCGCGACTCGCCGACTCATTCTGGTACCTGGAGAAGTTCGGATCGGTCGAGTCGGTGATGACCCGGATCGATAGCACCCTGGACGCCGGCGCGCTGCCGAGGATGCCGTCACCCGGACCGTGCGCGTGCCCGGCGACCAGAGACGCCATCCAGGTTCCGTGCACGCCCCAGTTCGGGTTCGACGACGGGGTGCTGACGCCGCTGTAGTCGGGGCCGGTGATCACGCTGCCGGCGAGGTCGGGCACGGACGGGTTGACGCCGCTGTCGATGACCGCGACGATCACGCCGGCGCCCCGTGTCTTAGTCCAGGCAGCCGGGAGGTGAAGCGTGCTGCGCACCCACTGCTCGCTGCCGTAGGCCTGAACCCCGATCGGGTCGGCGCGGGCCGGGCTTGCCGACAGCATGACGCTTCCCAGTGCCGCGAGTCCCGCCGCTGCCACCGCGGACGCCCGCAGGCCACGAGGCCTCAGCATCCCGGCGCTCCGGGGCACACAGGCCGAGGCGGTGGCCTGCCGAGGACCTTCTGCACCGCTGTGACCAGGCCGTTGGCGAGGCTGTCCATCTCCTGGCTCACGTAATTTGCTGGCGACAGGCGCTGGGTCCGGTCGTCGCTGAAACCGGCCGTCGACACAATCACGTATGGCCCGGCCGCGATACCGCTGGACAGCTGCCGGTCAGCGTCACCGAAGCCGGCCGCGGGCGTTCCCGGCACCGGAAACGCGCCAGCAGGACCAGGGGTGCCAGCCGCCGTGCCCGGCAGCCCGCCATAGGCAGCGGAAGCGGCGGAGCTGCTGGGCAGCACCGCAACGGCGATCGTGGCCACCATGCTGCCCGAGGCATCGAGGTAGGTAGCCCGCAGCACCGTTGAGCAGCCGTGCTGGACGAGCACACGCCCGGCCGCCGGCGCAAAAGCGCCAGTGCAGCTCGCCGCCGGGCTGATCGCCAGGCGCTGCGCCTGCAGGGTCAGGTCACTGCTGGCATTGAGGTCCCCGGCCGGAACTGTATAGGAAACAGAGGCCGGGAAGATCTTCCCGGCCGGGAGGGCGCGCCAGCGGCGTTCCATCTCCCAGGTGCTGATCTGACGCCGCTGGGCCGCGGTGAACTGGCGCGGCAGCACGCCGTGGGCGATGCCCACGGCCGTCGCCGCCAGGCCTGCCAGCCCCACGACGAGCAGCACGGTGAAGACCGCAAACCGGCGGCGATGGCGGCCTGCACGGCTGCCGACACCCGGCCGGTCCGGCAAAGGAGGATACACCGCTGCACGGTTTGCAGGGCCGTACCCGCTGACAGAGCCAGAGCCGTCCGGCCAGCCTGCCGATGGCTCTGGCTGCGACATCACATCGGGATTTTACGTGCTCGGTGGACGGCCCGGGCGGTGCCGGGCCAGCCCGATCCGGTCACAGCTCCATCACTAGTAGGTCGGCAGGCTCGGGTCGACCTGGTTGACCCAGGCCAGCACGCCCCCGCCGACGTGGACCGCGTCGGAGAATCCGGCGTTCTTGACCACCGCGAGGGCCTCCGCACTGCGGGCGCCGCTCTTGCAGTGCAGCACGATCCGCTTGTCCTGCGGCAGCTTCTCCAGCGCCGCCCCGGTAATGAACTGGTCCTTCGGGATCAGCGTCGCGCCGGGGATCGAGACGATCTCGTACTCGTTCGGCTCGCGCACGTCGATCAGGAAGATGTCGTCCTTGCGGTCCAGCATCTCCTTGAGCTCGGTGGCCGAGATCGTGGAGCCGGAAGCCGCCGCTGCGGCGTCGTCTGACACCACCCCGCAGAATGCGTCGTAGTCGATCAGGCTGGTGATCGTCGGGTGCTTGCCGCAGATCGCGCACTCAGGGTCCTTGCGAACCCGGACGGTCCGGTAGGTCATCTCGAGGGCGTCGTAGATCATGAGGCGCCCGGCGAGGCTGTCGCCCGTCCCGGTCAGCAGCTTGATCGCCTCGGTGACCTGGATCGACCCGATGGAGGCGCACAGCACGCCGAGCACGCCACCCTCGGCGCAGGACGGCACCATGCCAGGCGGCGGCGGGTCCGGGTACAGGCAGCGGTAGCAGGGCCCGTGCTCGGCCCAGAACACGCTGGCCTGGCCGTCGAAGCGGTAGATCGACCCCCAGACGTAAGGCTTGCCGAGCAGGACACAAGCGTCGTTGACCATATACCGCGTGGCGAAATTGTCCGTTCCGTCCACAATCAAGTCATATCTGGAGAAAATTTCCAGGACGTTGTCGTTGCTCAGGGCCTCGGAGTGCACCTGGACATGGACGAACGGGTTGATCTCAGCGATGGAATCCCGCGCGGACTCCGCCTTCAACCGGCCGATGTCCGACTGGCCGTGGATGATCTGGCGCTGGAGGTTGGACTCGTCCACGATGTCGAAATCGATGACGCCGAGCGTGCCGACCCCGGCGGCGGCCAGGTAGAGCAGAGCCGGCGAACCCAGGCCGCCAGCCCCGACGACGAGCACACGGGCGTTCTTCAGCCGCTTCTGCCCGGTCATGCCGATCTCCGGGATGATCAGATGACGCGAATAGCGCTTCACCTCGTCGAGCGTCAGCTCAGCGGCCGGCTCGACTAGCGGTGGCAGTGACGACACTGTGGCTCTCCTGGAAGTTACTCGGTGGCTGCCAAGGTGCAACCAGCCCAGGCCGCCTAGCATTCCGGCGCCAGAATGTCACCAGCGCCGAGTAGAACTCGAAGGCATGCCGGAGACTTCACTGCAACATACCGCCATCCGCCAGGTGCCGGTACCGCTGGCCGCGCCGCCTTACGACGACGAGCGGGAGGGGAACGACGACTCCTTCACTCGCGGCCGCAACCCGCTGCGCGGCAGCACGGAAACCGCCCGCACGCCCGACGCGGCCGGTGTGCACCGCCCCGGGCCCGCGCGATCGCCCGATTCTGACCCTCGCGGCTGGCCCGGTCAGTTTGCCCAGATACTGGCGGAAACGCTGGCCGGATCGCGGCCCGCCCGGCAGCTCACGCCGTGGACGACGGACCGAGCCCGACGGCAGATTCGCCAGCTCGGGCCGCTGGTCGCGAGCGGCCAGCGCCCACGGGTCCGCCGCGTGATGACATCGTCGCCGGCCAGCGGCGTGCTGGAACTCACGGCCGTCGTCGGGTTCGGCCCGCGGATCCGGGTACTGGCGCTGCGACTGGAACGGGACGAGACCGACCGCGGTCGCTGGTGCTGCACGGCCATCGACTCGGCCTGACCAGCCAGCACGAGGCGCAGGCGCAAGCTGCCGCGCCGGACGACGACCACGTTCCCGGTGTTAATCCGGCGGGCGACTGGAGAGCCTTCGCAGCTGGCTTAGCGGTTTCGCGGGTCGCCGTGGCACATCTTGTACTTCTTGCCTGACCCGCAGGGGCAGGGCGCGTTCCGGCCGACGCCTGCGTACTGGGCATCGCCAGACCGCGCGCTCGAGTGCTGGGCGCGGCCGGAGGCATCGTCGCTCGGCGCGCTGTAGTCCAGGTTCCCCTGACGCTGCGGCCGGGCGAGCCCGCGGGCCAGCCCCGCCGGCACGTTTCCGTCACCATCGGCGGCGGGCTGCTGGGCTGCGTGCCGCGGACTCTCCTGGGCGGCGTGCCGTGGACTCTGCTGGCCGCGCCGCTGCGCCTGGTCGCGATCTTGAGCTGGCCTCGGCTGCGCCGGCTGGACTGGCGGGGCGGGCGCTGGCTGCGCGGGGGCGAGGCCGATCGCTGGGGCCGCGCCGTTCTCGGCCACGATGGGATCGGGCATCGGCTGCAGCTGGAAGTTAAACAGTGCGCCGACTGACTCCTCCTTGATGCCGTCCATCATCGTGGTGAACATGTCGTAGCCCTCGCGCTGGTACTCCACCAGCGGGTCGCGCTGGCCATAGCCGCGCAGCTGGATGCCCTCGCGCAGGTAGTCCATCTCGTACAGGTGCTCACGCCACTTGCGGTCGAGCACCGACAGGACGACCCGGCGCTCCAGGTCCCGCATCAGCTCCTCGCCGACCTCCTGCTCGCGGCGCGCGTACGCGGCGTGGGCGTCCTCCTTGACCGCCTCGGCAAGGTGCTCACGGGTCAGGTGCGCCCGATCGCCCCCCGCCTCCTCGACCAGGTCGTCAACGGTGACGCTGATCGGGTAGAGCTGCTTCAGCGCCCGCCAGAGCTTGTCGAGGTCCCACTCCTCGGGGAAGCCCTCGCTGGTCGCTCCCGCGACGTACTCGTCGGAGATGTCGTCGATCATGCCGCTGACCTGTGGCTCCAGGTTGGCGCCTTCGAGTACCTGGTGCCGCTCGTCGTAGACGACCTTCCGCTGCCGGTTCATGACGTCGTCGTACTTGAGCAGGTCCTTGCGGATCTCGTAGTTCAGCGCCTCGACGTTCGACTGGGCCGACCGGATCGCCCGGCTCACCGGCTTGGACTCGATCGGCACCTCCGGCGGCGTCTTCATCAGCTGCATCAGGTGCGCGATCTTGTCACCGTTGAACCGGACCATCAGCTCGTCCTCGAGCGACAGGTAGAACCGCGACTCACCGGGGTCACCCTGACGGCCGGACCGGCCGCGCAGCTGGTTGTCGATCCGGCGTGACTCGTGCCGCTCGGTGCCGAGGACGTACAGGCCCCCCGCCGCGACGACGGCCTCGTGCTCCTCCGCCACCGCCTTGCGGCACTTCTCGACCGTGTCGGGCCAGGCGGCCTCGTAGTCCTCCGGCGTGTCGACCGGCGACAGGCCGCGGTCGTGCAGCTCCACGTCGGCGAGGAACTCCGGGTTACCGCCGAGCATGATGTCGGTACCGCGGCCCGCCATGTTCGTCGCGACGGTGACAGCGCCGCTCCGGCCTGCCTGCGCCACGATGGCGGCCTCACGCTCGTGGTACTTGGCGTTCAGCACCTGGTGCGGCACGCCGATGCGGCCGAGCGCCTTCGAGACGCGCTCGGATTTCTCCACGCTCGTCGTGCCGACCAGCACGGGCTGGCCGGCGGCGTGCCGCTCGGCAATGTCCTCGATGAGCGCGTCGTACTTGGCTTCCTCGGCCTGGTACACGAGGTCCGACTGGTCGGCCCTGATCATCGGCTTGTTGGTCGGGATCGGGACCACGCCGAGGGTGTAAGTCGAGTGGAATTCGTTAGCCTCGGTCATCGCGGTGCCGGTCATGCCGGACAGCTTCTCGTAGAGGCGGAAGTAGTTCTGCAGCGTGATGGTGGCGAGAGTCTGATTCTCGTCCTTGATCGACACGCCCTCTTTGGCCTCGACGGCCTGGTGCATGCCCTCGCTCCAGCGCCGGCCGTGCAGGATGCGGCCGGTGAACTCGTCCACGATCAGGACCTCGCCGTTCATGACGACGTAGTCCTTGTCCTTGGTGTACAGCTCCTTCGCCTTGATCGCATTGTTGAGGAAGCTGATCAGGGGCGTGTTGATGCTCTCGTAGAGGTTGTCGATGCCGAGCTCGTCCTCGACCTTCTTGACTCCGGCCTCGGTGATGCCGACGGTGCGCTTCTTCTCGTCGACCTCGTAGTCGCCCTCGCCATCCTCACCACGGCGCAGCCGCGGCGCGATCCCGGCGAAGGTCTGGTACCAGATGCTGTTCTGGTCGACCGGGCCGCTGATGATCAGCGGGGTCCGCGCCTCATCGATCAGGATCGAGTCCACCTCGTCGACGATGGCGAAGTAGTGGCCGCGCTGGACGCACTCCTCCAGGCCCCAGGCCATGTTGTCGCGCAGGTAGTCGAAGCCAAACTCGTTGTTCGTCCCGTAGGTGATGTCCGCGGCGTAGGCCTTGCGGCGCTCCTCTGGGTCCATGTTGGCGAGGATGACGCCAACCTCCAGGCCAAGGAACCGATGGATCCGGCCCATCCACTCCGAGTCGCGCTTGGCCAGGTAGTCGTTGACGGTGACAACATGCACGCCGCGGCCGGCCAGCGCGTTCAGGTAGGCCGGCAGCACGGCGGTCAGGGTCTTGCCTTCACCGGTCTTCATCTCAGCGATGTTGCCGAGGTGCAGGGCGCCGCCGCCCATCAGCTGCACGTCGAAGTGTCGCTGGCCCAGCACGCGGCTCGCCGCCTCGCGAGCAGTCGCGAACGCCTCGGGCAGCAGGTCGTCCAGGGTCTCGCCGTCGGCATGCCGCTGCCTGAGCTCGTCGGTCATCGCCCGCAGCTCGGCGTCGGACAGCGCCTTGAAGTCTTCCTCGATCGAGTTGATCTGGCTGGCCAGGGTCTTGAGCTTGCGCAGCGTCTTGCCCTCGCCAGCGCGAAGGATGTTGTCGATAATTGCTGGCACTTGTCGTCGCGCTCCCTGCGGGTCTTGAGCTAGGTGTGGCGGGCTGCTTCTGCCAGCCGCGGATATCCGCGCCAGCAGCGATAGCATGCCGCTCCCGGTTAGGCAACGGCAGGACGGCAGGCCGCGTTCCTGCTAACGCCATGGTAGGCGAGATCCGGGACGAAACCGAGCCTGCGGGCCGGACTTGCCCCGACTCGGGGCGTGCGCGGCGGCGCTGGCCGGCGGGCCCCGCCCACCGATGGTCATCTTCGGGGCCGGGTGTGCGCGCTGCGCGGCGCTTGACCACAATGATAGAGATAACGACAGGCGGTAGGAGAGGAGCGGCGCGCATGGCGAAGCACGTGGGGTCGGCCACGGCCAGCTCGGCCAGCGGGTCGGTGGCAGGCCCTGGGTCAGGCGCGACGAGCACCGGGGCACCAACTGCGGGCGGCGAGCAGGTCGTCCCGTTCGTGTCGCAGGTGCCGGGGACGCCGGTCTCCTTCCCCACCTTCCACGGCCGCGCGGTCTCGTGGGTCGCAGTGTCCCTGATCATGGTCGCCTTCCTCGTTGGCGGCCTGGCACTGGCCTTGGGGCCCATCTGGTGGCTGTTCTGGGCCTCCCTCGGACTCGCCGTGGTCGGCCTGCTCATGTCCGCGGGAATCGGCATCTTCGACGACTGGTACTAAACCGGCCCAGCCTGGCCTGGCCGGGCCGGCGCTCACCAGCCCGCCCAATCTGAGCACTGCAGGTCCGCACGGACGCCATGCGAGTCAGTTGATCTTCATGGGAGTGAGTTGACTGCTGCTCAGGCGACAGTAGACCCGCACCCATCGCCGCGTCGTCGGTGACGAATATCCGCTAAATACCTTTTATTCATGATTGCGTTCTACTGCCATTCGGACCGGCCGAGCCTGGAGGCACTAACCACCGCCGTCACTGCCGGTGGAATGTCAGTACGTGCCGGTAGCCTGCTCGCGTGGCTGCCGTTCCCCTCCCTGCGCCGCAGCTGACGCTGTCACAGGACGAGGCGCGGCACGTCACCCTGAGCGCCCAGGGCTTCATCGGCACGCAAGCCCGCCGCGGGGGCGTCCCGGCGATGCTGAGGCGCGTGGGCGCAGTCCAGCTGGACACCATCAGCGTGCTGGCTCGGTCACACGAGCTGGTGGCCTATGCCAGGCTCGGGGCCGTTCCGCGCGAGCAGATCGAGGGGGCGTACTGGCACCCGCGCCGCCCGGCTGCCTTCGAGTACTGGTCGCACGCGGCATGCGTGCTGCCCATCGAGGAATGGCCGTACTACGAATTTCGCCGCCGGGCGTTCGCGGCGCGCGGTCGCCGTTGGCATCAAAGTCATCCCGAAGTCTGCCGGCAGGTGCTCGACCGGATCCGGGCAGAAGGACCGCTGACCGCGACCGAGCTCGGTGGCGCGCGGAAGGGCGGGCCATGGTGG
>Ga0126371_10004050_pt1 | contig 12897 bp, 10 predicted proteins | sample PanSoiMetaPlot_4_FD_110145 | JGI IMG/M metagenome (GOLD analysis project Ga0126371, IMG submission 110145) | Tropical forest soil microbial communities from Panama - MetaG Plot_4 | ecosystem: Environmental > Terrestrial > Soil > Tropical forest > Bulk soil | place: Panama | collected 2016-02-17
TACGAAATCAAAGAAACCCTCACCCAGATCAAGATAGTTCACCAACGTCGCGCCCTTTGCCGCTGCGCCGTAGCACGCGATCCGCTTTCCCTTTGCTTTCTCGGAGGAGAGCAGAGCGGCGAGCGACTCGCGTAGCGCCCGGACCCGATCGGCGAAACCGTCATAGAACGACACGTTATCGACGCCCAGCTCTGCTTCGCGCGTCAACAGCGCAGCGAGCGTCTCCGTCCCTCCAGGCACGCGGCCGACGGTCAATCGCAATGAGCCGCCGTGAATTGGCAGCCGCTCGACATCGTTCAAATACAGGCCATGCCGCTTAAACAGCGGAGCGAGCCCGTGCAATGTGTGGTAGAAGAGATGTTCGTGGTAAATAGTATCGAACTCGCAACGTTCGATCATATCCACGGCATAAGCAAATTCAAAGACCGCAACGCCGGTTGGCTTCAGAAGGTGGGCAAATCCGGCGACAAAATCATTAATATTGTCAACATGAGCCACCACATTGTTTGCGATTACGACATCCGCAAGCTTGCTCTCATTCACCAGTTGCTCAGCGCATCGCGACCCGAAGAAATCGTGAATCGTCGGCACGCCAATGGAATTTGCCCGCGCGACTGGCCCGTCAGCTGGATCGATGCCGAGGCAGGCAATCCCCCGCTCGACGAAGTTGCGCAGCAGGTATCCGTCATTACTGGCAACCTCCACTACGAAACTGTGTGGGCCGAGCTTGTGTCGCTGCACCAGCGCTTCGACATGTTCGGCCGAATGCTTCAACAGTGCCGGCGAGGACGAGGAGAAATAGGGATAGTCACGGCGATAAAGAACATCCGCCGGGACGGTCTCCGTCACCTGCAGCAGTGCGCATGCCGGGCAAAATGCCACAGCCAGCGCAAACTTTGCCTCAGCGCGACCGAGCTCATCCTCGCTGAGTAGCGCATTCGCTATGGGCTGGAGCCCGAGATCGAGGATGACGCGCAGGTCATCACAACCACAAGATCGGCAATTCGTGATACGCATGATCGATCTCTCTCGATCCTTCTAGGCTACCTTCTCTCCGCGCTGGCTTTGTAAGCGGCGCTTCAGAGTTCAGTGAGCAGGCGTGTTTGGCCCGCTGACTCCGCCCTCGCACCGGCGTAAAGCACGAGCCATCAACGGAAGCAAGATTTGAGAAATGTTCCCCCCCAGACGATACGCGAACCACAAGCCTTCGCCGTCATGCCGGCTCGGTCTCGACGTTGAGGACCGTGTAGATATTTGGCTCACAACGCTGACGCGCGAGTTCCCGCTCGATTTCGGCTCGGTAGATCGGGTTCATGATGATGACGTTGTCTGGACGATAATCGCGCAGAAATGCCGGAGACACGATTCTCTGCCCGGTGACCGGAAGAAATTTGCCGACACGGTAAGGATTGATATCGACCACGTGCTCGATTTCGTCGTGCACTACGAGAGTTGTGAGAAACGCCACGGCCTTCGAACCGGAGCCCCAGAGAACCGTGCGCCGCCCGGCAGCGGCCCAGTCGCGAAGCCGAATGAGCCAGGCAGCGCGGCTGCGCGTCACCGCGGCGGCGAAGCTGCCTGACATCCGGACAATCGCAGTCACATCGTCCGTATCGCTGGATTTGATATCAGATCCGTGCTCCGCGGGACTTGTCAAAATCATCAAATACTGGCCGTCATAGCCGGTCCAAACCCTCTGTACCGTAAAACCCGTTCCGGTAAACAGGTGCCTGAGGGAAGTGGCGCTGAAATACGAGCAATGCTCGTAGTAGACGTCCCAAAACGCCCCCTCTTTCAAGATCCGGTCGACATCCGGCACCTGAAAGAAGACAACCGAATCCTTCCGATTTGCGACCGAGCGGACGGATCGCAGGAACCGATTCGTTTCCCCGATGTGTTCGAGTGTCATCTTACAGCAAAGGAGATCAGGTGCCGTTTCGCTGGTGTCCTCGGTAAAGAATTTGCGGACAAAGCGTATATCCTGTCCTGAGCGTTGCCGGTCGGGCACAAAGCTCGGATCGTAGCCGATGCCGCGATTGCCGCCAAGTTCACAGATCAGGCTCAAGAATTCGCCTTTGCCGCAACCGATCTCCAGCACGATTTTGCCGCGAATATCGTAACTGCTGATGAGCTCCTCTGCGAGGACGCGGCTGAATCTCTTGAAAGTAGGCGAAAAGCCCTGGGTTTCTTCATATTGACCCGAATATATAGTATATTGGACATCCCAAGCCGCATTGAAAATGAAGCCGCATCCGTGACAGACGGCAAGCACGATATCGCCTGTCGGAAAACCCAGCGCCCGGGCGCGATCCTCGATCAATAGGCAGCTGTTGGTGGGAACGCCACGTACTTCATAGAACGGGTGACAGCAGCCCCTCGAATTGCAGTTAGGGCACATCGTCTCAGCCACGCGGCAGCCCTCTCGGAAAGATCAGACGATCTTTAGGGGTTGTGCGGTCTGGCCTCGCGACTTTGCAACTGGCATGATCCAGCGCAAACTCCCGTCAATGGCCCCTCGCGCCATTAACGACTGCAGATATGCAAGCCGCTGATATCTTTCGCCTTCGAAATCCTCCAGCCGGAGCCCGTGCTCGGTATACTTGTTGTAGAGATCACGCGCCCCGCGGCGCGCGGTCCATTCCGGTCTGAAGTTGGGCAGTAGGCGGGAGATTTTCGCGCAATCGACGCGATAAGTTCGTTTGTCGGGGCCCGCCCCAGTGGCAAACTCGATACGCGAGCCGGGGACCGTCTCCTCTACGATCTCCGCGATTTCCCGAATGCGATAGTTTTCGGTTGTAATGCCGACGTTGAAGATCTCGTTATGAACGGTCTCGGCCGGAGCCTCGACGGCCGCGACGAACGCCCGCCCTATGTCTTCGATATGGACAATCGGGCGCCACGACATGCCATCGCTTTTGAGCAGCACCTTGCCGCTGGTGAATGCATGCGCCGTCAAATTGTTGAGAACCAGATCGAACCGGATGCGTGGGGAAAAGCCGTAAGCGGTAGCGCTGCGCAAAAATACCGGTGAAAAATGGGCGTCCGCCAGTTTTCTTAAATCAATTTCGGCTTTCCACTTCGACATCCCATAAGGGGTGATGGGATTGGGTTCGGAGTGCTCGTCAATCCAGTCTTGTCCGGCAGCGCCGTATACGCTGCATGAGGACGAGAAGACAAATCGGCGAACGCCGCTGGCTTTGGCAATTTTTGCCAAACGGACGGTCGCCGCATGGTTTATGTCGTATGTTGTTTCCGGCAGCAAATCCCCTAACGGGTCATTGCAGATCCCAGCTAGATGAGCGACCGCGTCGACGCCTTCGAGATCGGTGGGCGACAACTCTCGGATATCCCGATTGATAGTCCGAATCCCACTGTCTTTGTTGCCCCCAAAGGTGCAGTCTTCGTAGAGCTCAGTGTCGACGCCGACGACTTCGTGACCAGCCGCCTTCAGTCGATCGACGAGGGGGCTGCCGATGTAGCCGCGATGCCCCGTTACCAAGACCCGCATCTCTTTACTCCCATGTTTTCCAGGGAGCCTTGCCCTGGGTCCATAACTCCTCAAGCAACCGCTTGTCGCGCAGCGTATCCATGCACTGCCAATACGAATCGTGGCGATAGGCGGCGAGCTGACCGTTGGCCGCAAGCTCTACCATGGGTCCCCGCTCCCAACTGGTATCGTCGCCGTCGATATATTCGAAGACGCCCGGCTCCAGCACGAAAAAAGCACCATTGATCCAGCCTTCTCCGTCAGCCGGCTTCTCACGAAAACAGCTGACGTCCTCACCGTCAAGCTCAAGATTACCGAATCGGCCCGGCGCGCGAACGGCCGTCACTGTAGCGAGTTTGCCGTGCGAGCGATGAAATGCAAGGAGACGCTGCGGATTGACGTCCGACAAACCGTCGCACCAAGTGAGCATGAATGTCGCGTTGCCGATATGCGGCGCCAGACGCTTGATGCGACCGCCGGTATCGGTGAATGGCCCGGTGTCGATGAGATGCACGATCCAGTCCGGCTCGCAGCGTCGTTCGTGAACTATAACGGAACCGTCGCCAGTACGGACGGTGAGATCCGAGCTGTAGTGGTGCAGCTGCAGAAAATACCGAATAACCGCCTCTTTCTTATATCCCAGCGCAATGATGAACTCGTTCATTCCGTGAAACGAGTAATGTTTCATGATATGCCACAGGATCGGCTTGCCGCCGATTTCTACCATTGGCTTCGGACGCGCCTCCGTTTCTTCCGCGAGCCGCGTTCCCATTCCGCCCGCCAAAATCGCGACTTTCATTCGATCCGGCAACCTTCAATCGACGTGCATAGAGGCACACGGCGAGAATAGCCTGGTAAGGCCGACCAAGCTCATGCGCATACACGTTATCATTGGCTCAAAGACGCGCCAACAGAAGCCATCGACGAACCTAAAGGCGGGTGAAAAGCCTAGCCTCAGACGAATGCGGCTGCGATTCGGGAGAACGAACTAAGCTCCCGCCAACTTTCAGTACTGACACTTCACTAATGGCCTATGCGGTGAGCGCATCAGACCAATGGAGTCACCCATTGGGATAGGTCTAGGGCTGGCATGACCACTCCCTCCTAATCGATAGGTCGCTTGTCCGATCGAAATGTAAGGTTAATTAACTTTCGATCACTATACTTTTTGGTGTACTTTCCTAAAATCGAGTGCCATGCTCGGCCCGACACCAATCAACTTAGCGCGGTTGGCAGAACATATCGTTGTACATGGAGAAGTGGGCAAAGGAGCTAAGACGCTGGAGAATTGCCAGTGGCCGGGAGTTGTTATGATCGGGGGGATCACCATGATCGGAGGATTGCCGTGGCCGAAGAGATGACCTCAGACAACGTGCTTGCCTCCATCGGGCAGGCGGCGGCTAGCCAGAGAGACACCCAATTACGAGGAAACAGCGATAGCCTCTTGGTGAAGGGGTCGGTTGCTTCTATCGGGGTGGTCGACGAAAACTGGTTCACGCGCGAATGCATAAGCAGATCGCTTAAGGAATTTGATAAAGGCCTCGAGACAATCCCCTTTAAATCTGGTGATGAATGTCTGCACAGCGAGAAACCTCTCGATCTGATTGTCTTTCATGCACATCAACTCTCATCACAGAATCATAATGTCAGTAATAATGATTCTATCAAAAGCTTAAACGAAATTGCTCCAGTTATAATATTATCTGAAATCGACAATCCGTATGCAATACTTAAAGCCTTGGAAAGCGGTGCACGGGGCTATATTCCGACAGCGACCACTAGCCTTGAGCTGACAATCGAAATTATTCGCCTCGTTAGAGCCGGCGGAATCTTCGTCCCGGCGAGCAGCCTATCTCTTCAGATGAACAACGGAGAGGGTTCACCCTCGAAGACGACAACCACCGAGCAATTCACCCCGCGTCAAATGGCTGTCCTCCACTACCTTAAGTTGGGTAAGGCCAACAAAATCATCGCGCACGAATTGGCGCTGAGCGAGGGCACTGTTAAGGCCCATATTCGAAACATAATGAAAAAAATGGGCGTCACAAATCGTACTGAAGTAGCCTGTCGTGCCCAGGCTCTCCCGACGTTCGGGACGGCGTGACGGTCACGAGAGCCTCAATCATTAGCCGATTAAGCAACGCGCCGCCGAACGGCCCTGCGCGTGGAATTGCCATCCGCAGATGATTATGTCGACGCCCGCGCGAGCAGGCGCCGATCCCCGCGTTTCCTAATCCCGCGATTATGCGCGGGGCGTGTGCTTCGACAAGAACTCCTTGACCCGGGCTCTCGCTGCACCCAAGACCGCGCCCGCCTTCCACTCGGGGAGGAACTCACAGTTCGGCAGCAGCTTCGCGAGTTCCTCGGAAATCGCATATGGGTGCGCTTCGTCGTTGCCCGCCAGGACAAGGCACGGCGTCAGGACCGTCGATACGAACACGCGATCGACGCAGTAGACAAAGCCGGGCTCGTAGAGGTTCCGGTAGAACACGTCCAGCACCGGGGGTGTGGCCTCCGGGTGGTCTTTCAACGATTCCGCCCACACGTCGAACCGCGAGGAGCGGCCGGGCGGCATGGCTCCGACGCGGCCGATCGGCTGCGCCAGCACCGCGGACTGGGCGCGCTCAGGCTGCGCCTTGATGAGGTTCAGGATGAATGACCCGCCGATGCACTGACCGTAGAGATGACAGCGATCTATGCCGAGGTGGTCGAGAAGCGCGATGTGATCGGCCGTGTATTTATCCCAGCCGTCCTGCGCGCTGATCGGAGCCCGGGACTGGCCGCCGGCGTTGCGCTGATCCATCGCGATGACGCGGAACTTGTCCGTGAACTCGGTGATCGGGGTTGATCGGCGCGGAGGGCCGGCTCCAGACGCCGATCACCGATTGCAAGCCCGCCGGCGCGAAGGTAAGGATCGGGAACCCCTCGCCGAATTCTTCGTAAAAGATGCGAGCGCGTTCGTATTCAAAGCTCGGCATGTCGGTGGCCTCCTGTGATGGTTATTTGATTTGAAATCCATTTGCCGCAATAAGCCCTTCCCTCTCGCGTCCAAGTTGCGTGAGCCGTCTTGACAACCCAAGCGCAACGGCGCTCGGTGTTGTCAAGAAACCCTTGGAGCGCCTTGGAGGTAACCAGGGTGACTTGCTCAAAACTGCGTGCCGACGCGCAACAAAACAATGTTTTGGCGATAGGAACCCCCGGCGAGCGTCGAACTGCGCTGCTGATAGCTGTAGGAGCCGCCCAGAAAGAGGTTCCGGTTCACCAGGTATTTGAATCCCGCGCCGACATTGAAAAAATTATCGCTGCGGTTGATACCTTGGAAGCTATCGTTCTCGTAGTAGGCGTTGACGTTGAGCAGGAGGTCGCGCAACAGCTCGTGGTCGCCGCTCACCGCGATGGTTGACGCAAGATAGCCGTTTCCAGCAAAGCCGAATGTGGGGATGCTGGGGCTCGACGGCGTGCCCGTTATGAAAGTCCGTGCGCCGTTGAAGGTGAGCGTGGTAAGCCGCGTGAGGTTCCACACGAGGCGACCACCGTAGTCGGGGGCAGAGGTGGACCCCAGGCCCGACACCGCAAAATTCTGAACCAAGTATCCGGCATAAACCTCGCCGTAAATGATGTGCCGGGGAAGGATCTGTAGGCCAAAGTCGGCGCGATATATTGTAGAGTTAGCTCGCGTTCCTCCCGGCGGTGTGTGCCAATAATTGTAGAGGTCAGTGGCGAACCGGACATAGCCTAGGTAGTCCGGCACCAGTTCGTAGCTGCCACGAACAGCTCCCTCGGAAATTGTGATATCTTGCGAACTCTGCGGCGATACGCCGCCGCCGACGAGCGGCGCGGCGTTATATTGCGCCGATTCTGTGCCGAGATCGATCGAGTAGGAGAAGCGCCGCCCCCCCTGCGCATAGCCTGCTCGAGCAATGTAGTCCCAATACGTCACTGGCTGAGTGATATTGCCGGGCGAATTGGGAGACCCGTAGGAGATGTGTTGATGCGCCACTTGCGCATTGCCGTAGAACGAACTCCCGGCAGTCACATCGAGCCGCCCGTCGAGGTTGATGGTGCCGTCCTGGGTGTTTTGCGCGGGATGGTCGGCGTAGACCTGTATCGCCGAGGTACCGTGCAAATTCAAGGCGTTCCGCGGGAAGATGGACAGCAGATCGAAGCTCGGCTGGAAGGCGGTAATCAAGTCATAGATGGGATGCGTATTGGTCGCGAAGATGTTGCTGTTGTAAGCTTCGTCGAGCTCAGTCCGCGGGAACCAGAAGAAATCACCGACGCGAACGCCGATTGGATCGTATTCCGGGCGCGGCCGGTTCGTCACCGTCTGGCCCGGGGCAATCACCTCCTCCCCTGGAGGAGCCGGCAATGACGGGGCGCCGGGCGGGACCGAATATGGCAGCAGCGGTTCGGTAATCTGGGCCGTCGCGCCGATCGGCAAAAAGCCGACCGTTAGCACACAAAACACGGCAACACGGCGCAGCGTCCTGCCGACGAGCCTATCAAGGCAGGTGCCCCGAATCGGTGCGGTCTTGATGAGCACCCTGACGATCTTCACCAAGGAGAACATGACGGCGATCAAATCAGGCGATGTCCGGTTGCGCGTCGTTCCACGAGGCGCGCGAGAAGGACCGTGGAGAGCCCACCGACCAGCGCCCCGAGCGCCGAGACGGCAAAATCCGCAATCGACGGATGCCGGCCCGGCGAAAAGTTCTGGAGGTACTCAAGGCAGCCAGCGTATATCCAAAATAGCCCAATGATACGCAGTGCACGTCGTCGCCACCCATATCCGGCTACAGCAATGCTGACCGCTCCGGCATAAGCAGCGCAATGCTCAAGCTGGCCAGGAAGGCCGGTCCTCATCATATCCTGCGCCGGTAATAACGACAGAAGAGCGAGAAGAATGATACAGCACCATGTTAGAATACGAAACAGTGTCTGGGCGGGCATCGTCGCGACATTATCGATTGTGAGGCGTTTGGCAATCCCTTGCCCTCGCGACATCGCCCCGAGCCCGGGTTATCTGTGGATAAAGGGGCGCCTGGGTCTGAACCGGGTGGTGTTTGTCATCCGGACTCGTACTTTTTCGAAGAATCTAGCCTCTGTTGCAGCCGAGGGGCAAATCCTTTTCAAGGAAGCAGAAAAACTCGAGTGGCAAACGGAGGTCGGATAGGCGAGCGAATCGCCGTTACTCGTTGCTGTGAGGGGTGGGCTTGGGCAAAATCAGCGCTATAGGGCGCAAGCAAGAGGCCTTCGGCACACCCGGCTATGATCTTCTCCCTCACCGGGCCGTGCTATGATTGAGAGTGCGACTGGTGCAAACCTAAAAAAGAGGTGCTCGAGCATGAAACCGTATGTCAGCATAATTTGGGTGGCGCTGATAGCTCTCTTGCCCTTGGCTGGCTGCTCCTCTCCAGGCAGCGATCTGCCTGCGCTTACGACTAAGCCCGAAGTCTCGTCATATCATCTCGGAGCCGGAGATAGGCTCGAAATCAAGGTGCTCGGCGCCGATGAGCTGAACGGGCAATACTCAGTTCAAGACGACGGGACAATCAGGATGCTGATGGTGGGTGAGGTCCCGGCGGCGGGCTTTACGCCAGAGCAGGTGCAAACTGAGATCGAGCAAAAATTGAGGGCCGGCCGGTACATCACCCAACCGCATGCCAGCGTGGCGGTTCTCAACTATCGACCGTTCTATATTCTGGGCGAAGTTGCGAGACCCGGGGGTTACCCCTACGTCAGCGGCATGAGAGTGCTCAGTGCGGTCGCCGCTGGCGGAGGTTATACTTATAGAGCCAATCAAGATTACGTAATTATCACGAGAAATGGTGAAGAAGCCAAGGGTGACATTTTATTATCGATTCAACCCGACGATATTATCCGTGTCCCCGAACGCTACTTCTAATGCGCGGAGTTATCCGACTCTAATCTCGCGGTGATGTTGCTTTGGGATAAAAACACTGGGCCTGATCTTGGAGCGACGACAACTTGCCGCAGCAACCAACGCAACAGGTGCCGCGCAAACCGAAAGATTCTCGGCGCCCGAGAAGCAGCGGAGAGCTAATGGGGTAACGCTCGGTCGTCAGTAGGCTACCGGCGGTGGACGGGCGGGGTCGCGCTGGAGCGCGGTCGCAGGCAGTAGCGGGAGCGTCTCTGTTAACCCGCTACCGGTGCGACTGGCCTCGAAGGAGTTGGGGCGGGGGATTGGGGGACGCTCGCCCCGAGATGGCAGGAGACCGACAAGTCTCAAACCAAAATTGGTTCAGTATCAAAATTTTTCGGAAGCACGCGTGGTAGCCGCGACAAATCGACCAGTCCAACGGACAGGCATGCCTCGGACGAGCGCGGCGTCGAACATATGCCGGGGAATAATAATTCCGGCGGCCTGGACTCGAGCAAATGTACTAGCAAAGTTGAGGAAAGCAATCGATTAGTATAGGCAGTATCGACGAGAGACGTTTTCAGAAATCGTCCGGATCGCTTGCCTTTCTCGAGTGCCGCAGGGGGAGGCGTTCGCGCTTGTTATTCCACTTAAGGTGACCAATAATGTTTAAAAGTCGTGTGCGCGACCAGATAAGGGGTCCTCCGATCGCCACTTTGCTTCATAATATGCTTATCGGTCTAGATCGAAACGGCTTCATTACCGGCAAGTGGAAATTTCTGTTATGTGCCTTATAAATTTCTGTTATGTGCCTTATAATGACCGCGTTTTTGGTTAACCGAGGGCAAACTGAAATAAATTTGCCTTAATCTTTCCGCTTGACTCCACGCGATGGCTAATGCTCCGATCTATTAGAGCAGATGGTCCTGCTGACCCATTAATCCGTTAACGAGATGTGCCGATGCGGTCCAATCACGCAAAAATGCGGGTAATAAGCCTGCGGCATTTTCAAAGATCGGAAATCGCGCGGAGCCCTCGCCTGACGATGCTCTGCCAATCGATATCCCCTGCTCCGATGGAGGCGCCAAGGCGCAATGTGCCTCGGCTGATCGATCCCGAGGCTGGCGAACGTGGGCGTGTTCGCCCATTTTCAACAGCGCAGTGCCAAATCTGTTAAGAGCAGCGAGTTGGCAGTTCCTTTCCACATGAGGCGGCGGGCTTCCGCGTTGTGCCAGGTTGGCGCAATGTTTTGCGCCGCAGCGTCTGTGGTGTCATGTTTCTTTCTGCTGATCCTTAAGTGGTGGAAGTAGGTTGCTGGGGGCAATATGACCGTTAGTGACTTGCCGATTCTAGGAAATGGTCGGAGCGCTTCTGGCGTCTTAAATTTCGATCAGTTCGGACGAACCTTGATGGCTGTAGCCCAGATGGTTGGCGACGGACTGATCCTGACCACCCTATCATATTTATCCTTGAGTTTTGTCGTTTTCATCCAACACCATGAGACCAGGTATATCGAATATTTTGCGCATCTTGTTGCAACTGCCGGCACAACGATAATTATGGTCTTCAGTTTTGCACGCTCGGGAGTTTACGATGTCTTTGAGTCATCCAACCGTCTTGGAATACTGAAATCGACCGTTAAGCGCCTTATAGAAGCGATCCTCTTGCTGATTGGCTGCTTGTTTATTCTCAAAGTCTCGGACGAACTCTCACGGCTTTGGCTGGCGACTTGGAGCGCCGCGAGCGCGACGGCACTTTGTGGGTTTCGCCTACTTACAGCATCCGCCGCGCAAAAGCTCATTCGAAGCGGCCGATTGACCAAGAACGTCGCGATCGTCGGGGCAAACGAAATCGGCCAGCAACTCGCCACCGACTTCATCCAACGGTCTCAAGGTACCCGTCTTGTCGGAATATTTGATGAGCGTCGATCCCGCTTTGTTAAAAACGCTAGCGGCGGCGGCACCGTGCGGCAACTGCCGGCTCTCTATGAGTTGTTATGCCGAGGATCCGTTGACGAGGTTGTAATTGCGATTCCTCCAAATGCCTCACACCGAATTTTAGAGCTATCGCGGCGCTTCCACCCGTTCGCCGTCTCGCTGCGGGTGCTCGCCCCAGAGGGATACGAGCATTTCCACGTACTCGACAGCCGCCGATACGGCGACATTGGCACGTTCCGCGTAATGGGCAAGCCGCTCGACGAGGTAGCCGCTGTCGTCAAACGCATCGAGGACGTGGTGATCGCCCTCTTTTGCCTGCTCGTTACGCTTCCGCTCATGCTTTTGATTGCGCTGTCCATTAAATTGGACAGTCGCGGCCCCGTGCTGTTCAGACAGAGGCGGCTGGGCGCTAACAATCTGCCGTTCGATCTTCTGAAATTTCGTTCGATGTACGTGGAACAAACCGATCCTCTTGGTCACCAGCTCACTCGGGCAGGAGATCCTCGTATTACGCGAGTAGGGAGGTTTCTTCGCAGCACCAGTTTGGACGAGCTTCCTCAGCTTATCAACGTGCTGAGGGGCGACATGTCGCTTGTGGGGCCTCGCCCCCATCCGCTGGCCGCAAACGCTGCTGGGGTCGCATATGCCCGTGCGATAAGCGAATACCCGATCCGCCACCGTGTAAAGCCCGGCATGACCGGCTGGGCACAAGTGAATGGATGGCGCGGCGAGACGGCGACGATCGAGCAGATCCGCCGACGGGTCGAGCACGACTTATATTACATCGAAAATTGGTCGCTTGCCTTCGATCTGCTAATCCTCGGACGAACGATTTTTGCCGTTCTGTCCCGAGCAAACGCAATCTGATCGTGAAGCCGGGCACTAAAATGCGACGGACGAGGCGATAATGAGCGAGGCGATAAGGCTTCTACCTGGCGAGGTCAGTCAGCCGCTTGAGGACGGCTTGTCGGCGCAGGCATTGCTCTTGAGCATCCGGCGACACTGGCCGATGGTCGTCACCTTGATGCTGTTGCTGACGATCGCAGGCGCGTTGGTCGGCCTGGGACTGCCAGCGTGGTACAAGGCGGAAGCGGTTGTGGTCATCAACTCGCGGCCGCATCGCTCGGCAGATCTCCAAGAGCTCCCCGACCCCGCCTCGCCGGAACTCTCTGTCATCGTCAGCGAAACCGATATCCTCCAATCCCGATCAGTAATCGAGCCGGTCGTGCGCTCGTTCAAACTGTGGGAGGCGCCCGAGTTTCAGAAAAAGGAATATCCCGGGTGGTGGAGTTGGCAGACCGTTGAGGCGTCTCTTCGCGAGCTATGGGGGACGATAGTCGGTGCGGAGGATAGCGCGCCGCCACCATCCGTCGCGAGTGCCCAGCGCGATGAGGCAAATCCGCCGCCTGATGCTGCTCCACCGACGCAACAGCAAATAGACTGGGCGGTCGAGGGCTACGCCAATTATTTGAGCGTCACGACGGATGGGCGCTCTATGACGATACGCGTTTCCTACCGGGCTTGGACGCCTGAGCGGGCCGCCGCCATTGTCAACGCGCATGTCGACAGCTATCGGAATTTCGAAGTGAAGA
>Ga0126371_10004051_pt1 | contig 12897 bp, 8 predicted proteins | sample PanSoiMetaPlot_4_FD_110145 | JGI IMG/M metagenome (GOLD analysis project Ga0126371, IMG submission 110145) | Tropical forest soil microbial communities from Panama - MetaG Plot_4 | ecosystem: Environmental > Terrestrial > Soil > Tropical forest > Bulk soil | place: Panama | collected 2016-02-17
CCCTGGTGAACGCGGGGAGCTTGAGACGGCTGGCCAGCTCGACGAGGACATCCTGCCACGCTCGCACGTCGCGATCGGGCGCGATAACCGGGTGGCGGATGGCATCGGCCGCCGCGTCCGGCTCGGAGATCGGCCGGTCGAGCAGTGAAATCGCGTCGTAGCGCTCGAGGTAGGTCGTGTCCGGCAGGACGAGATCGGCGTACTTGACCGTCTCCGAGTCGAAAGCGTCGACGACTACCAGGAACGGTATCGCGTACTCCTCATCGCTGTTTTTCCGCGAGAGCATTTCGCGGACTTGCTCCGTGTTCATGCTCGAGTTCCACGCCATGTTGGCCATGAACAGGAGCAGCGTGTCGATCGGATAAGGGTCGCGGTTGACGGCGTTGGTGATCACCATGTGCATCAAGCCATGCGCGGAGAGCGGCGTCTCCCACGAATACGCCTTGTCGATGCGCAAAGGGTTTCCGTCGCGGTCGATCACCAGGTCCTCGGGACGCGCCGGATAGCCATTGGGCATGCGCTTGAGCGCAGTGTCGGGCGCGAAGATGATCGCGGGATCGTTCTCCGGCAGGGTGCGCATGGGAATGCGGCGAGGAAAAGGCGTACGCGCGCGAAAGTTGCCCGGACCGTCGAGAGCGCCCAGCAGCATCTGCAGCAGGTGGATCGCGCGGCAGGTTTGGAATCCGTTGGAATGCGCCGAGACGCCGCGCATCGCGTGCATCGCCACGGGGCGCCCGACGATGCTGCGATGAGTGCGCCCGAGCATGTCGGTCCACGGAATCGGCAGTTCGACCGTCTGCTTGAACGCGACGTGCGCCATCTCCAGCGCAATGCGAGTGATCGTATCCGCCGGAACGCCGCATTCGGCGGCAACGGTTTCCGGTGCATACCGGTCGTCGAGATAACGCTCGGTCGCCAGCGCAAACACCGTTCGGGCGCGCCTGCCGTCCGGTAAATCAGTAGTCGCGTAAAGCGCAGGCGCGATGTCAGGAAGCAGTCCGTTGACCAGACGCTGCGCATCCTGATCCCAGACCAGCGGATTGCCGTCGGCATCGCGGGCGAACAGACCGTCGCCGGGCATGCCGGGCGTTTGAACGACCAGCCAGGCCGCATTGGTGTAGCGGATCAGGAACTCCCAGTCGATCAAGCCCCTCTTGAGCAGCACGTGCACCAAGCTAAGCGCGAGCAAGCCGTCCGTGCCGGGACGGATCGGCACCCATTCGTCGGCAATCGCCGAATAGCCGGTGCGCACCGGGTTGATCGACACGAACTTCGCACCGTGGCGCTTGAGTTTGTCGAGGCCAATCTTGATCGGGTTCGAAGAATGGTCCTCGGCCACGCCCCACAGCAGGAAGTACTTGGCGTAGTCCCAGTCGGGCGCGCCAAACTCCCAGAACGAGAAGCCGATGGAATAGAGGCCCGCCACCGCCATGTTGACCGAGCAGAAGCCGCCGTGCGCGGCCCAGTTCGGCGTACCGAATTGCTGCGCCCAGAGGCCGGAGAGCGCCTGCATCTGATCGCGCCCCGTGAAAAATGCGAGTTGAGTCGGATTGGTCGCGCGTATTTTTTTAAGGCGCGCGGTCAGGATGTCGATCGCCTCGTCCCACTCGATCTCGACAAAATCGCCCGTGCCGCGCTCGGCACCCGGGCGCCGCTTGAGCGGCTTGCTGAGCCTGGCCGGCGAATACTGCTTCATGATCCCGGCCGAACCCTTGGCGCAGATCACGCCGTGATTGACCGGATGGCTGCGATTGCCTTCGATGAAGCGTACGCGGTTATTCTCGACGGTGACCTTGATCCCACAGCGGCAGGCGCACATGTAACAGGTCGTGAAATGCGCCTGCTGCTGGGAACGGTCGTCGAAGGCTATTTCGCGCGTCACGGCTGATAGTTTCGCACGTGAAAGCAGACCATCAAAGCAGATCATCAAAGCAGATCGAGCAGCTTCAGCCGCTGCACCTTGCCCGAGGGGCCTTTGGGCAGATCGTCGACAAAGCGCAGGGTCCTGGGGCTCTTGTATCGCCCAAGCTCGCGCAGGCAATGCTCACGCAGCGCTTCTTCCGTGCAGACTTCGCCGCGCTTGAGCACCACGCATGCAGCGATGTCCTGACCATAATGCCGATCGCTCACGCCCACCGCCGCAGCTTCGAGAACGGCCGGATGCTTGAGCAGCGCCTCGTCGATTTCTCGCGGCGCGATGTTCTCCCCTCCTTTGATGATGAGCTCCTTGAGACGGCCGGTCACGAAATAAAAGCCGTCATGGTCGCGGTGGCCGAGGTCACCGGTGGCCAGCCAGCCGTCCGCGGTTAGCGTCCGGGCCGTAACCTCTGGGGCGTTGTAATAGCCTTGCATGACATTGGCACCGCGCACCTGGATTTCTCCTCGCTGACCATCGTCGACCACGTTGCCCCGGGTGTCGACGACACGTGCCTCGATCCCGAGCGGTAGTCCCACCGAGCCGTATTTTCGCCGCGCTCGATCAAGCGGATTGGCGAAAGCCACCGACGCGCATTCGGTGAGACCCATCGCTTCAATGATCGACACTCCGAAGCGCGTTTCGAACGCCCGATGTTGCTCCGGCGGCAGCGGCGCTGACGCCGACCTTGCAAAGCGCAGCGCGTGGCAGGCGGCGTTCTGCTGCGCAGTCAGATCAGGGCCGCTGAGGAGATACGAAACGATCGTCGGAACCATGTTGAGCCAGGTCGGCCGGTAGCGCTCCACCAGCGTCCACCATTGGGAGGCACTGAATCGGTGCGGGATGATGGCACTCCCGCCGGAGAGCAGCGGACTCAGCATGGCGATGCATTGTCCGTTGACATGGTACAGAGGCAGTGATGAGAGCACGCGGTCGCTTTCGGTAAGGCCGTGTCCGGCAACGACCGCTTCGGCGGCGTGGATAAGATTCCTGTGCGACAGCAGTGCCCCCTTGGGAACTCCTGTCGTTCCCGAGGTGTACATGAGCAGCGCAGGCGATTCTGTGGCGATTGGAGGCGGCGTGGCCGGCTCATGGACGAGTCCGGGATCGTCCACGTCGGTCGGGCGGATCGCGACCGAACGCCCGCACTTCCCTACAAGCCCCGAGATGCGGTTCGCCAGATCCGCCGGGGCAAACACCATCCGCGTTTCGGAATGCGCGAGCACATGGGCAAGCAGCGCATCCTGGGCGATCAGGTTCAGCGGAGAGACGACCCGTCCTGCATACATAGTGCCCACAAACAGCGTCGCCGCTGCAATGCCGTTGGGGAGGATGAACGAGACGACCTCGCCGGCCCCGATGCCGCTCGCCTGCAGAAACCCCTCGAGTGCGCGACACTTTCGTTGCAGCTCGCCGTACGTAAGCGTGACTGAGGGTTCCGGGGCGATCAAAAACAGTGCATCCGGCCGCTGTTCGGCGTGATGATCGATCACGTCGCGCAGCGTGCGCATACGCAAGCGTTCAGACGCCGTACTTGCGGCGGTAGGCACCGAAGAGTTCGGCGTCAGTGGGCTCCGGACGTGAACTGCTCAGCGGCCGAACGACGCGGGTGATGTTGAGAAAGTGCCGGTAATTGAGATTGTCGGAAATGCTGTTGCGGCCCCAAGTGCCACACCCCATGGACAGCGAGAACGGCAAGCCGTTGTCGAAGGCTCCGCCGGTAGCGAAACAGTGCGCCTGATTCACGATCACCCGGCAGACCGGCAGCTTGAGTCCGAGCTCGAGCGCTCGGTCCTCTTTCTCGCTGTGCAGCCCGACCGAGTGACCGGCGCCCTGGTAGCGCAAGATACGATCCGCCAGCGTCGCCGCATGGGCGAAGTCGCTCGCGCGATACAACGTCAGCACCGGCGAGAGCTTTTCGCCCGAAAATGGGTAATCCGCCCCGACCCCGCTCTCTTCGAGGATCAGGAAACCTGCGCTGCGCAACCCGGCCCGTTTGAGCCCCGCGCGAGTGGCAATTGCAAGCGCGGATTGGGCGATGAATTCCGGTGAAAGCTTGCCTCCGGCGAACATCGCCGCGGCGAGCTGCTCCTTTTCGCGATCCTCGAGCAGTCTGCCGCCGGCGACCTCGAGCGCTTTGAGCAGCTCCAGGTATGCGGCGGCTACGACGATCACGCTGTTCTCGGACGAGCAGCTTGTCGCGTGATCGAACATCTTGGATGCGGCGATCTTGTTCGCCGCCGCAGCGACATCGGCGGTCTCGTCGACGATAACCACCACGTTTCCGGCACCGACGCCGATCGCCGGCGTGCCGCTCGCATAGGCCGCGCGGACGCCTGTCTGCGAGCCGGTGGCGACGACCAGATCGACCTGTCGCATCAATTCGTTGGTTGCTTCGCGCGTGACTGGCGGCGGGAGCTGCTGCACGAGGTCGCGCGGGGCGCCAACGCGGGCCAACTCGGCGTGAACGTATTCGAGCAGCAATGCGCAAGTGGATTGACCCTTGGGCGAAGGCGCCAGAATGATCGCGTTGCGGCCCTTAAGCGCGTTGATGATGTTGTTCGCCGGAGTAGCCCCCGGATTGGTTGAAGGCGTGATCGCCCCGACAACGCCCACCGGCCGGGCGATCTCAGTGAGACCGAGCTCTGGAATCTCGGCGATGACTCCCACCGACCTGGCGCGGCGCAGGTCGTCGAGCAGCCCGACTGTCTTGCGCCGGTTCTTTGCGATTTTGTCGGCGATATTGCCGAGTCCCGAATCGCGCACGGCGACCTCGGCCAGACGCCGGTTGTGCTCGGGGTCGACAATGGCCCATCCCGCCGCAGTAACCAGTTCGTCGATGCGCGTCTGATCGTAGGTTTCGCATAGGCGCTGCGCCGCTCGCGCACGCTCGATGAGTGCGGAGATGCTAATGGCGGGATGCACGGCGTCGCGCTCGCGAGCATGCGCAACACTCGTCCTCGTCCGGGCGCTCATTCCTCGGCCTCCTTGCGCCGGAGCCACGAAGCAAGGCGACGACGTGTCGGCCTCGCGTCAATCGCTCGCCGTCGCGGCCTTCCGCCCTTGCTCGGGTTCGCTCGCTTAAGCTCGCTCATTCCGGCTTGATCCTCGCCTCGCGGATCACGTACTCCCATTTGGCCAGCTCTTCCTTGATCAGGCGCTCGAATTCCACCGAAGTCGACGACTTGGCCTCGGCACCCTGGGCGAGAAGCTTCTCGCGGATCTCCGGCATGGCGAGCACCTTCACGAAAGCAGCCTGCAGCTTGGCGACGATCGCAGGCGGCGTCTTGGCCGGAGCAAGTGCGCCGTACCACGAATTCACCACGCAATCGATCCCGGATTCGGCGATGGTGGGAATCTCCGGAGCGGCGATGCTGCGCTGATCGCTGGTTACGGCGATCGCGCGCAGTCTTCCCGCCCTGATGTGTTGCAATGCCGCAGGCAACGAGACGAACGCGAGTTGCACCTGACCGCCCAGGGTGTCGGTGATCGCTGGGCCGCCGCCCTTGTAGGGGACGTGAACCATGTCGATGCCGGCCTTGAGCTTGAGCAGCTCGCCTGCTATGTGTGCGGGAGACCCGGTGCCGACCGACGCATAGTTGAGCTTCCCCGGCTGTGCTCGGGCCAGTGCGATCAGCTCTTTGATATTGCTCACTGGCACCTTGGGATTCGCGACCAGTACCTGCGGGATCATCGCCGCGAGACTGATCGGAACGAAATCCTTTTCAGCGTCGAAGGGAAGCTTATCGTAGAGCTTGGGGTTGATGGTGTGCGAGGACAGCGTGAACAGTATGGTGTAGCCGTCGGGCGCGGCCTTAGCGGCGATGTCCGTGCCGACGTTGCCTGCGGCGCCGCCGCGGTTATCGATGATGATCGGCTGCCCCAGCACCTTGCCGAGCTGCTCGTTGAGCGTGCGCGCGACGATGTCGGTGCCGCCCGCCGGAGGGTAGGGAACGATGAACTTGATCGGCCGGTTGGGATAATCCTTCGCCGCATCCTGCGCGAGTGCGCAGGTCTGAACCAACAGCATGGTGAAGACCCACGGGGTCCACCATCGGCTGAACCAACTCACGCTCTTCTCTCCAACTGCGCTACCGACCGGCAGTCGACTTGTACTTTTCCAGATGGCGCACCGGCGCGGAGAGCGCGTCGCGGCGGAACGGGTCGCCCAGCTCGCGAGTCACCATCATCTCAAGCACCGTCGTCTTGCCTTCGCCCTGCGCCTTGGCCGCTGCGGAGAGCGCGGGACCGACATCGGACAAGTGCTCGATGCGCTGTCCTTCGGCGCCCATCGCCTTGGCCACCGCCGCCCATGACGGCTGGCGATCCAGGTTCACGCCGACAAACCGCTTGTCGTAGAAGTCGACATGGTTCTTTTTTTCCGCACCCCACTGTCCGTTGTTGAACACGATGGCAGTGACCGGAACGCCCTCGCGCACGCAGGTTTGCAGCTCGCCGAAGCTCATCCCCCATGCACCGTCGCCGACATAGGCGATCGCTGGACGGTCCGGTGCCGCCACCTTGGCTCCCACGATCGTCGGGAACGCATAGCCGCAGTTGCCGAAGCTCATGGCCGCGAACATCGAACGCGGCGTGTCGAAGCGCAGATAGGAGTTCGAAACCGAGCAGATATTGCCGATGTCGGTGGAAATCATCGCCGCGTCGGGCATCGCCCGCTCAAGCTCGCGCAGCATCTGGCGCGGATGCATGTGGCTCGATTCTTTCGACACCTCGAGCGACCACGCATCCCTTTCCTGCGTCCAGCCCTCCAGCTCGGATTCCCACGCCGCTTTTTCAGCCTTGATCACCGACAGGCGCGCGGCGCGATTCGCGGCGCCCGCGAGCGCCATGCCAGACAAGCGCGCGCGCAGTGCCTGTGCCGCCGCTTTGGCATCGCCGCAAATCCCGACCGAGATCGGCTTCACCAGTCCGAGCATTCGCGCGTCCGCGTCGACCTGAATGATCCTTGCATTGTTCGGCCAGTAGTCGATCCCGTGCTGCGGCAGCGTGCCGAAAGGCCCCAGACGCGTACCGAGTGCGAGTACGACGTCAGCGCGGGCGATCAACTTCATCGCCGCCTTGGAGCCCTGATACCCCAGCGGTCCGACCCACAGCGGGTGCTTCGCTGGAAACGCGTCGTTGTGCAGGTAGCTCGTGCACACCGCCGCGCCCAACAGATCTGCCAGCTGCATGGTCTCGGCTTGTGCATCCGCAGCCACGACCCCTCCTCCAGCGAGGATCACCGGGAACTGCGCTTGAGCGAGCAGACTAGCGGCCGCATCGAGACTTTGAGCTCCGCCGGCGCCGCGCTCGATCGAAATAGGCGTGGGGATCTCGCACTCGATGTCGCCGTAGAAAAAGTCACGAGGAATGTTGAGCTGCGTGGGGCCCAGTTCCAGCTGAGCCCGGTCGAATGCGCGGCTGGCAAGCTCGGCCATGCGCGAGCGATTGTTGACGTGTGCCTGGTACTTGGTGATCCGGGAAAAAATGGGCAGCTGCTCGGTTTCCTGAAAGCCGCCAATCCCCAGCGTTGCCGAGCCGGTTTCGGGTGTGATTACGACCACCGGCGAATGCGCCCAGTACGCCGCGGCGACTGCAGTGACGAAATTTGTTACGCCGGGACCATTCTGAGCGATGCACACGCCGTGCCGGCCTGAAGCGCGTGCATAGCCGTCCGCCATGTGTCCCGCGCCCTGCTCGTGCGCCACCGAAATGAAGCGAATGCCGGCCAGTGGAAACAAGTCGAGCGCGTCCATGTAGGCCGAGCCGACGATGCCGAAGACGTCGGTGACGCCTTGAGCAACGAGCGTCTCGACCAGCGCTTCGGAAGGCGTCATCTTCTGGCGGCCGCTGACAGCGCTGCGAAGAGCGCCGATGCCGCTGTCTCGAAGGGTGTTCATTGCTCGATTACCTTTGCTCGCAACGCCGTCACTGCAGCACGGCGCGCGGATCGGTGTACTTGTAGCCCAGTGCCTCCGCCACCGGCCGGCAGGTCACTTGTCCGAAGGCGATGTTGAGGCCGTTGCGCAGATGCAAATCATCGGCGAGCGCGCGCCGGTAACCCTTGTTCGCCAGCGCGATTACAAAGGGAAGCGTCGCGTTGTTGAGCGCGAAGGTCGAAGTACGCGGCACACCGCCGGGCATGTTGGCGACACAGTAGTGAATGACGCCGTCGACCAGATAGGTTGGCTCGGCGTGCGTGGTCGGGCGCGACGTCTCGAAGCATCCGCCCTGATCGATTGCCACGTCCACGATCACCGAACCCTTTTTCATCTGTTTGACGAGCGCCGCGCTCACCAGTTTCGGTGCCGAAGCGCCTGGGATAAGCACGCCGCCCACGACGAGATCCGCCGTGGTGACATGCCGCTCGATAGCATCCTGCGTCGAGAAAACGGTGTTGAGCGGACGCCCGAATTGGCGCCAGAGAGCGCGCAGCACATCGGTGCTGCGGTCGAGCACCCAGACCTCAGCGCCCATTCCCAGCGCGATGTGACAGGAGTGCGAACCGACCACCCCGCCGCCGAGAATCACCACTTTGGCCGGATCGACTCCGGGCACGCCGCCGAGCAGGACGCCTAAGCCGCCGTGCGCTTTCTCGAGGAAGTACGCGCCGGCCTGTATCGCCATGCGCCCCGCCACCTCCGACATCGGCGCCAGCAGCGGGAGCCCGCCGGAAGGTGACGTCACGGTTTCGTAGGCGATGCACACGGCGCCGCTTTCGACGAGGTCGCGCGCTTGTTCAGGATCGGGCGCGAGATGCAAGTAGGTGAATAAAACTTGTCCCTGCTTGAGCATCCTGCGCTCGCCAGCGAGCGGTTCCTTAACCTTCACGATCATTTCGGCGCCGGCAAAGACTTCCTCGGCAGAGCCAGCGATGGTCGCGCCGGCGCGCCGGTAGGCGTCATCGTTCATGCCGATGCCTTCGCCGGCGCGCGTTTCGACCGTGACCTGATGTCCGTGCGAGCAGACCTCGCGCACGCTCTCGGGCGTGAGTCCGACGCGATGCTCGAGGACCTTGATCTCTTTGGGAACGCCGATGCGCATTGTCGATCCGATCGGTGACGAACGCTGCCGGACACGCCGATGAGAGCTTGCGGTATCGGCGATCCGGTGGGAGTGGCGTAGAATCCTAGCACAGCCGGGCATAGGCGGCAGCGCCGCCCCCACAGGTTTAGACCGGCTTCCCACCGGAGACAAAAAGCATGACCCACGCCGAAACCAAGCTCAGAGAACAAGTCCAGCCGCGTCAGCTCTCGATGGACGAGTACTGGATGCCTTTCACGCCCAACCGCGACTTCAAGCGCGAGCCCAAAATGGTGGTACGCGCCGAAGGGATGTACTTGTGGAACGACCGCGGCGACAAGATCATCGACGGTTCATCGGGTCTGTTCTGCGTCAACGCAGGGCACGGACGCAAGGAGATTGCGGACGCGGTCGGAGCGCAGCTGCGCGAGCTCGATTTCGTCGCGCCTTTCACTCGCGGGCATCCGAAGCAGTTCCAGCTTGCGTCGCGCGTTGCCGAACTCACGCCCGGAGACCTCAACCGCATCTTTTTTGTCAATTCAGGCTCCGAAGCGGTCGACACGGCGATGAAGGTTGCGCTGGCGTATCACCAGGCGCGCGGCCAGGGCGGTCGCAATATGTTCGTGTCGCGCGAGCGTGCCTATCACGGAGTGAATATCGGCGGTGTGTCGCTGGCGGGGATGGTCAACAACCGGCGCAAGTTCGGACCGACGCTGCCCGGCATCGCCCATATGCGGCACACCCATATCAAAGAGAATTTTTTCACCCAGGGCGAGGGCACGCATGGGGTGGAGCTGGCGGAGGATCTCGTCCGCTTCATCAATCTCTATGGCGCGGAGAACATCGCGGCGTGCTTTGTCGAGCCAATCGCCGGCTCGAGCGGCTGCCTGGTGCCTCCCAAGGGATATCTGAAGCGCCTGCGCGAGATCTGCGATGCGCACGGCATCCTGCTCGTATTCGACGAGGTTATCTGCGGGTGGGGACGCACCGGAGCGACGTTCGCGGCGCAGAGCTTTGGGGTCACTCCCGACGTGATGACCATGGCCAAGGGCATCACCAACGGTGCGCAACCAATGGGTGCCGTGGCCATCAGCGAGCGCATTCACGACACGATCGTGGGCGCCGCGGCCGAAGGTGCGATCGAGTTCTTTCATGGCTACACCTACTCGGGCCATCCGGGTCCCTGCGCAGCCGGCTTGGCCACCCTCGACATCTACAAGAAGGAGGGCTTGTTCGAGCGCGGTCAGGCGCTATCGCCGTATTTCCTCGACGCGTTGTGGACGCTGAAGGGCGTACCGGTCGTGTCTGACTTGCGCGGTTACGGCATGTTTGCGGCCGTCGACGTGCATCCGGCCGGCGCGCCTGGCAGCCGCGGCCACGCGTTGCAGAAGAAGCTGTTCGACAACGGGTTGCACCTCAAGGCGACCGGCGACTGCGTGATCATCGCTCCGCCATTGATCGCCGAGAAAGCGCACGTCGATGCCATTGTCGACATCCTGCGCAAGACGCTGGCAATTATCTAAAAGTTAAGGGAGGAGACATGAAACGCTTGCTGGCAGGACTCGCGCTGGCGGCTGCGGTCGCCGCCAACGTTGCATGGGCACAAAAGACCGTGACCTTCGCCTATCAGGACATGATGAATCCCTGGCGATGGGTTCAGCAGAGCCAGGAAGTCGAAAAGGCGACGGGCTTCAAGATCAACTGGCGGCAGTTCGGCGGTGGCGGCGATGTCATCCGCGCGATGGCGTCCGGCGACGTGCAGTTGGGCGAAGTGGGTTCGACCGGCGTGGCGACCGCGATCAGCCAAGGCATGGATGTCGAGCTGTTCTGGATTCTCGAAGACATCGCCGCAGCAGAAGCGCTGGTCGCGCGCAACGGCAGCGGCGTCAACACCATCGCCGATCTCAAGGGCAAGAAGGTCGGTACGCCGTTCGTGTCGACGTCGCACTTCCAGCTTCTGTACGCGCTTCAAAAAGCCGGACTCAAGGCAGCGGACGTTCAGGTGCTCAACATGCGTCCGCCTGAAATCGCCGCAGCCTGGGGTCGCGGCGACATCGATGCGACGTTCATCTGGGATCCGGTGCTCTCCCAGGTGAAAAAGAACGGCAAGGTACTCACCACCTCGGGAGACATCTGCAAGGAAGGCGCCTGCACCTTTGATGGATTGATCGTCACGCGCAAGTTCGCCAAGGAGAACCCCGAGTTCATGGTTGCGCTGGTGAAGGCGCTGGCCAAGGCCGATGCCGATTACCGCAGTAACCCCAAGGGATGGACTGGCGACCAGGCCAAAGTCGCAGCGGTCGCCAAGTGGTCCGGCGGTAAGCCGGAGGACGTTCCCGATGCGATGGCGCTGTACGGCTTCCCGAGCCTGAAGGACCAGGCGTCCCCCACTTGGCTCGGCGGCGGCTCCAACGGCGCAGCGGCGAAGGCGCTCACGCAGCAAGCGAGCTTTCTCAAGGAACAAGGCCGCCTCACTTCGGTGGCTCCCGACTACAGCAAGAACGTAACGACGGAGTGGGTCACCAAGGCGATGAAGTAGCTGTGCGAAAGCCCGACGAGGGCTCTCGCGAGAAACCCGAGCGTGGTGAGAGTCTGCGCGGCCAATGCCGGATCGGCGTCCGACCGCTGCAGACGCCCGCCTACGGGTACCCGGCGCGGCCGCGCTCGGCAACCCACGCCTTCGCGCGCCGTGCCACCCGTGACGGCGGGCGCAGCTCACGGCCGCCTTGTCCTGCATTGGCCGCGCACTCGCGAAGTTGAGCGCGGGAGCGCAGGCACGGTGTCGCGCGGTCGTCGTACGCGGGTGGCTGGTGTGCGGCCACTCGTGGGTTGAGTGGCCGCCGCGAGCTGGGCGCCCGCGCGACGACAGTTGTCGAGCGACTGAGCCAAGCAACCGCGCTCAACTTCGCCGGCGCGAGAAACTATGCCGACCCTCGACATCCGTGACCTAGGCGTTCGCTACGCCACCAAGACCGGCACGATCGAGGCGCTGTCCGGCATTAATCTCTCGATGAGGGATGGCGATTTCGTGGTCGCCATCGGCGCCTCAGGCTGCGGTAAGACAACGCTGTTGTCGTGCATCGCCGGCTTTCTGCCACCGAGTCGAGGCAGCATCGCGCTAGATGGCAATCCGGTCACCGCGCCAGGCGCCGATCGCGGCGTCGTGTTCCAGAAGCACGCGCTGATGCCGTGGCTGAACGTGGTCAAAAACGTCGAGTTCGGTCCGCGTATGCGGGGCATGCCGGCTCCCGATCGCCGCGCCCTGGCGATGGAGAAGCTCAAGCTGGTCGGGCTGGAAGGCTTCGCCGAGCGAGCGATTTACGAGCTTTCCGGCGGAATGCAGCAGCGCGTCGGCATCGCACGAGCGCTCGCGTCGGATCCTGAGCTGATGCTGATGGACGAGCCGCTCGGCGCGCTGGACGCGTTCACGCGGGAGTCGATGCAGGAGCTCATCCTGGATGTGTGGCATCGCACGGGGAAGATGTGTTTTTTCATTACCCACAGTGTCGAGGAGGCGCTGTTTCTCGCCACCCATCTCGTCGTCATGACTCCCGGGCCGGGCCGTATCTCACACGAGTATGAAATCGACTTCGGCCGACGCTTCCTCGCCGGACGCGACGCACGCGCGATCAAGTCGGCGCCCGACTTCATTCGTGTCCGCGAGGAAGTGCTGGCGGTGATCCAGCGCCGCCGTGTCCTCCCTGAGAGCGCAGCATGACCATGGCTCAGGAGTCCGGTGTGGACAGCGCGCCGGAAAAGACATCCAAGTTCGCAACACCTGGCGAGGGTCGCACCACGACGATCAGCGTGGTGACCATGATCGTCATTGTCTTGATGTGGTGGCTCGCCAGTCATCGCGGCTGGGTGCCTCCGCTGTTCCTTCCTACGCCGGAGACCGTGGTGGAGCGCCTGTACGAGTCCGCGATGGGACAGCTCACCGACGCGCCCCTTGCCGAGCA
>Ga0126371_10004052_pt1 | contig 12896 bp, 8 predicted proteins | sample PanSoiMetaPlot_4_FD_110145 | JGI IMG/M metagenome (GOLD analysis project Ga0126371, IMG submission 110145) | Tropical forest soil microbial communities from Panama - MetaG Plot_4 | ecosystem: Environmental > Terrestrial > Soil > Tropical forest > Bulk soil | place: Panama | collected 2016-02-17
ACCTCGATATGGGAAAAAATATCGGTTGCCGGAAACTTCTCTTGCAGACTTTGTGTTGTCTCGTCGGCATCCGGGGCAAACGCCGCGACGTAGACAAGCGCTGTAACCCGCGGGTCGGTGCCGGCCGCGGTGATGACCGAGCCACCATAGGAATGACCGACTAAGATCGCGGGGTTGCTTACACGGCCCAAGGTTCTCTTCACGCAATCTACATCGCCAGCGTGTGAATCGAGTCCGTGCTGAGAAGCGATCACTTCATATCCTTCATTCTGGAGAGTCGGGATAAGTTTGCTGAAGCATGAGCCGTCGGCCCATAGACCGTGAACAAAAACGATACTGGGTTTGTGCTGCAAGGGCATAGAAACCTCCTGAGGTTAAGATGTTCCCGACTCACACTGGTTAACAATTACTTTGTGTTGATAGAGATATGCCTTGAAAGCATGGGTAGGTTTGCATTGGAACTTCGTCATTTGCGTTATTTCGTTGCAGTCGCTGAGGAGGGCAGCTGTTGCAATCAGCAGAGAGGTGGATATTTCTTGTGGGTTCATTGGTGCTCCGAGAGCACGCGCAGGGTGTTTGAAGGCAATGGCGATCTGACGTGGTGCGCGTGCGGAGTGGTTCCACGGAATCGCCAAACCGTAGCGCGACTTCGAAGATCACGTCAGCGAATTGCATTTCTGGTTAGCAGGAGTGGAGAAAAACTAGTTGGTAAGAATCGCAGTCAGGCGGATGTTTATATCTCTGATTTGCCAGCGTTCTTGTGTGAAAGGGATTGTGGTTACTGTTTGGTGAAAGTCAGGGATTCACGGCTTTACTCGTACCTCAGCGCGACCATCGGATCGACGCGCATCGCGCGCCGTGCGGGGATATAGCAGGCGAGTAGGCCAGTGAGGGCCAAAAGTAGCGCGACGCCGAAGAACGTGAGTGGATCGGTAGGAGCTACTTCGAAGAGCAGGCTGGTCATGAAGCGTGTCAATATGAGGGCAAAGACGACGCCGACGACAATGCCGAACAAAGCGAGCTTTGTGCCCTCGGCAACCACCAGGCCCAGTACATCGCGGCGTTGCGCGCCGATCGCGACACGTATTCCGATTTCATGGGTCCGCTGACTGACGGCGTACGACATCAGGCCGTAGATGCCGATGGCGGCGAGTATCAGTGCGAGCGCGGCGAATAGCCCGAGCAGCCACATGTTGAAGCGTTGCTGCGCCAACGAATCGGCCATGCGTTCGTCCATGGACTGAACCAGACTGACAGGGATTTGCCGATCGATGTTCCACACCTCCCTCTTTACGTCTGCCGCAAGATCGCCCGTCGGCCGCGAGCTGCGTATCGCGAGAGTCATGAAGTGGCGCCAAACCTCATGGGACTGGCTGAAGGGCGTATAGACTGCCGGATCCTGCGGCTGGCTCAGATCCAGATGGCGCACGTCAGACACGACCCCCACAATGGTCATCCATTTACGCGGCGGATCGGAGCGAGCCCAATCGATGCGGGCTCCGAGAGGATTTTCGTGAGGGAAGAATTGCTTAACGAATTGTTCGTTAACCACGACCACGAGCGGCTGCCCTTCGCGATCCATTTCGGTGAAGATGCGCCCTGCGCGAACGGGAATCTGCATGACGTGAAAGTAGTCACCCATCACAGAAACCGTTTGCGCGTCCGGCTCCGAACCGACGGGCAGCGGCGGGCGGCCATCGATGACCACGGCGTGACCGACATAGTTCCCGCCAAACGGAATGTCGGTGATCATGGCAGCTTTGACGCCCGGAAGAGAATTGAGTCCTGCCAGAAGCTGGCGGCGAAACTGCGTTTGGCGCGGAATCTCCTTATAGCGGGTGAGAGGCAGCTGCATGTAGATGGTCGTTATGTTCTGAGGATTGAATCCTGGATTGACCGAGCGCAGGCGCGAGAAGGTCTTGAGGAGCAAGCCGGAGCCGACCAAAAGAATCAAAGCCAAAGCGAATTCGGCAGTGACGAGGACGCTGCGCAACAGATGCCCGGAGCGGCCCGCAGTTGCCGTGCGGCCACCTTCTTTCATGGACTGAGCAAAATCCGCGCGCGCCATACACCAGGCAGGAGCTATGCCGAACACAATTCCGGTAAGAAGCGAAATTCCTAAAACGAACGCAAGCACGCGCACATCAATCGAGATGCTGGAGAACCGCGCGAGTGCGGCAGGTTTCAGCGACAAAAGCAACGCAGTACCCCACCGTGCGAGCAACAGACCGGCAAGCCCGCCGGTCAACGACAGAACGACGCTCTCCGTGAGTGCCTGCCGAATCAAGCGGAATTTTTCCGCGCCTAACGCGGTGCGAATTACCATTTCTTGCCTTCGGGACGCTGCACGAGCCACAAGCAGACCGGCAAAATTCGCGCAGGCAATGAGCAAAACGAAACCTACAGCGCCGAAAAGGATCAATAAGGCAGGACGCACGTTGCCGGTGACCATCTCTCGTAACGCCACCAGCGTTTCGCCGCGGTCGCGCTCCGTATCTGGATATTGTTCGGACAAACGGCGGTCGACGGCGAGCATTTCTGCTTGCGCTTGCGCGAGCGTCGCACCCGGCTTCAGACGCCAGTAGCTGTGCATGAAATGCACGCCACGTTGAGAAGCCGCTCCCGGGTCAGCTACCTGGAGCGACACGAAAATGTCGGCGTGCTCTCTGGGCAAAACGAAATCCGCGGGCATCACGCCGATCAGCGTGTAGTCGTATCCACCCAACCGGAGGGTTTTGCCGAGCGCATGCGGATCGCCGTCAAGAAAGTTTTGCCAGAACGAATAGCTCACATCCACGACGCGGCGCGCGCCTTTCACGTCCTCATCGGGGGAGATGATACGGCCGAGCATCGGAGCCACGCCGAGCGTTTCGAGAAACCCGGCGTTCACAGAGCCGGCACGAACCTGCACCGGTTGTGCCCCGCTGGTGTAGTCCACCTCATCAACATTGATGGCGCCGCCTTGCGAGAACGTCTGGGCCTGCCGCTCGACGTCGATGAGGTTCATCAGCGCATCATTCGGCTTCATCGCGACGAGTTGCTGAGGATTTTTGTACGGAAGGGGCGTGAGCAGGACACCGTCAATCACGCTGAAGATTGCAGTGTTCGCGCCGATGCCGAGGGCGAGAGTGAGGACAACGACGGAAGTGAAGCCGGGAGATTTGCGCAGCATTCGCAGGGCAAAGCGCAAGTCCTGTATGAGGTCCTGGATCCAATTAACACGTCGCGCATCACGGCATTTCTCTTTTGTCTGCTCGACTCCGCCCAAGTCGAGTTGTGCACGGCGTCGTGCCTCTCCTTGCGTTAGTCCTTGCGCCATGTATTCCTCGGTTTTCCGTTCGAGGTGGTCGCGCAATTCATCGTCCAATTCTTGATCGACCTGCGCCCGGCGAAACAATGAGCGCAGCCGCAGTGGAATCGTGAACAGCCAATGCTCCGGTCGCATTTCCAACCTCCTTTTCACGCCGGTGATCTCATGCTTCTTTGAGCTTGATCACTCGCGAGATGGCGCTAGAAAGCCTGCTCCAATTGTCCGTTTCTTTTTCGAGCTGTCGCCGCCCGAGTCGTGTCAACGAATAATACTTAGCCCGCCGTCCATACTCGGACGTTTTCCATTCGGCCGTTATCCAACCCTCTTGCTCCAGCTTGTGCAGAGCCGGGTAAAGCGATCCATCGCTCATTTGCAGCACGTCGCCGGACACCTGCTTTAATCGCTGACTCACCGCAAAGCCGTTCATCGGCCCAAGCGCAAGAATTTTCAGCAGCAGCATGTCTAACGTTCCTTGCACGAGATCAGACGGTTTGCTCAATTTAATGTCCTCGGTAACCGAGACTAACACCTGTGCTCTCCGGTAAACAAGGGAGGGACTTGTCGATTAAGAATCCGAGTCAGAGAGCGTCTTTATCCGATTTGCCACGGGGATTGTTGTAGACATTCGATACCAAAAAGCGTAGATTATTGTCGAACGACGACACCAATTGACACCAGATTCATCCCGACTCGATCTTCTCCAGGGCACGCTTGATTTGCTGATCCTGCGTGCGCTCCGCTCTGGCGTGATGCACGGATGGGCAGTTTCTGAGCGCATTCAGCAGATTTCACAGGACGTCTTGCGGGTAAACCAAGGTTCCCTTTATCCCGCGCTCCATCGGCTTGAACACCGTGGTTGGATCAAGGCGGAGTGGGGTGTCTCAGAGCTGGGCCGACGGGCGCGCTTCTACTCGCTCACTGCTTCTGGCCGAAAACAGCTCGAAATTGAGGCGGTGAACTGGAGCAAGCTTACCGATGCTATTGCGAGGGTGTTAAGGATGGCGTGATATGTGGTGGAAGGATTACAGTCTGCGACTACGTGCATTGTTTTTCCGTCGCCGTATGGATGAAGAACTGCAGGAAGAACTGCAGTTTCACATCGATATGCAAGCGCGGAAAAACCAGCGCAATGAATCGGACAGGATCGAAGCAAGGCGACAGGCACGATTGCAATTTGGTAGTGTCGCCCGGGCAACGGAAGAATGCCGCGAAGAAAGAGGTATATCTTCAATCGAGATCGCGGCAAGCGATTTGCGCTTCGCTTTGCGTCAGCTGCGAAAATCTCCCAGCTTTACGGCTATTGCGGTGCTGACGCTTGCCCTGGGAATCGGCGCAAACACGGCCGTATTTTCGATTGTCTATTCCGCGTTGCTGAAGCCGCTTCCTTATCACGACGCTGCGCGCTTGATGGTATTGAACGAAACCACGCCGAAGGTCGGTGTCGTCAGTGTTTCGTATCCGAATTTTCTCGATTGGCGGGCGCAGAGCCATTCCTTCTCGGAAGTGGCAGCGCTGCAGGAGGTCAGCTTCAATCTTTCAGGGATCACCGAGCCGGAATCCGTCAGCGGCCTCGCCGTCTCGCCGAACTTTCTCGCGATGATGGGCTTCCGCCCGGCGATTGGACGCGATTTTGAATCAGCGGAAGAGCAAACAGGCACAGCGCCGGTGACGATTCTGAGCTACTCGTTGTGGCAGCGTCGGTTTGCCGGCGACCCAGCCGTTCTTGGCCGAACGATCGTGCTCGATGGACACGACTTCATGGTTGTCGGCGTTCTGCCATCAAACTTTCTCGCACCCGGCAACACCGATCTCCTGATTCCGATGGGGGTATGGATTACAAACCATTCGAAAGCAGCTCACGAGCGCGGCGCGCGTGGTGACATGCCCGTGATCGGACGGCTCGCTCCAGGTATCACCGGCAAGCAGGCGAAGGCGGAGATGGAAGGCATTGCGGCGCGGCTTGCCAAAGAATATCCAATAGCCAATGACGACTTTGGAGTCGCGCTGCAACCGATTCGCGACGCTTTCGTCGGACAGACGCGGCCAGCATTACTCGTGCTGTTTGCCGCAGTGATTTTCGTCCTGCTGATCGCGTGCGCAAACGTGGCGAACCTGTTTCTCGTGCGCGGTACAGGACGCACCAAAGAGATGGCTCTTCGTATCGCTTTGGGCGCCAGCAACTCCCGCATCTTTGCGCAAATGCTGACCGAGAGCCTGGTCTTGTCGCTGTTCGGGGGACTTTTGGGAGTTGGTGTTGCGTTCGCCGGAGTTCGGGGCATTGGGAAGCTGATCCCCGCCGGTTTGCTGCGTGGCGGCATCGTGGCTCTGAACATTCCGGTCCTCCTTTTTGCGGCCGCAATTGTGCTGCTGGCAGCTTTTGTGTTCGGCATAACGCCGGCGCTGCATTCGAGCCGCACCGATGTGCAATCGGAGCTCAAGGAAGGCGCCCGCACTTCGAGCGCCGGCACAGACCACAGCCGTATACGCGGCGCGCTGGCAATTGCCGAAGCGGCGCTCGCATTGGTCTTGCTAGTGGGCGCGGGGCTGATGATGAAAAGCCTCTATCGCCTGCTTCAGGTTGACCCTGGATTCCAACCCAACCAGGTGATGACCATGACAATCTCATTGCGGCGCGATCAATATTCCAAAGATGCTGCAGTGCGAAATTTCTGGGAACAGGTGCTGCAGCGCGTGCGGGAATTGCCGGGTGTGGAGAGCGCGGCAGTATCTACCAATACGCCGATGACGGACAATCACGACCGCAACGACGTCACGATTGAAGGCATGGCCCAACCCAAGCCAGGCCACTATCCGCACCCGGATGTTCACATCGTCAGCCCCGGCTATGTGCAGACGCTTGGAATCATGTTGTTGCGCGGGCGCAGCTTCACTGAAACCGATAAAGAAGATACGCCGTTGGTGGCGATGATCAATGACAGGCTGGCCAAACAGTTGTTCCCGAATCAGGACCCGATCGGCAAGCGCTTCATGTTTGGCCATGCCAGTACGGATCAACCCAAATGGCTCACCATCGTTGGCGTAGTAGCTGACACCAAGCTATATGGCCTGGCAAACTTGTCGCGTCTCGAGGTGTATGTTCCACTTCGCCAGGACCCTTCCGGCCAGATGGATCTCGTAGTCAAATCGCGCGTCGATCCGGCGGCGATGACCTCAGCGGTGCGCTCGGCTGTGTACTCGGTCGATAAAGACCAATCCATCGCTTCCGTCGCCACCATGAAACAGCTCGTCAACAATTCCCTCGCAACCCGCCGCATGACGCTGGTGCTGTTCGGGCTGTTCAGTGCGCTGGCGCTCATACTGGGCGCCATCGGGATTTACGGTGTAATTTCATATTCCGTGGCGCAGCGGACTAGGGAAATCGGCGTTCGCATGGCGCTGGGCGCGCCGCGAGCCGGAGTGTTTCGCATGGTCATCGGCCAAGGTGTGAAACTCGCGGGCACTGGCGTCGTAATCGGCATTCTGGCTGCTCTCGGGCTGGCGCGGTTGATGTCGAGCTTGCTTTATCAGGTGAGCGCTGCAGACTTTGAGACCTTTACAGCGGTGGCCGTTCTGCTCCTGATCGTCGCACTTGCGGCGTCCTATATTCCGGCGCGTCGCGCAACATCAGTCGAGCCGATCGTGGCCTTACGTTACGAATAGCCCTCGCGAGCAGAAGAGGATGCTGCGTTCCCATTCGATTCTTGTCCAGCCATATTGGTAAACCATTCAACCATCCCTCCGTGCGTGACGAATACTGATTGGAAAAACATGCTTTACTGGCTTTGGTTGTCGGGTGTTCGCATCTGGGAGTGGAGGAGATTCTTACCGCGGCATCCGCAGTGAATTCTCACGTCAACTTGCTGCTCGGCGGCCTTCATCTGGTGAAAAAATCCTGACTCTGATATCGAGAGTCTCGCCAATGCGCTACATGGCAAATGGAAGATCGACCGCGTCGCGCCGGGACACTGTACTGGAGAGCGGGCGTTCGCCAAACTAAAACAGGTCTTTGGCGATTCTTATTTATATGCAGGTCTTGGATCTCGTGTGAAGGCCCGCCCTTTTCTGTAGGGCTCTTTCATCCCCTCCAACATGCCGGTTTATCCCGGCGCACTCCGAGTGGCCGACCATGCGGGAGTTGTCTCGCTGTTAAGTCGAAACGAATTGCGACTTGCGACGGCTCTACACTAAAAGGCCTATGCGTGGCTCAACCCGCCCGTTCGTTGGAAAAGGTGGCGTCGTTCGGGCCGAGTTGCAGATACGCCTCTCAATAACCCAAGTGCTGCCTAGCCCTCCTTTCTGTTATTGCCTTTAAGCATCATTGGGTTCTGTCATTCACAGCGCAGTGAGACCATCGGATCAACCGTTGCCGCTCGCCATGCAGGGACAGCGCAAGCGGCCAGAGCCACCGCTAGCAGCAGGGTGGCTACACCGACTAATGTCACCGGATCGATGACACCAACGCCAAAGAACAGAGTTTGAACCAGGCGCACCAGAGCCAATCCGAGCGCAGCACCGATCAAAGCACCGGTAGCGGCCAGCAGTAATCCGCGGCGCAAAATGATTGCAATAACATCGGCTTGGCGTGCGCCTAGAGCCATGCGCACTCCAACTTCTCGCGTGCGCCGCGCTACGTCGTATGCGAGCAGGCCATAGAGTCCAATGCTTGCCAGCAGCAAAGCGAGTATTCCGAAGAATCCTGAAAGTCGCGCCAGAGTGCTTTCCGAGACGAGTTGCTCATCCATCTGCTGTTTCTGCGTCTTCATGTCGAATAGCGGCAGAGCGCTGTCGATGGAAGCCACGGTGTTTCGAACGACCGAGATCACTGATTCCGGATCTAGCGCAGTACGCAGCTCGAAATAAACGGCGGCTACCGCGCTGGGCGCATATATCGTGGGCTTGATGTCACGACGAAGACTGTTGTACTTCGCATCCGCCGCGATTCCCACAACTTCGTACCCCACGCTTCTGTTCTCCGATCCATTTTCATAACCAAATTGCTTGCCTATTACGGCGGCGCCTTTGAAATATCGGTCTGCAAATGTTCGGTTGACGATGATTGGCAATGGCTGAGTTGGCGGCGGATCATGCGGATGTTGTCTATCCTGCAGCGAGATCGTACGGGCACGATCAAAGTCGCTATCAGTAAAATCACGCCCGACCAAAAGTGGAATTCCCATTGTGGTAAAAAACGAGGGCCCTATCGTCATGTAATCGGAGTTCGCGTAGGAGTCAGCAGGCGTTCCCGGAAGGTGAACACCCCGGCTCCATAAGCTGCCGCGCAGCAGAGGACGCCACGAATAGGTCACCTTGCTCACACCGGCGACCGCAGCCAGCCGCTGCTGCAAATTGCGGTACAAGCCATCGACCTGCGTGTCCTGATATCCAGCAAGTCTCGCGTCAATACCAAAGACCAGGAGGTTGTGCGTGTCAAAGCCGGGATTCACATGCTCGAGATTTCTAAGCGTGCGCACTAGTAATCCGGCGCCGATCAGCAACACAATCGCAAGACTGACTTGAATACCCACCAGCACATTTCCAAAGCTGAACCAGCGTCGCCGTTCGCCAGCCATTGCAGCAGTGCCGTCGTTCTCTTTCATGGCCGTATTCAGGTCAACGCGTGTTGCTCGGAGAGCAGGTGCGATGCCAAAGATGATTCCCGTCACAATCGACACCGCTGCGGTAAATCCCAGGACACGCAGGTCGACCTTGGCCACAAATGGGATGGATATCTCGCCACCATTCGAGATCATATTGATTATTGCGTGGAGAGCCCAGATCGCGAACAGGATGCCACACGCTCCACCCAGGGCCGAAAGCAAAACGCTTTCGGTGAGCAGCTGCCGAATAATGTGTCCAGGCGCTGCGCCAACCGCTACCCGGATCGCAATTTCTTTGCGTCGCGCTGTGGCCCGCGCCAGCAGAAGTCCCGCAACGTTGGCGCAGGCAATGAGCAAAATGAAGCCTACGCCAAGCGTGAGTACGTAAACCGGCTGCAATTTGTCGGGCGACGGTCCCATGGCCTGCGCCAACAGAGCAAGCTCCATCGAAGGCAGGTCTGATTCCTTACTCAGCGGCTTCTCACCATGGATAACTTCGTTGCGGAACAGCAGAGATACTTCGGCTTCGGCCTGCTTTCGAGGAACTCCATCGCGCAGGCGTGCCACGATCTCAACCCAGAATGAATCCGCCTCATCGTGTCGAGGATCATAGTTGGGAGTAAGTTGAGAATTCGACGATAGCGGCAGCCATAAGTCTTGTGATAGCGTGACCGACAGATTCGTGAATCGCGGTTCAGCAACGCCGATAATTGTAAAAGGCACAGAATTGAGCAAAATCGTCTTGCCGATAGCCAAAGGACTACTGCCAAATGCGCTTTTCCAATATGGGTAACTGAGAACCACAACGCTGGCGGATTTTGGAGTGTCATCGGAAAGAGCAATCAACCTGCCTGCGGCCGGCTGCACTCCGACCGTTGAGAAGTAATCGCCAGACACGAGTTGTCCTCTGACGATGCTTGCGTTCCCATTCCCGCTTAAGTCCAGCCGCGGCGCACCAGCAAATCCTGCTACGCCAGAAAATGGGCCAGCTGGCTGCTGTTGTAACTTTCGCAAAAACGGAAGCGAAAACGAGCAACTGCTCCGCGCAGTTCCGGTGGATAGCCGCTGACCTTGACAGTCTCCGTAGCTGTTATGGCTAAACAACCTGAGCTGAGATTGTGCCGACCAGCGCAAGGCAACCAGGTTTTGCGGATTCTCGGCAGGAACCACGCGCAACAACAGCGCATTCAATACAGAGAAAATTGTTGTGTTCGCACCAATGCCAAGTGCAAGAGTGAGCACGGCCACGACCGTGAATACTGGATTCTTGCGCATCATTCGAACGGCGAAGAGCAGATCCTGCGGTAAACGCGAAAAGCGAGAGGTGCAGGGGTTTCTAGCGCGGGAATCATCCATTCGGCTCTGCAATCGCTCTAATGAATCCATCGTGCCCTCGTGCGATTGCGCTCAATGACGGGAGAGGGCTTCCCAGTCAGCAATGTGCTCGCGAGCGAACTCCTCGGCTTCGGTGGCACTCAAACCTTTGCTTAGACCATCCCAATACGCATCTTCAAGCTGTTGTGCAAGATCATCGACGATTTCCACTTCTCGCCCAGGACGGAAGTTTCGAAGCTGGAGATTTTGCCGAACGTATTCCTTCCAATCAGGCATGCTCCCCTCCGAGAATTTGGTTCACCGCAGTAATGAAGTTCTGCCAGACGCTGCGTTGAGTCGCCAACATCTCACGTCCCGCACTGGTGAGCCGGTAGAACCGGCGGCGACGCTCTCCAGACTTTTCCACCCATCGACCGGTGATCAGCCCTTTTTCTTCGAGCCGACAAAGAATGGGATACAGCGACCCAATTCGGAACTGGAGCCGCCCATGTGAGCGCGATTCGATCGGCTTGCCTAATTCGTAGCCGTGTCGCCGCCTTGCCTCCAGCAACGCAAGAACCAGCAATTCGAACACAGTGACAAGATCTAGTAAATGTGGGGGCGAAGGCCAGAGCAGGCGCATTGCGACCCAAAAACGAACCGGCGTATGATTTCTGCCGTCTCTGAGTAGTCGCACTTGGCGGCGGCCCGCAGCCTGAAAACTATACCTCGGGCCAGTTACTCGGTCCAGGGACTACTTGGCCTGCTGTTTATCGACCAGCTTTCACGTTCCAGTGAATGCCTACTCGCCTCTTCCTGAGTTCTGAACACGCAGCGTACGATATCCCCCGGCCCGGTTATTCCACTATCCTCACAAATTGAGTCGGCGCCACAATATTTGATATGCGTCTCTAAATCTCTTCCCGTTTGCCTTGAACGTGCATCCCGGTCGCTTTCTCCATTTCCTGAACAGTTTCGGATTATTTTTCAGTAGTAGCAAAGCGGAGGCGACCACTTCCGCGCTCGGCATGCTTGACTCCGTCGCAACGAAAAAGCACGTCGATTTGCCGTGGCGTGAGACAAGACGCACAAATCTGGAATCCACCAAGAAGTGCTTTCGCCCGGTTCCGAGGCTGTAACTGTCACCACAAACTTGCTCGGCACCGGTGAGTGCGGCAACGCGCTTCAGGTACTTTGCTGCGCTCTCGCTCGGAGTGTACTTCGTTCCCATTCTCATCACCAGTCGATCACTGCATGTGGCTGAACGCTCATGCCGTCAGCCTTAAACATGAGGCCCCTTTGAGCAACCCACTTGTCAAACAGCGCTGGATTGTTTTTGAGCAGGAGCAGAACAGAAGCAGTTTGCTCCGCTTTCGGTACTTTTTTGTGTGCGGAGTAATAGCAGGTCTCCCGGTAAATACACTTGGGATCGGTCACATCCTGCAGCCGCCCGACATATCTGTCGCTCACACTGAATCGTGTTGTACCTACGTCCAACACATAACTGTTACCTACTTGCGTGGCGCCGCTAAGGGCAATGATGCGCCGCAAATAAGATGCCGCCCGATCTTCTCGCTTCATGGCGGGCACGCCGTTCGAAGTATTCTCAAAGCGGTTATCTTGAATTGCTGCGGCTGCGAACGGGTCTACGCAGTGGAGCTGCTCTAAGAAACTGTTGTATGCCTGATCTCGTCTTGCGATTCCGGTCGCCAGCGGCCGCCGCAGGAGTTCAGTAAGCACAAGCGTCCAAACGATCAACACGGGGAGCGCGATCAGAAAAACACTAGCAGGCACCATACAATACCGCCGTTCAGCAATTGGACTGCGTCGCCTTCAGCGTCGCACTAACGAAGTCTTGCGGGACAGCCGGGGTGACACCGGGGGCGACGAGGACAACTCTCAGCCGCCCGCGATGGGATGAACCATCAAGACTTCCTTCTGCTGACGGGTGACCTTCTCGATGCGTTCACCGCTCGCCATATCAAACGGCTGCGCACCGGTCTTGGTTTCATATTCGGCGATCACGCGGTTCACTTCTTCCATGTCGGCGGTTGCAGGGTCGTATTCGAGAAGTGTCGTATCGCCGCGAGATGAAAATGTCACAATCCTGGCGTTCATGTTTGTCTCCTCTTGGGATGTCGATTCGTTCGGGATAGGAGCCGACCAATTTGGATCGAGACTCGGTTTCCCAAACTTCTGGGAAATTGCATCGACTATCGAGTCTTAGAAAGTGCTCCCAAGTTCTGCTCTTGGGATTTCAGGCCTGTCCCCGCAAGCGGGAGAGAGGATATCGTGGGGTTCGGCGGATCTGGTGCCTACTGCGCGGCCCTTGAGGTCTGAGTTGGCGCTCGGGTCTGTCGTTCCAATGCCCGGTCCTCCTCCCAGACTCGCGCACACATTATCACCGCCGATTCGCTGAATCAAGCGGGGAGGCAGGTCGAGAGGATGCTCGTTTTGGGTGAGCATGGGGTATTTTGTGCAGGAGGATCCTGCTTAGCCCTGACAGATGCCGCAACAAAGGACAGAAGTTGAGGCACGATGGCATCTCCGTTCGCCATCTCGAAGCAGCGTAAGAGTTTCAGATCGAGCAAACTAGAAAGTTCCACTCCTCTATCGACCGCGTCTGAAGCGCCAGATTCGTCCCGCGAGGCCGAGGAACTGGAAAACATCTTCCG
>Ga0126371_10004053_pt1 | contig 12895 bp, 8 predicted proteins | sample PanSoiMetaPlot_4_FD_110145 | JGI IMG/M metagenome (GOLD analysis project Ga0126371, IMG submission 110145) | Tropical forest soil microbial communities from Panama - MetaG Plot_4 | ecosystem: Environmental > Terrestrial > Soil > Tropical forest > Bulk soil | place: Panama | collected 2016-02-17
CTACGGTAACCATGACTTAATCCTTTCCGCAAACGTAGAGGCTGCAACGGCCCCAAAGACATTGCGATCTCCTTCACGGTTCCCCGGAGCCAGACGTTTCCCGGGTCCGTGTGACTGCGCGCAGGATGAAGCAGATATTCGTCAAACGTTCCTACGTCGAGCGGAACCGCGACTACATCGAGAGAGAGAGCTGCGAGGTAGGCACGGATCAGTCTCTCCGGAATTACAGCGATGAGATCGGATTGGGATACAACATGCAAAGCCTGGAGGTAGTGCGGAACGCTCAGCGTAACGTTTCGCGCGTAGTCCTCCTGTCGAAGCCATGTATCCACCGGATCTTCAGTGAATTCCCGGCCAATCACCGCGACATGTTTTGCGCCGAGAAACTCTTCGAGACCAAGACCCCGCTTTGCAACGGGGTGGCCGCGTCGCACCGCACACGCGTCGCGATCCGTAAACAGACGCTGCTGATAAAAGCCTTTGAAAAGATTGGGGACACAGGCGATGGCTACATCCACAGCCCGCGTAAGCTCGAACGGGTCAAGGATGCTCGTTCCTCCGGGGTGAACTCGGATGCGTACGTTAGGGGCTTCTTCCTGCAGCCGTTTCAGCAAAGGGGGCAGCAAAAGGTCGCTTGCATTGTCCGCAACGAACACCCGGAACTCGCGGGTACTGTCCGCCGCGTCAAACTTGTTCCCGGCCAGCAGGTCGCGAACGCGTATCAACGTGTCCTTCACCGGGTTGCGGAGGGCCTCGCCGCGCGCCGTAAGTTGCATTTGAGCTCCGACGCGAACGAGCAGCGGATCTCCAAGCAATGTCCGCAGCCTCTTCAAGGCATGGCTCATGGCGGGCTGCGACAAAGAGATTCTATGGGCGGCACGACTTACGCTGCCCTCCTCCAGGAGCGACTCCAGCGCGACAAGAAGGTTCAGATCGAGTGCCGCTAAATTTATGGCATGCATAGTCTATATCCGCGACATCGATTTGAAGAATATGCTAGCCGGACTTATTGTCAAGTTGCAAGGCCCTCGTAAGGCAGGTAGTTTTCCGGGCTAGCGTTTCGGCGCAGCAAAACAGACTGCCCAAGGAGCAAAATAAAGATGTCGAATGCCGCCAATTTCCAGCTACTGATTCCTGAGGCCATGCCTAAATCGGTCGGCTATTCCCAAGTCGCAACCGTAGCGGGCGGAATCGTCGTGTTCATTGCGGGTCAAGTCGCTCTCGATCGTTCCGGCAATGTCGTTGGTAAAGAAGATTTCCGCGCCCAGGTGCAACAAGTATTTGAAAACTTAAAGGCAGCGGTGGAAGCCGCGGGCGGGACGTTCCATGACGTCATCAAGCTGAACAGTTACTTCCGGGATTTGTCTCATTTACCTGAATTCCGCGAAGTACGAGACAAGTACATCAACATCAAAAATCCGCCAGCCAGTACAGCTGTTCAAGTGCCCAGGTTGTTCCGCCCCGAATTTCTCGTGGAAGTCGAAGCGGTAGCTGTCGTTAAGAACAAGTGAAAATGGGGCTGTCGGCATTGAGCCTTCTGGCGAAATCCCGTGCCCTGCCAGTCAAGGAAGACCTCTTCCTGCGGAGACGACTCGGATTCTAGATTCTCTTCGACTGTTAGAGTCGCTGTAATTCAGCGCCATCGCGGTCGATCCCATGGTCGCTCTGCGCTTCGAATAGACAGCGGATTATTCATCCACAACCCAGTGGCCTCGCCCACCTGGGTTTGATAACCTTCCTGCCATGCACAATGCCAAAAGATTCCTGATTGCCATTCTCCTGCTCACAGGCCAGCTCACGTTTGCCCAATCCGGGGAACGCCGGCTCCTGACGCTGGATGACATGCACCGATTTCATGATGTGCGTGACCCGCAGATTTCTCCGGATGGCAACTGGGTGGCTTACACTGTCAGCTCAGTTGATCTGACTGCCGACAAGAACGACACAGACGTGTGGATGGTCAGTTGGGATGGGACCCAGGACCAGCGGCTCACGACTAGTCCGGAGGCTGAGAACGCGCCCCGCTGGAGCCCCGACGGCCGCTATCTCTCTTTTCTTTCTTCGCGTCCCGGCAAGGCCAAGGGCAATCAGGTCTGGCTGCTCGACCGCGCCGGTGGCGAGGCGCAGCAACTTACTGATGTAAAGGGCAAGATCGCGTCAGCCGAATGGGCGCCTGATTCTAGGCATCTGGTGTTGGTGATGGCGGATCGTGATACCGACGAGCCGGACGATGAAAAGCCACCCGATGCTGGACCGGGCGGCAGCCCTCCCAAAGCTCCCAAGCCGATCGTGATTGACCGCTACCACTTTAAGCAGGACGTGGTCGGATACCTCACCCATCCCCCGGGAAGGCTCTACCTTTTTGACGTCGAAACAAAGAAAGCAGAAGCCTTGACGTCGGACAAGTTGGAGGCCGCTGCTCCTAAGTGGTCGCCCGATGGGAAGTTCATTGCCTTCCTGGGAGAAGAAATCAAAGAAGGAAAGGACGTGGACCGTTACAACACGTGGAACGTCTATGTGATTGAAGCGCATGCCGGTGCGACCCCGCGCATGGTGACTCACTATGACGGCGTGCATGCTGCAGCCTCACGCAGCCGGGTCGATTGGAGTCCTGATGGCAAGCTTTTGGCTTACCTGCAGAGTTCGGCCGCAAAGCTGGAAGCCTACAACATGAATCGCCTGGCAATCGTTCCCGCATCAGGCGGGGAACCAAGAGTCTTGACGGAAAAGTTTAACCGTGGCGTTTCCGCACCCCACTTCAGCACGGATGGTTCAACCATCTTCTTCCTGGTGGCCGATGATCGGTGGGAATACCCGGCCAGCATTCCCGCCAACGGAGGAGAAGTTACCAGAATCATCAAAGGCCTGGGTGCAATTTCCACCATGGATGAGGGAAAAGACTCGCGCCGGGTAGTTCTGGCGGCCAGCGATACCGCTCCCGCCGAACTTTATGCTCTGGAGCAGGGATCGCTTCGCCGCTTGACCCACCACAATGACGCATTGATGGCGCAGTTGAAGTTGGGCGCGACCGAAGAGTTTAGCTGCACCGCGAAAGATGGCACAGATGTTCATGGGCTGCTGGTGAAACCGCCCGATTATGTGGCTGGACAAAAGTATCCCATGCTGCTGCGCATCCACGGCGGACCTAATGGCCAGGACCAGCATTCGTTCAGCTTCGAGCGCCAGCTTTTTGCCGCCAATGGTTACGTGGTGATAGCCGTGAACTATCGCGGGAGTTCAGGCCGGGGCGAGAAATACGGAACGGCGATCGCCGGCGATTGGGGGAATAAGGAAGTCGTAGATCTTGAAGCCGCCGTGGACCATGCGCTCTCCATGGGAGTTGTCGACCCTGATCACCTGGGCGTAGGCGGCTGGAGCTACGGCGGCATTCTTACCGATGCCATGATTGCCAAAGACCATCGCTTCAAAGCTGCCACCAGCGGCGCGGGAACTGCCTTCCCGATCGCCCTCTATGGCGTCGATCAATACATCATGCAATATAACGAGGAGATTGGTCCCCCGTGGAAGGTTGGATTAGATCCGTGGATAAAGATTTCGTATCCCTTCCTGCACGCGGACCAGATCAAAACCCCCACGCTCTTCCTGGGCGGCGAAAAGGATTTCAACGTGCCCCTCGTAGGCGGTGAGCAGATGTATCAGGCCTTGAGGAGCCTGGACGTGCCCACCCAATTGATTATTTATCCCGGCCAGAACCACGGCATCACCCGTCCCAGCTATCAAACAGACCGGATGCAGCGATACCTGGCATGGTATGCCAAGTATCTGAAAGGCGAGGAAAAACCCGTACCCCCGACGGCGACGGCTGCGGCCAAATAAGGACTCGTCTGCAGGTTTCGGTGGTTAGACATATCCCAAGCCATTGAAAATAAAATATTTATACAAAGGTTCAAATCTCAGGCCACAATCTTGACTTTTGCCATATTTTCGCCTACTATTGTTGTCGGCTGGCATTCTGTTTGAAGCGTCAGCTTTCGCCCCAGGGCGAGCGCGTCTTTGTTTGGCGCGTCCAGATCTTTGACAACTTGAGCTGTAAGCGAAGCGGGAGTCTGCAGGCGAAATCCTGAGCGGAGCGAAGGATCTGCTTTTTCTTCGTCCGTTCGCACCCGCACTAAATGGATCGCGGGTGCAGCGAAAAGAAATCCTGATCCCGCAAGGCGGGTAGAAGGATCTGCTTTCGTGTGTTTGTGGCTATTGTGTTTGTGGCTATATGGAGCGAGATCAGCGTTCACCTGTCCCGGGAGCCGTGGATGCCTTTGCCGTTGCTTTTGATCCTGGTTTTGCTTTGGCTGACTGCTATTTCCCGTACGCATCCATCCGTATGGCATACGGATACGCAAACAGCAGCTTTCGCCAATAAAGACAAGGGTTCTAGCGGATAGTACGGAAAAAGCGTTGCACTTACAAGTCGCCCTTTTGGTCGCTCAACTGGATGCAAACTATGCGCTATTAGCGTAGCTCGATGGATCGAGCAGGCAGATTCTGTCGTAGAGGAAAAAAGACGATTCCTCTTACTCGCGTCCGCCGCGGCCCCGTAAGCCGTTGAAAACTTAGGGAGTAAGCGGAAAAGAGGAATCGAAAATCAGTTTTTGCGATTCCTCTACCGACTAAATCCTGTGCTTTCAGATGGTTAGGGTGGCGGTAGAGGAAATAGAGGAAAAACCACATCGTTTTAGGCCCCAAAAAGCCGGTTTTAAACGGCATCGCCACTATACGCCAGCAGCGTATATGTAAAAATTCCGTACGCCGCTAGCGTACCAACAGGCTCTCGCAGGTTCTAATTGCCGCTTTCGTAGCTCTTCACGAATTCCACCAGGCTTCTCACCGCGATTCCTGACGGCCCTTTGGCAATCCAGCTTTTGGTTTCTTCCATCCAGGCTACGCCGGCGATGTCCAGGTGAATCCAGGGAGTGTCGTCCACAAACTCCTTCAAAAACATGGCGGCATTGATGGCGCCGCCGTAGCGTCCGCCGGTGTTCATGATGTCTGCGATGCTGGATCGAATCTGTTCAAAGTAATCCGGGTCCAGTGGCAGCCGCCAGAATTTTTCTCCTGTGTGCTGCAGCACCTTGCAGAAACGCTGATAGATATCCTCATTATTAGCAAAGATTCCGGCATTCACCATCCCCAGCGCGATCACGCATGCGCCGGTCAGGGTGGCGGCGTCAACCAGGTGGGTACAGCCGAGCGTGCGCGCATAGTGCAGGCCGTCGGCCAGCACCAGGCGGCCTTCCGCATCGGTGTTGATAATCTCAATGGCCTTGCCGGACATGGCGATCTGAATGTCGCCGGGCTTTTGCGCACGTCCGCTGGGCATGTTTTCTGTGGCGCATACAATGCCGATGACCCTGACTTTAGGTTTCAGCAGGCCGATGGCCCGCATGGCGCCGAGCATGGCTGCGCCTCCGGCCATGTCGTACTTCATCTTCTCCATGCCGTCAGCCGATTTGATGGAAATTCCGCCGGTATCAAAAGTCACGCCTTTGCCCACCAGTCCCAGCATCGGTTTTTCCGGTACACCTGGCGGGTCGTAGCGGACAACGATCAACCTGGGCTCTTCGTCTGACCCCTGGGCCACGCTCCAGAAAGCGCCCATCTTCATTTCTTTGATCTTGTCCGGGCCCATGATTTCGCACTTCAGACCAACCTGCTCACACATTTCGCGTGCGCGATTGGCCAGGATGGTCGGCGTCATGCGGTTTCCGGGCTCGTTCACCAGCTCGCGGGTGAAGTTCTGTGACTCTCCAATGATGCGGGCCTGATTCAGCGCGGCCTGCGCTGCCGTCCGATCGGCATTACCGGAAACAACCACCGCGACTTCACGCATGCGCATGTCTTTGCGCTCGCTGCGGTAGGTGTCAGGATCAAAGTCAGCAACGAAAGCGCCCTCCACCAGGCAGCGCAACAGATCGGCCGCGCTGCCCCCAGTATCCGGAACAACGAAAGCGCAGCTCTTGATCATTTTGGGTTTCAGGAAGCGGATCGCGCTTCCGGCAGCTTTGCGCACCTCAGACTGGCCAAAAGCTTTGGCCTTGCCGGCGTTGACGACAAGCAACCTCCTGGCCTTGAGTCCCTCCGGATGATGCACCAGCACAGCCTCAAAGGCCCGGCTGGTGATTTCGCCGCCGGAGAGCAGCTCTGCCGCAGCTTTCTGCAGAACAGGATCTTGATTGGTGAGCCGGGGCTCATTCTTTTGTTTTTCGCCGTGGTCTGTGGCGATGACCACCAGACATTCAGTTTCAATTTCTGCGGAAGTACCAACGATCAGTTTCGTGTCCATTCAGTTTTTTCCTGTTGTTAATGAAGTATTAATTCCGATCGAATCCAAATGTAGAGACGTAGCACGCTACGTCTCTGAGACGCGCTCCAGCGCGGCTCACGATTTTATAGCGATACAGCAACACAGAAATTGCCGTGCGCAGGTGTTCAGCCGGCTCACACTATTTACCGGCCTTTCTGCTGCGCGCGATTGCTTCTCTGGCTTCACGCTCCGCTGTCCTGCGGCGTTCCGTTTCGCGCTTGTCCCAGCTCTGCTTGCCTTTGGCCAAAGCAATCTCACATTTTATTTTTCCGTTTTTGAAGTACATGCGAGTTGGAATCAGAGTGTAACCGCGCTGCTGGCTCTTGCCGATCAGCTTGCGCAACTGCTCTTTGTGCACCAGCAGCTTGCGCGTGCGCAATGGCGCATGATTGGCGTAGCCGCCGTGTTCGTACGCGCCGATGTGTGCGTTCAAAAGCCACAGTTCGCCATCTTTTACCAGGGCATAAGCATCTCTCAGATTGGCGCGTCCGCCGCGGACAGACTTGACTTCCGAGCCGGTCAGCACCATTCCTGCTTCCATTTTTTCTTCTAGAAAATAATTGTGGCCGGCAGCGCGATTTACCGTGGCATCGCGCTCACCTGAGGCGATGGGATCGCGCTTCACGTTCTTAGGTTTATTCGCTTCCGTCTGATGAGCGTGGCGGGCCATGATGTAAAAAGGAAACTTTTGTGCAGCTTTGCGGCAAAATTTTTATGCTAGCACAGCGCAAGAGTTGGTATTAAGCGCGTTCTTTTCGATGAGACGCGCAGGTTGCGCAGTGTATAATCGCAGTTCTTTTGCAATAGTGGGCCGCTTTCGACGGCAGGAGATATAGGGTTGCCCCTCGCATCGGCCTCAAGTCGCCAAGGATTCTATGAGAAGTGTAGGACAACTTTTTGCAGTTATCGTTCTTGTTCTTTCCTGCAGCGTAGTTATCGCTGAATCCCCAAAATCTCTTTTGAATAAAGGAGTCAAGGCGGAGGCGCGTCAGGACTACGAAGCTGCGTACGAATTCTATAAACAAGCCTACGACAAAAAGCCGGACGATCTGAAATATCGTGTGCCCTACGAGCGCACGCGCTTTCTGGCGGCCGCCTCCAAGATCCGTCGCGGGCAAAAACTTCGCGAGTTGGGCAAGCTGCAGGAAGCCATGGACCTGTTCTCGCAGGCCGTCGTAATTGATCCCAGCAATGATCTGGCGCAGCAGGAAGTTATACGCACGCAGGACATGATCAAGCGGCAGGGATCGGGTGAAGTCAAGCCGGGGGAGACAGCTGCGCCGCCTCCGAAAGTAGAAGATCCGCTGCGCGAGCGGCTGGAAAAGGCCGGCGGCCCTGTGGAGCTCGGGGAAATTTCCAATGTGGCGATGCAATACAAGGCAACCGGTGACTCCAAGGCCATCTATGAAACCATTGGCAGAATCGCCGGTATCAACGTTCTCTTCGATCCCGACTACACATCGCGCAAGCTCAGCGTTGACCTGCAAGGCGTAACTCTGCAACAGGCGCTGGAGATCGTTGCATTGGAATCGCGAACTTTCTGGCGTCCGGTCACGCCGAACACCATTTTTGTTGCTGCCGATAATACGGGCAAGCGGCGCGAACTCGAGCAAAGCGTCATCAAAACTTTTTATCTGGGAAATGTCGCCACGCCAACTGACCTCCAGGATGTAGTCAATGCCATCCGCCAGATTCTGGAAGTCACGCGCATTCAGCAGGTGCCTTCGCAGAACGCGATCATCGTTCGCGGAACTCCCGACCAGCTTGCCCTGGCGGAGAAGATGATTGACGACATTGATAAATCCAAGCCTGAAGTGGTGATTGATGTCATAGTGGCGCAGGTGAGATTGGATAAAGTCAGGCAATTAGGCCTGCTTCCGCCACAGACCGGCAGCGTAGCTCTTCAGGGAACGAATACCACAACCACCACGACCACGACCCCCGGCAGCGGCGGTGGAACCACAACCACGACGCCCACCACCACTAGTGGCAGCGGGCTCAATTTCAACAATCTGCAGCATCTGAACTCGACCAATTATGCAGTGACGATTGCTCCGCTTCAGGCGGAAGCAATCATGAACGACTCGAACACCAAGATTCTGGAAAATCCGGAAATCCGCGCCGCAGATGGCGTGAAGGCGAGTTTGAAAGTTGGCGATCGCATTCCTATTGCCACTGGTTCGTTCGGAACGCCATTAGGCATTGGCACCGGCGTTGGCGCCCTGGGCGTCAACACGCAATTTCAATACCTCGATGTGGGCGTGAACATTGACATTCTCCCCCACGTGCATCCTGACGGCGAAATCAGCCTCAAGGTAACGCTGGAAATTTCCAATCAGACGGGCACGTCTTCCATTGGCGGCATCAGCCAGCCCATTATCAGTCGCCGCGGCGTTGATCATGAAATTCGCCTGAAAGATGGCGAGACCAACCTGCTGGGCGGCATTCTGGAAGATCAGGTCACGATGAACACTTCCGGCATACCATTTCTTTCCAAAATCCCTCTGCTGAAATATCTGTTCTCGCAGGAAGATAAAGAGCGGCACACGAATGAAGTTATTTTCCTGCTGCGTCCGCACATTGTCCGCGGGCAGTACCTGACCCGGTTGAACCAGAAGGCTTATGACGTGGGCACGGGCAGCGGTATTGATCTGCGCATGTCAGATAAGGCAGCCGCAAAGACAGAAGGCGCCAAACAACAGACCGCGAATCCCGCCCCCGTAGCGCAGCAGCAGGCTCCGCCGCAGCAACAGCAATTCCTGCCGGCACAGCAGCAGGCGCCGGTGCAGCAGCCGCAAACTGCGCCCGTGACCCCGCCCTCGCCAACCACGGCTGTGCCTCAGTACACGCCGCCGCAGCCACAACAACTGACGCCGGCACAACCTGATTCAGGATCGTCGAGCAAACCGTCTCCGGGAACGCCCGCGAATCCGGCAAATCCTGGCACCGTAATGTTCCGCCTTGATCCCGGATCGGTATCATCCGCAGTGGGCGGCACATTCAACGTGAATGTGGCTCTGAATGGAGGCCAGGATGTCTCGGGCGTTTCACTTCAGGTCACGTACGATCCCAAGGTCCTGCAGTTTGGCCAGGTTACGAGCGGAGAATTTCTTGGCCGGGACGGGCAACCAGTGCCGGTTGTGAATCGCAACGACGCAAACGCCGGCGTTGTGACAGTTTCTGCGCAGCGGCCGGCGGGAATGCCCGGAATCTCCGGTGATGGTGTGGTTTTCACCCTGATGTTTACCGCGAAAGCCAGGGGAGCGTCGGGTATTACCATCACCACTTCAGGGGCCCGGAACAGCCAGAACCAGCCTCTTCAGGCGCAAGGTTCACACGCATCCGTGACCATAAACTGAGGCGCAACCGGGTCACGGTTCGATAAAATATAAGAAGGATTCATGGGGAATCGTGCCCCGGCTAGATGCGCGCGAACGCCCCGTTGATTGTGTATGAAACGAAGTACCAGTCGCCAAAACAGGCGCTCAGTGATCAGACAAAGCGGCGTAACCCTGCTGGAACTGGTGATCGCCGTAACCATATTGCTGGTCCTGATGAGTGCGGCGGTTCCCATAACTCGCTTGACGGTCAAGCGCGAGAAGGAAACCGAGCTGCACCGCGACCTGTGGGAGATGCGCGCGGCCATTGATCGCTATAAGGACGCTGCTGACCGGAACGCCTTCCGCACCAAGGTGGATAGCGATGGCTATCCTCCGGACCTGGATACGCTGGTCAAAGGCGAGGATGTTCAGGGAAAGAAACTGAGATTTTTGCGTCGCATTCCCGTCGATCCCATGACCGGCAATGCCGACTGGGGCATTCGCTCCACCCGCGACGATCCCGATTCTGAATCATGGGGCGGGCAGAATGTTTTTGACGTCTATACCAAGTCAGACGGCACTGCTTTGAACGGGACTAAATATAAGGATTGGTAGTGAACGTAATCGAATCCAATAACGAACACGCCGCGGCGCAGCCCATCGAGCCATCGGCTGGTTGCTCCACGCCTGTCGTGCCTGAGCGCATGAAAGGCTTCACGCTGATCGAGATGATGATTGTGATCTCGATTGTGATGATCCTTACCGCGATCGCGGTGCCCATCTATAACACCCACGTTCTGCACGCGCGCGAGGCGGTGCTGAAGGAAGACCTGCACTCGCTCCGCGAATCCATCGAGCAATACACCCAGGATAAAAATAAGGCGCCGCAAAGTTTGGATGATCTGGTGAGCGCTGGATACCTGCGCTCTCTTCCCAAAGATCCGTTCACCCAGTCCAGTTCAACCTGGGAGCCGGTGATGGACGACAGCATGATGGTTTACGGCCAGACAGATACCGGCATCTCTGACGTTCACAGCGGATCCAAGCTCACTGGCACCGACGGCACCGCCTATAGCTCCTGGTAAAAATTAAGGGCAGAGCAACCCAGGTCCCCCAGTGGAACGATCCGCACTAGACTCCATCCGGCAAATCTGAACGAAATTAGGATTCTCTAATTTGCATCGACTAGATTCGAAGCCGAAATTTTTGAATCCAACAGCCAGACAAACAAAATCCCTTTCAATTTAGTATGCAAATCATTGATGCTGTATTGAAATTCCCATACTTTGTTCGCCAGTGAAACTGTCTGAAATTGAACTCATGTAAAAAGTTGTCTGATTTCTATTTTTTATTCTTGACAACGTATCCGCAATTCAGCTATTTTTCTGCGCAACCTCCAACAAGTGGTGTTGTGGCTGGCTCGTTATAGGAGAAGCGAAATGGAAATTTGCAGCCGGGCCCCTTTACCCCTAATGCCAACCCCACCCTTAGCAGCGCCACAAGATACGTCTCGGATCATTTCAGCGACAGCTTAGTAAAACTACGAGAAGTTTGAAGATTTTTGTCGATTTCAGTTATTCGATGAAACCAAAGCCCGTTCACTCGGAAAGGCTCATTGCCATTCCTGTAGAGAGGTCTTTATGAGCAAGTCTATTTTTGTTTTACTCTCATGCGCTTTTTGCGTTTTAGTTTCTATTGCCCAGGCGCAATCGACATACCGCTGCCCGCTTCCCACTTTCCCAACTTCCTGCAATGCTATTTATTGGGGCGGCACAGCAGATTTTCCAAATCTGCCGGCAGGAACAGTCTGTTGCAATCCCACCGGCGCTCCATTCGATGAACAGTGTGTTACCCCCAGGCGGGGATGCATCGTTCCCAACACCGCTAACGACATCTGTTTAAGCTGCCTGACCGCCGGGCAACCGATCAACCTGTCCACCGGCAATACATTCATTGTGCAGTCGGACATCTCGATTCCGGGTCTGGGTGGCGGTCTCAGCCTGACGCGTAGCTGGAACAGCATATTGCCGGCAATCCAGGCCACTTTTCCTGCGATGTTCGGAACGAATTGGCGTTCAACTTATGAAGAGCGCCTGATCTTCAACAGCAGTGATTTACTGCTCAAATATGCGCGAAGCGACGGCAGCGTCTGGTCTTTTGGCGTGATAGGCACCGGTCCGAGTGTCTTCGAGACGGTGACTCCGGGCAATGACACTACCACCATCACGCAGAGTTCCCAGGCCTTCACAATGCTGTTTAAGAGCGGTGAAAAACGCACATTCGCTCCCACCAGTGGCTTGCTGCTTTCAATCATCGATCGCAACGGCAATACCACGCAGCTTGCTTATGACTCACAAAGCCGGTTGGCGACCATCACTGATGCTGCATCCCGCCACCTGACTTTCAACTACGTCAGCAACTCCAGCAACCTGGTGAGATCGGTCACCTCAGACGCAGGAATCACTTACTCGTATTCCTATGACAATCAGGGAAGACTCACTCAGGTGACAAAGCCGGACAACACCACAATTTCATTTCAATACGACACCAATTCTCACATCACGGCCGTGCTCGACACCAATGGCAAGGTGCTGGAGTCCCACACCTACGATGCGCTCGGTCGGGGTTTGACCTCGTCGCGCGCCAACGGTGTCGATGGCGTGACCGTTACGTACCCGCAGTGAGCAGAAATCAGGAAAACAAGACCCAGGGATCTTTAAGTACTTTGTGGAGAACACAAATGAAACATTCTTTGACCATGGGCATCACAGGCTTCATTCTCTTGTTATTGATTTTCAGTCTTCCCGGGTACGCGCAGTCGGCTCCGACGATTTCAGGTTTGTCTCCCACAACAGGTCCCATCGGCGCTGCGATCACCATTAGTGGCGCCAACTTTGGTTCCACGCAGGGATCGAGCACGGTAACGTTTGGCGGAACTCTCGCCTCTGTGAGCGCCTGGAGCGCCACCAGCATTACCGCCGCTGTGCCTAACGGATTGCCCTCTGGTAACTCAAATGTTGTCGTTACAGTCAATAGTCAGGCAAGCAACAGTGTTGCCTTCACGGTCAACGCCCCCAGCATCAGCAGCGTAAGCCCCACGAGCGGCGGGCCGGGCGTAGCAGTGACCATCTCTGGAAACAATTTTGGTCCGAATGCGGGAACCGTGACCTTTAACGGCGCAGTCGCGACTCTTTATACCTGGACTAACACCAGCATTCAGGCGTATGTGCCGGGAGAGGCCACCACGGGCAGCATC
>Ga0126371_10004054_pt1 | contig 12892 bp, 4 predicted proteins | sample PanSoiMetaPlot_4_FD_110145 | JGI IMG/M metagenome (GOLD analysis project Ga0126371, IMG submission 110145) | Tropical forest soil microbial communities from Panama - MetaG Plot_4 | ecosystem: Environmental > Terrestrial > Soil > Tropical forest > Bulk soil | place: Panama | collected 2016-02-17
GTTGCGGTCGAGGCTGCGTCAAGCGGCTACATCGAGCGCCCCACGAGAAAAGAACGCAGCGTAAAGCCGCCCGGTCCTCCGGGGAGGGCAAACGCCGAATTTGTGGCGTCATCACACGAGTCGGAGGCGCGCTGTCGGGACCGATACCTGCAGCTCTTCGCATGACCAGCATGTTCGGCAGGAGCGGGCGCACTGTTGCCTTTCGCCGATGGGCAGCTATTTGCTCGGTGGCCGGATCCTTTCTCACGCGCATCGCGTGGCTGCGGGCGGGAGTCGCCTCCGCTCACAACTGGCGTCAGCCGCTCGAAATTTCGCCCTGCGCCAAGAGTTGGCCGGATACGCATCCGGAGTTTCACCATCGTTCGAAGGCGGGCTGAAGCGCATGCCCCGGGATCGAACCGAGCGTCACCGATCCCAAGGTGGCATCTTAGCGGTGTGCCCGAGGTCTTGAAGAACGGCGCCTTGGTTGCAATCATTGCACAAGGCTTGATTGGGATTTCGCTGATCTGGGACAAAGTGCTTCTGAAAGCTCCTGGCACCAGGAACCTGTTCAGCTACGTGTTCTGGCTGGGCGCGATGAGTGTATTCGGCGTAATTCTGGTGCCTTTCGGATATAACTCGCCCTCGTTTCATGTGATCTGGATTGCGTTCCTGGCTGGGGTCGTCCATCTAACTGGCGTTTTCTTCTACTACGCGGCGTTGAAGCGGGGCGAGGCATCGGAGACGCTGGCAATCATGGGAGGACTCTCGCCGGTGGCAACCGCTGCCATTGGCTTCGGGCTGCTCTCGAAGCAAATGACGGGTGCGCAGCTCGTCGGTTTCGCGCTCATGGCCGGCGGAGGCTTCGTCATGTTCCTGTCGGAGAAGCTTCCGCTCGGCAGTCTGCTGCCGCCAGTGCTGCTGGCCGCGGGACTGCTCGGACTCGTCAACGTGCTCGAGAAGGTGGTTTTCGATCAAACCAATTTTGTGAGCGGATATGTATGGTTCACCATCGGAACGTTTGCGGGCGCGCTCGCGCTGCTTTTACCTCATTCCTGGAGAAGGCAGATTTTTCAAGAGTCCGGGCAGGATGCGCCGCGAAACCGTTTCTGGTACTTCGTGAACCGATTCCTTTCCGGCGTAGGTTCGTTTCTGATTTTCTATGCCATCAGCCTGGCGCATCCTGCCATAGTCGACGCTATTTCCGGCGTGAGATATGCCGTCATCTTCCTGGGTGCGCTGCTGCTGACAAAACTCCGCCCCGCCTGGCTACAGGAAAAATTTCAGGGATGGCAACTGGTCAGCAAAGCCATAGCCACCTGCCTCGTCGTGGCGGGGCTGGTCTTGGTGGGAATAAGCAAGGGGAACGCAGGGGGTTCAGGCAGCCCTAGCATTCTGCCGGAGCTGTCGTTCGCATGGCATTTCTCGAGCACTCCGAGCGATGACGTCCGACCCACGCCCGCGATAAACCCGAATTCGCCGATCGAGCCGCACCGCGAAACGAAATCGGAGCCTAGCGGGTTTTCTTTTTCGGATGGACCGAACTATGCCCCATCCCGCCCGGCTTCGACGCATTGATCGGCTTATTCCGATTGTCCTGGGCGACTCCGAAATTTTTGGCCACGGAGGTAGTCGTAGTGGCTGGCTTCGAGGAAGACCGTTGATTCACGGGTGTGTGTTCGATTTTGGCCAAGTCGTTGGCCGTAGTTGATTTCCGGTTCAGAACCACCGCTACGGCACCCGGACTAAGTGATTTCTGGGAACTCGGTGGGTGCTGGTTCGGGCGGGGTCTGACGAGCATGGGATCTTTCTGAGCGGTGGCAAGCGAGGCACCGACGAGGATGACAAGCCCGGTAACGGATAGCTTTATCATGTTTTCCCCCTTACACAGTAAACCACAGATCCCTGAGCAAGTTGCGTTCCATTCGAAAACTAAAATTCGGCCCCGGCGATCAAGGACGCCAAACCCAATACCGAGTCGTTCCCAACCGCTGCCATTCCGCCCGATTGTCATCGCGGAGAGAGGGATTGGTGGCGATAACTGCTTCTGCGCCCCGCGTCGAGAACACGTGAAGGAGGTCCTGCTGATTGCGAAGGGGCAAAGCCCAGAAGTCGCTCGCAGAAGTAAAATCCACTTCTCCTGCGATCTGTACGCGAAGTACTCTCTCGACTCCCATATCCAGCAATCCCCCCGAACCGATCCGTGCCACTCGGTCTCCGGCTCGGAGACCCAACCTTTCCAGTTGCTGGGCGGCTTCAAAGTCTTGGTTGGATTGACCACCACCCGCGGGGGCCGACGCCTGCCGCCAGGTAAAGCGCAACAAAGTAAACACGAGAGCCACTGTAATTAGCAGCCCAATCTTCCGACCATGGCCAGGCGGGAGAGAAAAACCTGCCAGCAGCCCGAACCACAGCAGCACAAGAAACGCGCCGACATATCTCGGCTCGATATTTATCAAAAGATACATGGCACAGCCGGCCAGTCCAATCAACCAAATCGGCCATAACTTCATCACCGAAATTCGGATTTTCTTTGTATTTCCGGCCAGAACTGCCAGGACCAGCACGGCAATACCCGCGATGAAGAGATTGCTAAGGGAGTTCCTGAGAGTGCGAGAATTTGTCATTACAGCTCGCCATTGACGGCTAAGCGTGACCCGCGGACGCACGCCTTGGGTCCAATAGGCAGGATCGAAGCGCAGGGGGTGAGTAATCGGTAGAGGAATCGCAAACCAGTACGCCGGAGGCTCGGACAATATCTTCTCCGGAGTACGGAGGAACGCGCCACGGGCAGATCCCAGATTCTGCAAATACCAGTGTGGACCGACCCCATTTACGAATACTACATAGTTAAACGTGCTGCTCTCCCCCAAGCTCAAATGTTTGCGTTCGAATGAGAGAGGCACAAAATACAAGCTCCCGACCACGAGCATCAGCGCGCCCGAAGCCAGCACCATCTTGAGGGCGGGACGCCAGTTCTCCACCATCAACAGGCTCGCCGCCAGAATCAAAATCCCAATCGGGAGCATCGGCGCTTTTGCCAGGTAGCCAATACCGAGGACGGCTCCAAGCGCCATAAACCGGCTCCAACGGGCGGGCGCGCGCCACATCCCACAAAGCATAGCCACGGCCAGATACAGAAAGCCAGACATGAGCATGTCGGCGCGCAAAAAAATGAGGGAAATCTGAGAAATGGCCCCCCAGAGAAAAAGTGCATAGGCGATCGAAAAATACATCCACGCCGGCAGCGGTCTATGGTCGCCTTCTTCCGGAGAGGGGACATCTACGATACGTGCCACCGTGCTTACCAGGTATTCGAAGCAAACAAACGCAAAGGCGAAAATAAGGATGTTCCACAGGTGCCCGAAGGCGATTTCCTGCTTGGCGGAAACGTGGAGCAGGCGACGGAAAAGGCCAAGAAGGAATGGATATAACGGGCTCCACACTCCATTGATCAGACGGTGCCAGTCCCCGCCTGGCATGACGGCGTCGCTCATGTCGAGGTAGGAAATAGAGTCCGCCGAAACGTCGTATCGACGAATCCAGGCTTGGGTTGCGGCAAGGAAAATTCCAACGCCCCAAAACCCTAACCGCAAAGCCGGACGCGAGATAAAGAGGTCAGGTTTTGTCTTTACGGGCGATGGCGCTTTATCGGAGGTGGCCAAAATGGGCATACAGGCAAACTCCTGGCAGGTACGGCGATCCGCGGTCGGGCTGCGATTAGAACCTGCGGTTACTTTTCTCCTTCTTCCGGCGCAGGAGGCCCCACCGTTTTGGGTTCGGCTGCCAGTAACTTGCTCCTTTGGGAGCGCCTGCGCTCATGCTTCTCCTTCTCCAACCGCTTTTTGTCTTCCTCCCGGTAGATTTCCAGCTCGCTCAGCCGCGTAGAGGGCTTACCTAGCGCATGCTCGAGCAGCGTTTCGTAATTGCCAGCGAGCCGCAAGATCGTGCTTCGGTCGAACAATTCCGTACTGTAGAGCCAATCCTGGAAGGTTTGACCGCCCGACCCTCGGATGAAGACTGCCACATCGAATTTCGAGTGCTTGATGGGAATTGGAAATAGCGAAAGTTCCACACCCGGCAGTTCCCGCCTTTGCGCCGGGATATTTTGCATTACGAACAATGCTTGCACGATCGGGTTATGGCTAGGGCTGCGCTCGGGCTGCAGATCTTCCACGACTTTGTCGAAAGGTACGTCTTGATGCGCGTAGGCCCCCAAGGCAACGCTGCGAACGCGCTCGACCAGTTCTCGAAACGTCGGATCGCCGGAAACATCGGTCTGAAGCGGCAGTAAGTTGATGAAGAATCCAATCACCCGCTCGGTTTCCGCGGTCGTGCGGTTTGCAATGTCGGTACCGAGCACGATCCGTGGTTGCCCGGAATAGCGCGCGAGCAGCGCTTGGAATGCGGCAAGCATGGTCATGAACGGGGTCACGCCATGTTGCTGGCTGAATTCTTTCACCGCGTCAGCAATGTTCGAAGAAAATGGAATCGCTTCGTAGGCGCCGGCAAAGGTTCGTGCTGGCGGCCGGGGCCGGTCGGTGGGAAGTTCGAGTAGAGGCGGGGCACCGCGCAAATGTTCCCGCCAATAACTCAGTTGATTTTCGAGCACCGCTCCCTTTAAAACCATTCGTTGCCAGGCCGCGTAATCGGCGTACTGAATTTCCAATTCCGCGAGCGGAGAAGGTTTGCCTTGGGACAATGCCACGTAAATCTCGCCCAACTCACGGAAGAAAACTGCGCTGGACCAGGCATCGCTAACGATGTGATGCATGGTGAGAAGCAGAACGTGATCCTGAGCGTCGATTTTGAGAATGGTGGCCCGCAGTAACGGTCCACGGGAGAGATCGAAGGGCGTGCCGGCTTCCTTATTGGCGATCTCGCGCGCGGCATTTTCCCGCTCAGCCTTGGGACGGGCAGTCAAATCAACCACTGGGACATTCAGCTTCAATGATTCCGCGATGACCTGAACCGGCCCCTCGGGCCCGGTTCGAAAGGTGGTGCGCTGCGACTCGTGGCGCCGGATGATTTCGTTGAGTGCATCAATCAGGGATGCCGTGTTCAACGCGCCGGTCAGACGCATGGCACGCGGGATGTTGTAAAGCGGATTGTTTGGCTCCATGCGATCGAGCACCCAGAGTCGTTGCTGCGCAAACGAAAGTGGCAGCGGCTGGTCCCGAGGCACGCGAACAATGGGCGGCAATTGTGGCTGAGAAGAAGCTGCTAACTTCGTCGCCTGCGCGGCCAGCATTTCGACCGTCGGACACTCAAAAAGTGTTCGTAGTGGTATATCGGTGTTGAGGGCACGACGCAGGCGGGAGGCGACTTGCGTGGCTAACAGCGAATGGCCGCCCAGATCGAAGAAGTTGTCGTCGGCGCTGATCTGATTTTTATCCCGGCGCAACACTTCCGCCCAGATTTCGGCAATCGTCTGCTCGCTCGAGGTGCGCGGGGCTACATAAGTTTTGTGTCGAACCTGCTCCGGGTCCGGCAGCGCCTGCCGGTCCAGCTTGCCGTTCGGATTCAGCGGCAGCTTGGGCAGGATCACGACCGCCTGTGGCACCATGTAATCGGGTAAGTGCTGCTGCAGGTGATGACGCAGGTCGTCGGAAGAATTCCGGGCGCCGTCTCCGCTTGAATCGCGATGCAGGACGACATAGGCGAGCAAGCGCTTCTCGCTCGCGGCATCACCCGGATCCGACGAACGCGCCAGCACCACCGCCTGTTTCACGGCCGCATGCCCTGCCAGCACCGCTTCGATTTCGCCCAACTCGATACGGAAGCCGCGAACCTTCACCTGATCGTCGCCGCGCCCGAGGAACTCAATAACGCCGTCTTCGGTGTAGCGCGCCAGATCACCCGTACGGTACATCTTCGCGTCCCGATCCGCCGAGAATGGGTTCTTCAGGAAGCGTTCCGCGGTCTTTTCCGGCTGACCTAAATAGCCGGCGGTGACCCCGGCTCCTGCAATGTAGAGCTCGCCCGTAACTCCGACCGCAACCGGTTCTAAATTCTGGTCGAGCACGTACACCTGCGTGTTCTGAATCGGGCGGCCGATCGGGATCGTAGATAGCTCGGAGCGGCGCCAGTCGTAGTCTTTAAGTTCCAGCGTTAACGAACCGATCGTGGTCTCGGTCGGCCCGTAATGGTTGAGAATCTCGCAAGTGGGGTTGAGAGAAGTGATCTTTTCGAGCAGCTTGGGCGTGAGTGCTTCGCCGCCCATGATCAGGTATTTGCGCGGCAGCAGGCGCCCTGCTTCCTCGGTTTGCAAAAGTGCCTGCAGGTGCGAGGGCACAATTTTCAGCACATCGACGGGGTACCTTGACCAATACTGGGCAAGCCCTCGCGCATCGGTCGAGGTCTCATAGGGAATGACGTGCAGGGTGCCGCCGGAAATGAGTGAAGGATAAATGCAGGTGTTGCCGAGATCCGCGCCTAGAGTTGAAACCGTGGCAAACTGGAGGCCCTCGGGACGGTTCCTCAGTTTGAGTTTTTGGGTGATGAAGTCGGCGTAGTTGACCAAGTTGCGGTGGCGTACGGCCACGCCTTTGGGCACTCCGGTCGAGCCCGAGGTGTAGATCACGTACACCAGATTCTCGGCCGTGGTATGGACCTCGGGATTCGACTTCGCCTCGCCGGCCCAGAGTTTCTGGTCGCGATCGAGAACCAGCGTAGGGCCCGAAAATTCCGGCATCTGCGCCGTGAACTTTTGTTCCGTGATCAGCGCGGTGGCGCCTTCGAGTTGCTGCTTCAACCGGGCCCGAGGATTATCCGCATTGAGAGGAACGTAGGCGCCGCCGGCTTTAAGAATGCCGAGCACCGCAACCATCATTGCCGTCGAGCGTTCGAGGCAAACGCCGACGCGATGATCGGGGCCGACTCCCTGACGGCAGAGATAATGCGCCAACTGGTTGCTCGCTTCGTTCAGCTGACGATAGCTGAGCGCTTCTTCCCCGCAGCGCACGGCCATACGGGCGGGATTTTTCGCTGCTTCGAGCTCGAACAGCTGATGCAGACATTTTTCGCCAGGATAGGGCGCCGAGGTCTGGTTCGAGCCCGCCACCAGATGCTCGCGCTCGGCGGGGGTAAGCAGAGGCAAATGCGACACCGCAGTGCCAGGATTCACCAGAGCCGAGCGCAGCAAATTCTCGTAATACCCAGCGATGCGCTCGATGGCGCTCAGGTCGAAGCGCGAGGCGTCGTAGTCGAACTCGAACCCCACGTCGGATCCACGCACGACAACATTCAGGCGCAGCTTGAACCGCTCGCTCACCACCTGCACCGCATCGAGAGTGAAGCACAAATCGCCGACCTTCTTCTCTTTGCCGAGCTCAAGAAAGGAGAAAGCGAACGGCAAGACAGGACCTTCGGATCCGGTAATCTGGGTCCACGAAAAACTTTCCTGCCAGTTCCCGGCCTCCGTGGCTTCGGCGGCAAGCTGGCGGACGAGATCGGCGAAGCTGGTCTCAGGCTTGATTTCGTGACGCAAAGGCAAACAGCGCGCCAGCGGGCCAAAAGCGGTTCGAAGTTCCTGGTAGCGTCTGCCATCGAACTCACATCCGACAACGAGCTCGGACCTTCCCAGAAGCTTGCTTAAGCAAGCGAACCATGCCGACAACAACAGCATCTCGGAGGAAGTGTTCAACTGAGCCGCGGCGTTTTGCAGGCTGTCCGAAAGCCCGCAAACCAGTCGATCGATCGATCGAACCGCAATCTGCTCCGTCGATCTTCTTTCGAGCGGCAGCCTCAGCCCATTCAGCCAATCAAAATCGATCTTCCGACAGACTTCGCGCCAGTAGTCACGGCCGGGCTTGGTTTCATCGCTCGACAGGAGTTCGTTCTGCCACTCGACCAGATCGGCGTATTGCATGACCTCAATAGCCTGGCTGGTCCCATACTCGGCCGCGAGCTCGTCAAAGAAGTTTCGCAAGGTGGCCGAATCCGCGCAGAAGGCGGGCAGCCGGAGGATAAGCCGGTGGGTATCTCTCGTCCCGGCCGAGACCGAGGCACGCAGTGCGGGGGCGTCCCCGTCGGCCACATCACTCGACGGGAAACGCAACCCTTGTTCAAAGCCATGTGGCGGCACTTCCGTCAGTGAAACCTTTGCGCCATCCTGAATGAATTGAAACGGCAGCTTGACGCCGCCTTGCCGGCGCAACAAAGTCCGCAGGATTTCGTAGCGGCCGACAATTTGTTCGAGGGCACTCTCGAGCCGGACGAGGTCGAGCGCTCCGTTGATTCTGATTGCACACTGCGCGAATTGGGGCAGACCGCGTTCGTGCTCGAGCCAGATACGCTCCTGCTGGGATGAGATTCGAAATGCTGCCGCCGCCATGGATGCGTTCGATGACATGCCCATTGATCCTTCAAATCTACTGACCGATTTTCACCGGGGGAGTACGTTTTGACCAGCTTACTTTTTCAAACTTCAGCAATGAGCTTTCGCTTTGCCTTTTTCAATTTGTCGAGCCCGACTTGCTCGAACTTCTGTTGTTCCCCGCTGCGCTGCTGCTTCTCGCCTTGGTCCAGCGCGTCGAAGCAAGTCTCGAGCTGAGCTGCCGGATTGGCACAAAGGGTTTTCAAAACCAGCTCGTATCGATTCGCCATGCGCGCAACCGTGCTTGCTTCGAATAGTTTCGGGTTGTACATCCACATCGCGCAGGGCTCAGTTTCAGGATCATTCATAAAGAGCACCAGATCGAAGCGCGACGAACCGCCCACTCCGAGCGGCCCCAGCTTAAGACCGGCGATTTCGGTCAGCATTCGCGGCGTGTTCTGGAAAACGAACAGGACCTGGACCAGAGGATTGTGGGTCAGACTGCGCTCCGGCCGCAGTTCTTCGACCAGCTTGTCGAATGGCACATCCTGATGTGCCAGCGCACCCAGCGCTACTTCCCGAACCTGATGGAGAAACTCAGTCAAGGTTGCGCTCGGATCAATCCGCGCCCGCATAGGCAGAAGATTCACGAAGAAGCCGATGAGCTTCTCCGTCTCGAGCTGACGACGGTTGGCGAAATCGGTGCCAACGACCAGATCCCTTTGGCCCGTCTGCCAGCTCAATAGCAGATCGAACCCGGCGAGCAGGGTTGTGAAGAAGGTGCCACGTTCGGCCAAGCTGAGCGTGCGCAGGTCGCTCACCAGTTCGGCCGGCATGGGCTGACGGTGCATCGCTCCCCAGAATTGCTCGGTGGCCGAGCGCGGCCGGTCGGTGGGAAGCTCGAGCACAGCCGGAGCACCCTCCAGTTGCTGTCGCCAATACGCGAGTTGACGGTTCAGCACTTCGCCGGACAGAAACTCACGTTGCCAAACCGCGAAATCTGCGTATTGGATTTCGAGCTTTGGTAGCGCGGGTCGACGGTCCGCCAGGCTTGCTTCATATGAGCTTTTGACTTCCTGAAGGAGAACCGCCAGCGACCAGCGGTCGCTAATGATATGGTGCGTATTGAGCACCAAGGCGTGATCCTCTTCGCCGATCTTAATGACCAGGGCGCGCACGAGAGGACCCAGCGCTAAATCAAATGAGCGTTGCATCTCTTCCGTTGCCAGCCGGCGCGCTTCGGCCTCACGCGTATGGAGGCTCGGTTTCTCGCTGACATCAGCGACTCTAATCTTTAGGTGGTAGCTCGGTCGAATTGCCTGAACCGGACGGTCGTCGACGCTGGGAAATGTGGTCCGCAGCGACTCATGTCGCGCGATAACTTCATTCAGGCTCTTTTCGAGACACGCCACATCGAGCTTGCCTTGTATTCGAGTTACGAATGCGACGTTGTACAGGGGATTGCCGGGTTCCAGTTGATCTAGGAACCACAACCGTTGCTGGGCAAACGAGAGCGGCAGCGGCTGATGGCGCGGCACGGGCTTCAGGGGAGGTGCCTCGAGCACGTGCGATGAGCTCTTGAGGCGGGTGACTTTTTCTGCCAGCCCGGCAATCGTGGGTGCCTCAAACAGCGCCCGCAGCGGCAACTCGACCGTGAACGTTTGCCGGATTCGCGCGATCATTTGCGCCGCCAGCAACGAGTGTCCACCGAGCTCGAAGAAGTTGTCGGCGGTACCGATCCTGTCTTGATGCAGAACTTCTCGCCAGATGCCCAACAGCATTTCTTCCGTCGGCGTGCTGGGGGCTGTGCTGGTTTCGGTATCGGCCGCGGGCTGGTCTGGAAGGGGCAGGCGTTTGCGGTCGACTTTGCCGTTGGGGGTGAGCGGGAAACAGTCGAGCGGGACCAGGGCCGCAGGGACCATGTATTCGGGCAAGCGCTGCTTCAGCCAGGCGCGCAACTCGGCCAGGTTGACGGCGTGATCCGAAACCGGAATGACATAGGCCACCAGCCGCTGGCTGCCTGGAACATCTTCGCGCACGCTCACCACGCATTCCCGTATCGACCCATGCTGATTGAGCACACTTTCGATTTCCCCGAGTTCGATGCGATAGCCTCGCAGTTTGACCTGGCTGTCGGCACGTCCCAGGAAATCGATACGGCCGTCACGTAAAAAACGCCCCAGGTCGCCGGTCTTATACATCACCGCTCCGGCTCGGCCGGAAAATGGATCGGGGAGAAATTTTTCCTGGGTGAGGTCAGGTCGATTCAGGTAGCCGCAAGCGACGCCATCCCCAGCGATATAAATCTCGCCCGTCACGCCAACCGGAACTGGCTGTAGTCTCTTATCGAGGATATAGACCTGCGTATTGGCCAGCGGGCGTCCTACGGTAACGGGCTCGCCCGGGGCGCAGAAACGATGAAAGGTCGACCAGACGGTGGTCTCGGTGGGTCCGTAAAAATTGTAGAGCGAAGGATCGGCTTGGAGCAGCCGGTCACACAAATTCTGGGGCACCGCCTCAGCGCCGATCGCCCGTTTGTAACCCTTTCCTGTGAAACCAGCCTCGAGCAGCAAGCTCCACGTGGTTGGGGTCGCATGGATGATGGTCGCTCCCGTCCTGACCAGCAGCTCCGACAGGGCTTCGCCATCGCCGGCCATGTAGCGGTCCGCGACGACGACCTGGCCTCCCGTGATCAGCGCCAGGTACAGCTCCGGAATGGACATGTCGAAGGCAAAAGAAGCAAGTGCCGGGAACACATCCCGGGGCCCCATGTCTAGCTCCGCCGCCATGAATGTGACCAGGTTCACCACGCTGCGATGCCGAACTTCGACCCCTTTCGGCTTTCCCGTGGATCCGGAGGTGAAGATGACATATACCGGGTCTTCGGGTGTAGCGTGATTCGCCGGCGCCGCAGTGCTCTCTTTCGCAATCTCCGGCCAGTCGGAATCGATGAAAAAGAGCTGTGTGTCTGTGCGCGGGAGGGTTGCGGCCAAGGATTCCTGCGTGATCAACACTGGCGGTTGGCCGCCTTCGAGAATCAGCTTGATTCTTTCCGCTGGATAGGCGGGGTCGATCGGCACATAGGCCGCCCCGGATTTCATGATGCCCAGCAGCCCGACCATCATATGGATCGAGCGCTCGACACAGATTCCTACCCGCTGTCCGGGTCCGGCGCCTCTTTTTCTTAAGCCCCATGCCAGCTGGTTGGCGCGTTCGTTCAACAAACCATAGCTGATCTTGTCTTCGCCCATCCGTACCGCGATGGCATGCGGTGTCCGCTCCGCCTGCTCCTCAATGAGCTGATGTAGGCAACGATCGCGCGGATAGTCGGATTCGGTGGCGTTCCATTCCGTAAGCACTTGCCGCCGCTCTCCGTCGGTCAGCAGCGGAATGTCGGAAACCCGGCGCTCTGGGCACGCCACCACCGATTGCAACAGCACCCGGTAGTGCTCGAGTAAACGCTCGGCGGTCGATCGATCAAACAGATCCGTACTGTACTCCAGGTACGCTTGGAGACCGTCGGGATGCTCCTGCATCGAAAGGTACATGTCGCCTTTGACCGTCTGAAGTCCGCTAGGCACATGTTTCCAACTCAGCCCCTTGATCTCGAGGGTTTCGGTGGGCGCATTTTGGAGCACGAAGTAGACCTGGACCAGAGGACTGTGGCTGAGACTCCGTTCGGGGTTCAGTTCCTCAACTAGCTTCTCGAACGGCATGTCCTGATGTGTATAGGCGCCGAGCGCGGCCTTTCGGGCGCGTGCGATGATTTCAGAGAAACTCGGATCGTCATGAAGGCGGGTGCGAAGGGCCAACGTGTTCAGGAAGCAGCCAACAATGTTTTCCAGATCGGGATGATTGCGGTTGGCGATTCCGGTGCCGACGACAATGTCGTCCTGCCCGGTGTGGCGAGCGAGCAAAGCCTGGAAGCCAGCGAGTAGCGTCATGAAGAGGGTTGCGCCGTGATTGCGGCTAAGCTGATGCAACTGGTCGCGAAGTTCACTCGTCAACGTCAAGTAAGCAACGTCGCCGCGAAATCTCTCCTTCGCTTGCCGCGGACGGTCGGTTGGCAATTCGAGGACGGGAGGCGCGTCCTTGAGTTCGTGCTTCCAATACGCGAGCTGCTTCTCGAGGGCTTCGCCGCGCAGCCAAGCGCGCTGCCAGACCGCGTAATCAGCGTACTGTAGCGGCAAGGGCCGAATATCGGGAGTTTTGCCTTCCACCAACGCTTCGTACGCCGATGCCAGTTCCTGTATGAGTACGCTCGTCGACCAGCGGTCGCTGATGATGTGATGAATATTGATGAAGAGGTAATGATCTTCGTCGGCAAGCTTGAGGTATAGGGCGCGTGCCAGCGGAGCCTGGGATAGGTCGAAGGGCTGATTGGCGTCTTCCGCGATCAGTCGGCGCGCTTCGGATTGGCGCAGGTTTCGGTCGAGGGTCGTGAGATCAACTCGGCGAAGCGGCACGCGTACGGACTCATGAATTACCTGGATGGGAGTGTCGTCCGCCATGGCAAACGAAGTCCGCAGACTATCTTGGCGCTCGGCAACCAGGTTCAAACTGTCCGCGATGGCATCGACGTTTACCTTGCCTTGA
>Ga0126371_10004056_pt1 | contig 12889 bp, 6 predicted proteins | sample PanSoiMetaPlot_4_FD_110145 | JGI IMG/M metagenome (GOLD analysis project Ga0126371, IMG submission 110145) | Tropical forest soil microbial communities from Panama - MetaG Plot_4 | ecosystem: Environmental > Terrestrial > Soil > Tropical forest > Bulk soil | place: Panama | collected 2016-02-17
CATTTTGTTCGCGATCGCCGTTGTCGCGGCGCTACTTGCCGTGTGGACCGATCAGCGCAACGCGGACCGCCGCTTGCGGACCGAGTTCGCGCAGCGCCTGTCTGAGCTGGACACTACCGACAAGGCGACGCGCGCCGCGGCGAAGGACGCCCAGGACAACGTGCGGGACGCGCAGGCGAAGATCTCGCTGCTCGAAAACCGGCTCGCGGAGTCGCAAACGCAGCAGGCAGCGCTCGAGGCTCTTTACCGCGAGCTCGCACCGGCACGCGACGAATGGGCGCTGACCGAGGTCGAGCAAATTCTGCTGCTCGCCAATCAGCAGCTCCAGATTGCGGGCAATGTGTCGGGAGCGCTGACGGCGCTGCAACTCGCCGACGTCAAGCTGCAACGGCTCGACCGACCCCAATTCGTGCCGCTGCGCCGCGCGCTTGCTCGGGACATGGATCGGCTCAAGGCGGTCCCCTTCGTCGACGTCGCCGGCATTTCACTCCGACTCGATCAGGCGATCGGATCAGTCGACGCGCTGCCACTGGCGCTCGAGGAAAGGCTTCCGCAGACAGAGCCCGAAGCGCCTCCCAAGGACGAGCCCGGTTGGCGACGCTTTCTGCGCGAGATCTGGCAGGATGTCCGGCAGCTAGTGCGCATCGAGAACCTCGACCGGCCGGAGGCGCCGCTTCTCGGCCCGCAGGAGCAATTTTTCCTGCGGGAGAATCTGAAGCTGCGGCTTCTCTCCGCGCGCTTCAATCTGCTCTTTCGCGATCAGGCCAACTTCCGCGCCGATTTGTCGGCGGCCGATCGATGGCTGAAGAAGTACTTCGACACGCGCGCGAAGCCGGTTCAATCCTTGCTGACGCTGCTGACGGAGCTCAGGAAGACCGAGATGGGAGCGGAGCTCCCGGGAATCGCCGGTAGCATGGATGCGGTGCGCGTGCTGCAACTCGCTCGCGAGAAGCGCTTACGGTGAGCCGGCGTCGCGTGCCATGCGCTTCCTTTTCTGGTTCCTCTTTCTCGCCGTCGTCGCAGTGGTCGCGGCACTGGCTGCGAAGCTGAGTCACGGTTACGCGCTGCTGGTCTCGCCGCCGTATCGCATCGAGCTGTCGCTCAATCTGCTTCTCATTCTGGCCGTCGGCGGCTTCTTTGCGCTTTATTTCCTTTCGCAGCTCGTTGTCCGCACGGTCCAGCTGCCGGGCCAGGTTCGCGCGTGGCGCCAGCAGCAGAAACGCGAGAGCGCGCGCGCCAAGCAGGATGCGGCGATCGTTGCATTGCTCGAAGGCCGCTACGGCAAGGCGCAGCAGGATGCCCAGGATGCGCTGGCGCTGCCGCAATCATCTGGTCTTGCCGCGCTCATCGCGGCACGTGCTGCGATCGACGTGCGTCAGTTCGACAAGGCGGAAAGCTTCCTCGCGCGCAGCGAAGTTCAGCCGAAGAGTCTCGCCGTGCCGCGCCTCACGCTCTCGGCCGAGATCGCGCTGGAACAGGGCCAGCCGCAGGAGGCGCTCCGGCTTCTGAATTTGCTCAAGGATGAAGCTGGGATGCACACCGCCGCGTTGCGCCTCGAGCTGAGGGCGATGCAGGCTGCGCGTCGCTTCGCGGAGATCCCGCCTCTGGTCGATCAGCTCGTCAAGCGCAAGGTGTTCGATGCCGCGCAAGGGGAGCAAGTGCGTAACGCCGCGCAGCGCGAACAGCTGCGCTCGCTCGCGCACGACGCGTCGGGTTTGCGCGACACGTGGAACCGCCTGCCGGAGGCGACGAGGACTCAGCCGAAGGTCGCCGGCGCTGCGGCAAGGAGCTTTCTGCAGCTCGGTGGGGATCGCGAAGCTGCGGAGATCATTGCTGCCAGCCTCGAGCGAGAATGGGACTCGGAGCTCGTCGGTCTCTACGGCGAGTGCAGTCTCCCTGACACGACGCGGCAACTGGAGCAGGCCGAGCGCTGGCTCGGTGTCCACAGCCAGGATGCAACGCTGCTGCGGGTGCTCGGCACGCTCTGTCAGCGTCAGCAGCTGTGGGGCAAGGCACAGACCTATCTGGAAGCGAGTCTTGCGCTCGACAACAACTGGCGCACGCACCTCGCGCTGGGTGAAATGCTCGGGCGCCTCGGCCGAGGGGACGAAGCCAACACCCACTTCGTCGCGGCGCTCAAGCTCGCTACCGATGAATTGAAGCGGCGATAGCGAGCGGCTTCACTTCCTTTTGAGATCGAACACGACGAGCTGCGCATCGCGATACACCGGCTGTCCGAGCGCCGACTCGATCGTCGGCAGGCAGGCCGCGACATCGGGCCACTCGACGCTTGAGTCCGGCGGCGTCTTCCACGGCGAGAGGTGCATGACGAGATAGTCTGCGCCGTAGGTCTTTCCCGCCAGGATGTTCGAGAGATGAGCGAACTGATGCAATCGCAATCCCGCCACCGTGGCGGGATATTCGCCGAAAGTGCGCACGCCGCACACGGGCGTCGTGAGTCCGATCATCACTTTTTGGCGGTGGATCTCCTGATACCAGGGATGCGGATTGAAGTTTGATTCGAGTCGCCACGGCGCCTCGATGAGCGTCAGTGACGCTGGCGGTTTCTGCGCCAGCACGCGGTAGAACTCGGGCATCGGGTCACGAGGTACGAGCTGAACGTACGGGTTATGCGCCGGATCGTAGTCGAACTGGAAGCGCAGGTGGCCCATGAACTGGTTCGGGTAATAGAAGTAGCTCGGGATTGGCCCCGCCCAGCACAAGAATGCAGCCATTCCCGCCACTGCAATCGCCTGGAGCGCAGCGGCAGCGCGCACGCGCTCGAGCGCGGCCACGATCCCCTCGCATAGGAACAGCAGCAGGAACGGCAGCACCGGAAGCAGATAGCGGCTATACAGAGCCTGATGCTGGATCCACACCGGTCGCGCGGCGGCGATCGCGACGGCAGCCCCGACCATGATCGTGCCGAGATAAGCGATGAGGTCGCTATCGCGGCGCCAAATCCGGTAGATGCCCAGAAGCGTTAGCGCAACCAGGACGACGAGCAGGGCGGGCTGCGAGATACCGAAGAGCATCAGCAAGGTGCGGTAGATGCTTTCGGGCGTGACCGAGTGCACGCCGGCCTTGGCGGAGAGGCTGCCCCAGTCGTTGATCAGCGGGGGCAGCAGTGCCGCTGCGAGCGGAATCGAAGTGACGAGCCCCAGCAGAAACAACCTTCGAAGTCCGGTTCCTGCGTTCCGCACGTTCCCACGCGCGGCGAGCAGACAGCGCGCGCCGAAATACGCGAACGGGAGCAAGGTGAATGCCAGCGTGATCGTGTGCAGCCACCCGGCGAGGAATGTTGTGACGACATAGGTTGCGGCCCAGCCATGCGCGTTCTTGGGCGCGAGCCACCAGCGACGGAAGGCGATGATCGCCACTGGCACCAGCAAGCTCGTGAGCGCGTAAGGCCGCGCGACCTTGCTGTGGTAGACCAGCAGCGGAGAGATCGCGAGAAGCGCGACCCAGGTCGCGCGCACAGACATCGTGGTCTCGCGTCGCAAAAGCAATGGCGCGACGACGAGCAACGCGATTCCCGCTACGAGCATGGGCAGGTGCATCACCCACTCGGTCAGGCTTCCGTGCAGCAGGAGAAAGCGGTAGTACAGCGCCAGCGGGATGCTGTGATCGGCGTAACCAAAGCTCGTGGCGATTCCGAGGGCATCGGAGTAGAGCACTTTATGCAAGGCATGCCACTCGTCATCGAGCAGCACCTGGATGCCGAGCTGATACCAGCGCAGGAAAGCGCCGATGAGAACGCCCGCGACCAGGAGAACCCGCCACGCAGCTAATTGCGCGGGTCTGCGGCCGGAGCCCGCCGAACTCATGAAGAGACCGACGAACTCTGCAGCCGCATGTCGGCTCGGGTGGAGAAGATGCGTGGGTGCAAGAGCCCCCAGCGCCACAGCCGATACTGAACGCTCGTCCACAGCACGCCGAATCCGTAAACGACCGAGCGCCGGAAGCTTATCTCGCTCGCGTCCTCGAAGTATCGCGTTGGGCAGGAGATCTCGCCGATCCGCATGCCGAAGGCGAGTGCCTGGACGAGTATCTGGTTGTCGAAGATGAAATCCTGCGAGTTGGCCGCGAGTGGGAGCGTTTCGAGCACCCGGCGCGAGAACGCTCGATAGCCGGTGTGGAACTCGGAGAGCTTCGACCCGATGATCAGGTTCTGCAGCGCGGTAAGAAAGCGGTTCGCGACATACTTGTAGCGCGGCATCCCGCCTGCGATCGCGGTGTTGCCGAGGATGCGCGAACCGATCACGAGGTCGTAGACGTCGGAGGCGACCATCGCGGCCATCGCGGTGATCAGCTTTGGCTCGTACTGATAATCTGGGTGCAGCATCACCACGATGTCGGCACCCTGCGCAAGAGCATTCGCGTAGCACGTTTTCTGGTTGGCGCCGTATCCCTGGTTCCTGGCATGCCGATGCGTGACGATGCCCAGGCGCTGTGCGACCGCGATCGTGGCATCGCTGCTCGCGTCGTCGACGAGCAGCACCAGATCGACGACATCCTGTGGGATAGCCTTGAAACAGTCTTCCAGCGTCTTCTCGGCGAAATACGCTGGCATCACGACGACGATCTTTTTCCCGTGCAGCATGATTCAGGCTGCTTCGATTCGCCCTATATCAGAATCTGGCCTGCGCGCTGACAAAGAAATTCCGGCCCAGCGTATCGTAAACCTGCGGGAAGGTGTTGCCATTTCCAAATGGGGGTCCTGCGATCGTCGACGAGATTACCGGCGGGTCGCGATCGAACACGTTGTTGACGCCGCCACGCAGCGTAAAGTTCTTGCTGATGTTCCACTGCCCGAACAGGTCGATGTAGTTCTGTGCCGCGATTTTGGCGTCGACCGGGAAGAAGGTCCCCGATAGCTGCGGGTTGGAGGAGCTGGCATCGATGCTCGTCGAAGCAAAGTAGCGCCACCTCACTCCGCCACTCCAGCTCCAAGGCGTGTTCCAGAGACCGGTGGCAACGTTGCGCCATCTCGGCAGGGGCGTGCCGCAGATCACGCCATACAGACCTGCGCAGTCGTACGACCCCAGCCCGGGCACCGGCTCCGTTACGAAATGATGGAGCCAGCTTCCAGTAAAGGTGATCCCCAGGCTTCCGTACCGCTCGAAAGACCTCGCGTAATCGACCGTCACGTCGATCCCGTCGGTCTTGGTCTGCCCGAGGTTCCGATTGGTTGCGGTGATGAACCCGCCGCCCGACAGCCATAGCGTCCCCAGGGCATCGCGATGCACCGCGTCGCAGAATTGGCCGGCAAACAGACACTGATTGAGCATCAGTGCCGGCGCCAGGCTGTTGATGTCGTCGTCGACTTTGATGTTCCAGTAGTCGAGCGTCGCGCTGAGGGTAGGTATTGGCAGGAGGACGATCCCCACCGTGTAGCTCCTGGCTTTCTCGGCTGACAGATTCGGGTTGCCACCCTGAAGAAAGTTGCCCTGGCCGGCGGGATTGTCGAGAATGGCCGAGCCGTATTGGCTGGGAGGCAACCCGGACAGCTGGCATTGCGCCACCGTTGCGGTCCGCGACGGTCCGCAGGGGTCTGCATCGAAGCTGAACAGGTTGAAGCCCTCGGGCGTGAACAATTCGATGATGTTGGCGGCTCGGACTGCGCCTTGGTAGGTAGCGCGCAGGCGCGCTTCTTTCACCGGAGCCCATTCGGCGCCAAGCCCGTAGGTGTTGGTCGTCTGATTCGTGCTGTAGCTCGAATACCGGTAGCTGCCGTTCACCGTGAGCTCCTCGGCCCACTGCTGACCCTCCATGATGGGCACGCGGATCTCGCCGAAGAATTCGTTGACCGTGTACTGGCCCGCGACGCCTATGACCGCACCGCCCTGACCCGCGAGGTCGTCCTGCGAGAAAGCCGCATCCGTGATCTGCATGAGCTTCTCAGTACGACGTTCGACGCCCAGCGCGACGCCGATTCCAGTCCTTGCCTGCGGGAGCTTCCACCCGTAGGCGGTCCCCAGGTCCGAAGTGAGGTGGATGCCAACGACGCTTTGAGCCGTCTCGCCGTTCTGCATCCCCGGCGTTTCCAGATAGTTCAGCGCTGCTTGCGTCACGCCGTTGGTGTGGAAGATGTCCCAGGGCACGCAGTTCGGGTCAGTGCCGTCCAGCACCGAGGCGCATATCGGCTGGCCGTTCGGGCCCGCCACGACGTTCAGGGCCCGGGCAGTGCGCTGGATCGAGAAGTCGTGCAGGTACGTATCCTGATAGACGACCTTGCCCGATTGCCACCAGAGGTCGTAATCCCACTTGCCATCGAGGACACTGCCCTTGGCGCCGATCACGATGCGATAGTCGGTGTGGCGGGGTTCGTCCTGCCGCGGGGCGCCCTCGACGTTGCGGCGGCCGATGATCACGGTGCCCGGCGTTGTGGCGGTGATCCCGAATGCGTTCTTGAAGCTCTGCGATAGCAGCGGATTGCTGTCGAGCAGGGTGAATTGCTGACCTAAGAAACTCCCGCTCGGTGCGATCTGCAGGACCGTCTTGGCGTCCATGAAGTCGAACTCGGTGTAGACGCGGACGTTCGGGAATGCATCGTAGTGCGCGAAGAAATTGGCAAGGTAACGCTCGTCCGGCACCTGAAAGTAGTTGTAAGGATTGAAGTTGAACAGGTCATCGGGAGTCACGTAGGGACGCACGTTGCCCGCGGCGTCGGCGATGGTCCAACTCTTGCCCGTATTGGGATCGAAGAAGCGGCCTGGATAGCTCGTCGATGAGCCGGTACAGGCGAAGCCGCTCGCACTCGAAAAAAGCGCGCAGGCGCTGAAATCGCGCGACGCCTGCAGGACAGGGTCGCTATGCCGATATTCGAAGTAAACGGTCGCGTTGCCCCGGCCGCCAGCGAAGTTGCCACCCAGAGTCATGCTGAAGTCCTGCGTCGCTCCGTCCAGGCCGACATTGCCGGGAACCTGGGTCAAGGCCGAGGCGACTCCATTATGCTGCTGGTGGTTGTACGCGTTGGCGTTGTAGTCGAACTGCACCCCCTCGAAGTGGTCGTTCATGATGAAATTCACGACACCGGCGAGCGCGTCGGATCCATAGACGGACGATGCACCGCCAGTCAGAACTTCGATTCGCTGAATGAGCGGAACTGGAATTGAATTTAGATCGGGTGCCCAGAACCTCGGATCGCCCGCCGGCAGGCGGCGGCCATCGATCAGGACCAAGGTGCGGTCGCTGCCGAGGCGACGCAGATTAACCGTGGCGGTGCCCGTGGCGCCGTTGGAGAGCATCTGTCCGTATTCGGCGAACGCCTGCGGCAGCTGATTGAGGATATCGGCGATATTGGTGAAGCCGGTGTACCTGATCTCCTGGGCCGAGATGATCTGCACCGGGCTCTCGCTCTCGAGCGTCTGCAACGGAATGCGTGAGCCGGTGATCTCGATCTTCTGGATCCTCTCGACCGGTGTCGAGGGCTGCTGTTGCGCCAAGGCGAGCGAAGTGGTCAGGCCGACCGCGACCGCAATGATCCACAGCCCCGCGTTGCACGGACGCTTCCCTCCTTTTGCCTTGTTCAACACGACGTCCGGCTTTCTCCCTGAAGGAGGGCGACGATTCCGTCAGCCCGCGCTCGCCTCGTCCCGTGGACGTCCGTCAGTTTAGAACTTTGCCTGCAGGTTGATGAAGATGTTGCGACCGAGCGTTTCGTAGAGCTGTGCATAGCCATTGCCGTTGCCGAACGAGTTCCCGCCTGGAGCCGGGCTCGCGACGAGCGGCGGGTCGCGGTCGAAAACGTTGTTCACGCCTGCGCGCAGGGTGAAATTCTTGCTGATGTTCCACTGCCCGAAGATGTCGATATAGTTCTGCGCGCCGATGTTCGCATCGACCGGATTGAAACCCGCTGCCAGCTGGGGATTCGACGTCGTTGCTTCGTTGACGACCGAATCGTAGTAGCGCCACCTGAACCCAGCGTTCCAGTTCCAGGGCGTATTCCAGGTCGTGGTGAGGACGTTTCGCCAGCGCGGCAGCGGTTGGCCGCAGATGTTTCCGAAGAGCCCAGCGCAGTTGTACGAACCGATTCCGGGAGCCTGCTGGGTGACGAACTCGTTGACCCAGGTTCCAATGAAGCTCAACGCGAGGCTTCCGTAGCGCTCGAAGGGATAAGTCGCGGTGAGAGTCACGTCGATGCCACTGGTCTTCATCGTCCCGATGTTGACGTTGACGGAGTCGATGTAGCCGCCGCCGAAAATCCAGAGCGTGCCAAGCGCGTCGCGATGGATGAAGTTGCACAGCAGGCCCTGCGACAGGCATACGTTCAGCGACACGTTTGGGCTGACCACGCCTATGGTGTTGTCGATCTTTATGTTCCAGTAGTCGATCGTGGCGTTGAGATTTGGCGTCGGCTGGAGCACGATGCCCGCCGTGTAGCTATTGGACTTCTCGGGCGTGAGGTTTGGGTTGCCACCCGCAAGCTGGTTGTACTGGGACACGGGGTTGTCGAGGATGGGTGCGCCGTACTGGCTCGGCGGCAGTCCCGTCAACAGGCACTGCGCCAGCGTAGCGCTCTTCGTCGGTCCGCAGGGATCGACGTCAAGACCGAACAGGGTCATCCCTTGCGGGGTGAATAGCTCGTTGATGTTTGCCGCTCGCGTCGCCGCCTGGTAGGTCGCGCGCAGCCGCGCCTGCTTCACCGGCGCCCACTCTACGCCGAGGCCGTAGGTGCTCGTTGTGGGTCCCGTGCTGTAGCTCGAGTAGCGATAGCTGCCGTTCACGTTCAGCACCTGAGCCCATTTCTGCCCCCCCATGATGGGCACGCGAGCCTCGGCGAACGCTTCGTTTACCGTGTACTGACCGGAGAGGCCGATCACCGGTCCACCCTGCCCCGCCAGATCGGCGCTCGAAAACGCAGTATCGGTGTTGAGGCTGAGCCTTTCGGTGCGATGCTCGACACCCAGTGCGACGCCGATGCCCGTCTTGGCGTCGGGAAGCTTCCAGCCGTAGGCGGCGCCCAGATCGGAAGTGAGATGCAGCCCTACGACGCTCTGCGAGGTCTGGCCAGTCTGGAGACCCGGCGTCTGCAGATAACCGAGCACCGCCGGCGTCACGCCGCCGATGCGGAAGATGTCCCACGGCACGCATTGCGGGTCCGTGCCGCTGAGCGCCGAGGCGCACACGGGCTGGCCCGTGGTGGGACTCGTGACGACGTCGAGCGCGCGCGTCATGCGCGTGACGGAGAAGTCGTGTAGATAGGTATCCTGATAGATGACTTTGCCCGACTGCCACCAGAGGTCGTAATCCCACTTCCCGTCGAGCAGGTCGCCCTTCGCGCCGATGAGGATCCGGTAGTCGGTGTGGCGAGGAACGTCCTGCCGTCCGCCGCCCTCGACGTTGCGGCGGCCGATGATCACCTCGCCGGGTGTGTCAGGCGTGATGCCGAAAGCGTCCTTGAACGCCTGCGACAGCAGCGGATTGTGGTCGTAGAGCGCGAACAGCTGGAAGAAGGCGCCGCTCGGTGCGATCTGGGCCACGGTCTTCGCGTCCATGAAGTCGAACTCGGTGTACACCCGCACGTTCGGGAATGCATCGTAGTGCGCGAAGAAATTGGCCAGGTAGCGCTCGTCGGGCACCTGGTAGTAGTTGACGGGGGCAAAGTTGTAGCGGTCCGTGGCTTCATTCAAGGGCCGCACGTTCCCTGCGGCATCGACGATCGTCCAGAACTTGCCAGTGTTGGCGTCGATGAAGCTGCCCGGATAGCTGGTGAGCGAGCCGCCGCAGACGAAGCCGTCCGGCGTCGACTGCAGCGCGCAGGCGCTGAAGTCGCGCGAGGACTGCAGCACCGGATCGCTGTGGCGGTACTCGAAGTAGACCGTGGCATTGCCCTTGTTGCCAGCGAAATTGCCGCCGAGCGTGAACGCGAAGTCCTGCGTGACGCCGTCGAGACCGATATTGCCGGGAACCTGGTATTGCGCGGGATTCAGTTCAGCCTGCGCGGCGACCAGCGCGGAGACCGTGCTGTTGTGCTGCTGATGGTTGAAGCCGTTCGCGAAGTATTCGAACTGTGCGCCCTCGAAATGGTCGTTCATGATGAAGTTGACGACCCCCGCCAGCGCATCGGAGCCGTAGATCGCCGACGCGCCGCCGGTGAGCACGTCCACGCGCTGGATCAGCGACGCGGGCACTGCGTTGAGGTCGGGCGCCCAATGCCTCGGGTCGCCTGCCGGTACACGCTTGCCGTCGATCAGAACCAGCGTGCGCGCGTCGCCGAGGTTGCGCAGATTGACGGTCGCCGTGCCCGTGGCGCCGTTGGATGTCATTTGCCCGAATGCGGGTTGCACTTGCGGCAGCTGATTGAGCACGTCCGCAATGTTGGTGAGCCCGGTGTATTTGATGTCCTGCTGGGTGATGATCTGGACTGGGCTCTCGCTCTCGAGGGTCTGTAGCGGAATGCGTGACCCGGTCACCTCGATCTTCTGAATCTTCTCCACCGCCGGCGGCGGCGGGGGCTGCAGCTGCTGTGCGTCAGCTAGAGGTGCCGCGAGCCCGAGCACGGCACCCGCGCCCAGCGCCTTCGCGATGGCGAGCGACAACCTTCTTCTCTTCACTTTCTCCCTTGTCTTGCTTGCCACCCTCTACGCAAAGGGTGACCGGACCGCCTGTTTTCATAGGCGCCCTCCTGGCGAGGCGCGAATAGATAATACACGGACCTCGACAGATCACGCGAAACTGTGCCCGGGTATGCTTGCTTCGACCGTCCTTAGCGTGTTCAATCATGACGGGGCTTGGGCTGGGTCACGAGTCGCCCTCGCCAATAAGAGGGGAGAAATTCGGTGATCGATCGGCGCGGCTTCACATGTATCGCGCTCGCGAGTCTCGTTCTGCCGCTCGTCGTCTCGTGTGCGGACAGCGACAGGAAAGTGCGCCGCATCGGCGTTCTCGCAGGGGCCGATCTGATGGCGCCCGGCCAGGACGCGTTCGAGGACTTCGCAGCGCCGCTGCGCGAGCTGGGGTGGATCGAGGGCAAGAACTTCGTGGTCGAGCGTCGACATATGACCTTGGCTGAAGAGTTGGTCCGCCTCAAGGTGGAGCTGATCATCACCAGAGGCTCGGTGGCCACGCGCGAAGCGAAGAAGGCCACAACGACGATTCCCATCGTCATGTCGTCTTCGGCGGATCCCGTGCCCTTAGGCCTCGTGGCGAGCCTTTCGCGTCCCGGAGGCAACGTCACCGGCTATGCGAACATGGGTCCTGAGATCGTCGCCAAGCGCGCGGGCGTCGTGCACGAACTGCTGCCGTCGGCACGGCGTATCGTGGTGGTCGACCCTGAAGTCGACAACAAGGACACCGACCCAATCGCGGCGATCAACGCGTTGCTTCTCGAGCAGGAAAGCGCGACCTATCGTTCGCTCAGCGTCGAGCCGATCCGCATCGAGCTCAAAATGCCATATGAGAACACCCAGTGGCAAAATGCGTTTGCCGAAGCGGCACGCCTCGATGCGAGCGCGGTCGATCTCTACATCGGAGGCCCGCCAGCGATCATCCAGGCGGCGGCCGCGTACCGGCTGCCAATTATCGTGACGACGCGCGAGGGACTCGGGGCCGGAGGGTTGATGTACTTCCAGGCCAACCTGGATGACCGGCCGCGCCGCGTTGCCGCCATCGTCGACAAGATCCTGCACGGCGCCAAGCCCGCGGACATCCCGGTCGAGCAGCCGACGAAGTTCAAGCTGGGGATCAACGTCAAGGCGGCCAACGCGCTGGGCATTACGATTCCAAAATCCATAGTCGTGCGCGCGGACGAGGTGATTCGCTAGTTCACTCTCGCACGACGCGAGCCTGTCGCCAAAGCGTGCTCTTCAACAGCTACGACTACCTGCTGTATTTCCTGCCGCTGTCGCTCGTCGGATTCTTCGCGCTCGGGCGCAGGCCGACGTGGGCGGTTGCGTGGCTCGTCGCCGCGTCGCTGTTCTTCTACGCGTGGTGGGACCCCCGCTACCTGCCGCTGATCCTCGGCAGCATCGCCTTCAATTTCCTCGTCGGCCGTGCACTGCGCCGCGAGACGCCGCGCGCGCGGCTCATCCTTGCCGGCGGCATCGCAGGAAACCTGCTGTTGCTCGGCGTATTCAAGTACGCCGACTTCGCGTTATCGAACGCCGCGGCCTTGCTCGGAAAATCTTTGCCGCTGCCCCATCTCATCCTGCCGTTGGGCATCAGCTTCTTCACCTTCACCCAGATCGCGTATCTCGTCGACGTGCACCGCCGCAAGGCGCGCGAGCCCAGCGTCGCCAACTACGCGCTCTTCGTCAGTTTCTTCCCGCACCTGCTCGCGGGTCCGATCCTGCATCACAGCGAAATGATGCCGCAGTTCGCCTCGCCGACGAACAAGCGCGCGCAGGCGACCAATCTCGCGGCCGGTCTTTTCCTGCTCTGTATCGGGTTGGTGAAAAAGGTCTGTTTCGCCGATCAGCTTGCACCGATCGCCGACGCCGGCTTCGCCAACCCCGCGGGGCTGTCAACGCTTGGTGCATGGCTGGCGGTGCTCGCCTACACGCTGCAGATCTATTTCGACTTCAGTGGGTACACCGACATGGCGCTCGGCGCGGCACGGATGTTCAACATCGAGTTGCCGCTCAACTTCAATTCGCCCTATCACGCGACGAGCATCCGCGAATTCTGGCAACGCTGGCACATGACGCTGTCGCGCTTCCTGCGCGAGTACCTCTACATTCCGCTCGGCGGCAACCGCCATGGTGGGTGGCGAACCATGCTCGCGGTCATGATCACTTTCTTGCTCGGCGGTCTCTGGCACGGCGCTGCTTTGCTGTCGCGCGTGGGAGCGGACTGGCGTGACCCTGCCGCGGACGCTTGCCTCGGCGCTGACGTTCCTTTTCGTGATGATCGCGTGGGTTTTCTTCCGCGCGCAGTCGTTTGCCGC
>Ga0126371_10004057_pt1 | contig 12887 bp, 29 predicted proteins | sample PanSoiMetaPlot_4_FD_110145 | JGI IMG/M metagenome (GOLD analysis project Ga0126371, IMG submission 110145) | Tropical forest soil microbial communities from Panama - MetaG Plot_4 | ecosystem: Environmental > Terrestrial > Soil > Tropical forest > Bulk soil | place: Panama | collected 2016-02-17
GCCCCGCTATGGCAACGGAGCTGGAGGATTCAATCCAATGTATAATGACGATCCGCGCTGTGATAGATGTGGAGAAGATTGTGCTGAAGATGTTGATTGTGAATCGTGCGGATTAAAATTTTGGATTCGTTCTTGTTTATACGGCGAAAATAAGAAACCTTGGCCTCATAAATGCCCGAGATGTGAAAAAGGACTTCCACCGCTTTATGAATACTAAAAGAAAGAGAGAATGAGAAAACGACCCGACTTGACCACTGCCACTGAGATTCAACTACTTGAGTTTGTACAAGCTATTCTTTCTCAAGTAGGAGATTTAACACTGAAAGATAAATATGAACTCCTCGAAATTAATGATGAGTTCATACGACGACAGAAAAACGAGCAGAAAGAAAAAAGAATGAGGCAGACCGAACGTACAAACTGCTAGCAAAGCTAGGGGATTAGAGTTTATCTCTGGTCCCCTGCTATGCACCGGAGGCTCAATGATATTTTTACTGTTTATCATGGCTTTAGGTTTCTATGATGGATTAGAGTTATCAAGTAAAATCAGCAAGATTTTATATTGGTTAATAATAGTAATTATTTTTGTATTTATTGCTACAATGTTTGATACAAAACACGGAGGATAAGATGCCCAACATGTATATGACGCGCACTGACGATATAACAGGCGTCGAAAACACATTCGATTCTATCAATTGGATATATGAGACGCATCTAAAGATGCCAGATACGGGGGAATATAATTTCGCTATCTTAATAGGACCAAACGAAGATTATGTAACAGAAATTTTACTCTGGCGTAAGGAACCAAACTTTGACCAAAAACCCGACCGACATTACAAACTCTATATCGGAGAAAATGAGGAAATGACATGGCAACTACAGGGATAAGTAATTACATAATCCAGAGAGCTGAAAAATCTCACTGTCCACAATGTGGAATGACATCAGATTTATTAGCTCGCCGTGACGGAAATAACAGTAAACCTTGGTTCTATATATGTTGGGCTTGCAGACATATTGCTGAAGTTGGTAAAGGTGAAGTTCTCAGGGAGAATAAAATAGGATGGGATACCAAATGAAACTGAATCTCAGTATTGTACGGGACGCACTTGAAGGCGCGGATAGTGATCCAAACAAATCACTCTTTTTCTATAATAATCCACGAGCACGCATGGAATTTTTTAAACAGGCTTTGTGGTTTAGTGTAGAGCAAGAGGGTATTACAGATCCAGCTAATATGGATAGACGAGCTGACGAGATTTTAATGTGGCTGGATAAAAATTTCCAGCAATATGGTTGGGCTGCGCACGAGGTGCATTTCCATACCAATTTCTATCAGCATTGTGCATGTCCATTTACATGCCTTAACGAAATAAGCTCTATTCTTGAAAAACTGATAAAGGAGAAATTTGCCGCATGACATTTCAAAAAGTAAAAGACAATGATGACAAGGATATATGGTTAGATGAGAATGGTCATATGTGCGTTTGTAATTGTGGTGCTAACGCACATATGCAATTAAAAACCGAAGCTTATCTAACTGACATTACCTTTACCGAAGGTAATGCAACATTTGGACCATTTGAAAGTATCATTTATGTCTGCCGTGGATGCATGGCTAAAGTTTTGGAAAGGATAGAGCAATGAGTAAAGAAAAATATCCAGCACCGAAACCCACAATAGAACTCATCAAGCTGCATGATATGCTTGATGAGATTCTTAATAATCCTGAAATAAGGGCACAATTTAATTGGGATGATGCTTCTGACATACGCACTAATATGATTGTAATAAAGCGTACTCTTTGTTGGGTACTCAATCATGACGAAGGCAGATGGCTTGCTGAAAATATGGAAGCTGTAAATAAGGCATTATCTGAAAGAGGTTACAATTTGGAACACATTCAGTAAAATCAAAAAAAAAAGGAGCTACAAAAATGAAAGTTAAAGTGTTAGCAAACGTCCGTGAAATTGAACGCAAATCAGAATATGCTAAGAAAGAAGATGGTAGAACTGATTTTGACAAAAAAGTTGAACATTTTGAATCCACATTACAAATTTTAGAGAATGAGTTTCATATCGTTGGAACTCTGATCGTCCGCGAGAGGCTGAATTTCGGGTCACTTTATGAAATTTTTGTGAACACAGATGAGTGTCAGCAAGTGGCTGAAATTGAAGAGGATAGCGCCACTTTGCTCTCTGAATCAAACACAGATTTACCAGAGGGAGCTTGACACATATATAAAGGACAGGTAAACTGTCCTTGTTCTGAGGGAAGCAACGCCCCGGAATCCCGTTGCGGGAGGGCAATATCCCGCAGCAATAATAAAAGCTTTTTAAATAAGAAGTAAAATCAGCGTGACAAAAAGGAAAAAACAAAATGGCTACTGCAACGCAAACTCCTCAAGCCCCGGCAACGCCTCAAGCACCGGAAACCACTAACCAAACTTCAGAACGTACCGATTATACTGTCGGTTACAAACTGAAAGAGATTAAGAAAGATGGTTCAATTGGTGCTGATCTGGCTGAAAAAGAAGCAACATTTTTTGAAATTGGAACAGAAGCAGAAGCTCTTTTGGTCAAAGGATACGTAGATCAAAAAGCTTATGCTCCCAGTTTTACGGTCACGGTCAGCATCCCGCGTGCAAAAAATTATGCCGGGATTAAGGAAATCTGTCCAGATGAAGAAGAAGCGGCAGCTAACTTTAATCGCGGTGCAAAACAGAAAGCCAACAATCGTCTAGCAGCGAAGCTCACTGCTATTGATGAAGATGGTAATCTGTTGTTTGATCCTGCTGGCAGCGATAAGGACGGAACGCCATATCTTTCTAATGGCGTTTTGGACATGACCTCCGAAATCGCATCTCCATCGCGTCGTAAGGTTCTGACTGAGGAAGAAAAACTTGATCGTTTCTTGGAACAGTTCCCAGAAGCTACGCGCAATATGATGAAACAGGCTTACTTGGCATCACGCCAAGCGCCGGGAGCTTAGTTAGCTCCTGTTCTCCCATAGGCTGGCGGTGGCGAATATCACAGTTACTTCTAATGGATAAAAGCACTGTGATAGCTTATTCCCCGCCAGCCTTTTTCTCATCTTCAGCCTGTTTACTTCATAGTTAACACCTTATTTTGTAATCCACACATAATAAAGGACTTATTTCTGTTGACAGAGAAGGCAATGGCCTCTAAAATTTGCCTATGCGCGAGCATGGTTGGGAGATAATCTAACATGGCTTATCGACGTAGAGCGGGACATTATTCAGCGTGGCATGTTAATCAAACGATTCAAGTTACTTTTACTTGGAATTCTCTGATGGGTGCTTACGATTTAAAGTTTGATAATGTTAATGGGGACTCAAACTGGAAGAAAGTTTTAGGCATCACAGAATGGATTAAGAAAACATTTCCATATGGAGAAAGGGATTGGGATGAGGAAAGCAAAGTTTGGGCTATTGATCCAAAACACTTTAATCCCATTAAATGTGTACTTAATGGATTGGGTTCTCCATTTAATGTTGTTATTGTTGAGAAGCCTGTCGGCGGTCCTGCGATTAAGTTCACACCTATGTCAGTCTATTTCGATATATTTAAGACGTGCTCTGGTGAAGATATTTCGAGTTATAGTGAAGCTGATTTCAATAAAGCAAAACGGATATATTTTAAGACTTCGATGAAAATCCATCCAGATAAAGGTGGGGACACAGCAAAAGCTTCTGAATTTAATGAGGCGTGGGACGTTATTAAGGAGCGGCATTTTAAAATCCAGCGCGTAATGGCGCAAATGGAGATTTAAACATGACCAAACTGAACGTTGATCTATTGCTCAAAGTTAAACAACACATCCTTCTCGAACCAGCTCGCTTACGCATGGATACTTGGGTATTTCAATCTATGCCCGGTGAAGAACGATACACCTCATTACCAGCCTATGGAGAACCGGAAGCATACACGATGCCAAAATGTGGCACTATTGGTTGCATAGCAGGATGGGCATGTATGCTTGGTGCTCCTAATGAACCTCACATAGCTACGCTAGCTTGTGGTCATAACGCAAGCGAGCTTCTCAAAATTGATCCAGATATTCAACCTTGGGACTTATATTTTCCAGATCAATGGCCCGTTAACTTCTATGAAGCTTATAAAGCCGCTATTGATGCCGAAGGCAGAGCTGAAATTGTGGCAGATGTTATTGACCAGTTTATCAGTGATTATCAAGCAGCAGAGGAGAATTGGAATGCCAATCCGTCACGCTGAATACTCCATAATCGTACAAGCTCCAATGGAAAGAGGCCATTGTCAATATGGCCTCGATAAACCACATCAGCATCCATGTAATAATGATGGGAGCTTTGCTTTAAAGGTGCTAGACGATCGTGACCGAACTCAGCTTAAATATGGAAATATTTGTGAAGGCCATTTGTTAGTAGCTGTGATTGATTGGGTACAAGGTTGGTAACATGAAAAAAGATGAGCATTGGTGGTGGTTATCTTTTTCAGATGAGGATTTAGGATTTCTTGGAGCAGTCCTTATATGGGCTAAAGATTTTAAAGATGCTCACTTAAAAGTTACCATGCTTGGATTAAATCCCGGTGGAGCAGTTAAAGGATTTCTTGTTAAAGATGAAGTAGCTTATGCTCTTGAAGCTCCTTTTAAGCCAGAAGATCATTGTAATAAATTGCTATCTAAACAATATATCAATGAAAAAATGGGTGGTGCTAGAAAATTTTAGGAGTTAAATCTTGCCAAGAATAAAATATAGGAGAGATTATGACTGGACTCCAGATTTTACCACCGCAGGAGAAGAAGATGAACAAATCACAGGGAACTCATGGCTCAGCAATGCAGTTATCGCTTCTCAACTTAGTGAAGATCGCATCAAAACAGCAATACAGGCTCTTAAAGCTCAGATTACGGTCTTGGAAAATGAGTTATTATCTCGCCGTCTTGGGCACAGGCACCAGACTTATAAGGATTGGGACGCTATTGGGGATTCATATCCAGAACAAGATGGAAAAAGATATAGCAGATCATCCTCTGGACGCCGAGATAGAAGCTCTGATAGGTATAAAAAGATCAGAAAAACCTTAAAAAAGTTAGGTGTTGCTGATGTAAATGCACTCTTACAAGAGTGGGAAAAACTAATGAAAGGATAAAAAGTGATGAAACATGAGCACATTGAGTCTAGTATCCCAAAAGAAGTTATCACATATGCAGCGGGAGCGATCGAAGCTAAGCTCGCAGAAATTGCGAGAAATACTGTCCAACCTGAACAGGAACTTAGAGAGTGGGTGGCAATCTTTCTTCTCTCGTCGTGGACGGGGATTAGCAATTATATGCCCTCACTGCGAAGAAAAACCACCAAAATGGGTCGCCCAACACGCGAGATGGCGATGGCTAACAACTCACATTCTAAATCATCGTCGCTCTCACCAGATTCACAGGATCAAATAGAAAAAAGGTGGGAACGTGCTGGTAAGAAAGTAAAATTAACATCCGGTAAAAAAGGATTCAAGTATAATGGAACCCACTGGATGCAACAACCAAAAAATCGTAAGCGTGTAATTGCACTTGCAAAGAAACGTGCTGAAATGAGAGCACAGAAAGCGGCTTAAACATGACAGAAGAAAATGCTCTATCCAAAATAATAGCACCGAAAAAATGGGGTGTTGGTGCTCAACGGGAGCAAGCTAAAAAATTGCTTGAAGAGCTTGATCCTAAAACCATGCCAACCAAGCTCGCTATCGTATTTGATGATAGCGGATCAATGGCTTCCCGCAACGTAAAAGATACTGCTACTAAAATTGATGATGCTAAATCAGGCATTCGCAATTTTAGCAGCCAGTGCAATCCACGTGATACAGCATTAGCTGTGTATCCACTTAACGTGGAATCAAAGCCTCTAACGTGTAACTTTGATCTTCTTAACCTTTTGGTTAGTGGGATTGAAGCTACAGGTGGAACTCCGCTTTTCACAATCACGCTTCGCGTGTTAGAATCTGAAGATAAGTATACTCGTGCTATCTTATTTTCAGATGGTTCTCCAACTGATTCCTCAACTTATTTTTATAAGTCTGATGAAGAAGATCCAGAAGAGGGAACAGGCGAAGATATCAAAACCAAAGTTATACGTGTAGCCAATGAGAAAAAATGTCCATTGGATACTGTGTATATCGGTGAAAAAGAATCCAGCGGTTATGATCTAATGAAAGAGTTAGCAGATAAAACTGGTGGAATCTTTATCCACTTTACCGACTCTGCCTCTTTATCAGCTAACCTCAAATATCTGGCTCCTGCCTTAAGAGGCATTCTCATGAATGCTGAACTTAAAGCTAAGATTGAGAGAGGAGAAAGTATTTGAGACAAAATACTACAGTGGATATTATTGCTAAGTTACTACAAAATACAACAGTAGATATAATTACTGAATGTATTTTGTGGGATTTAACTCTAAATGAAAAGGGTTATGGACAAGTACGTTATAAAGGCAAACTAAGAATGGCACATAAAGTATATTATGAATTACTTATTGGGCCTATCGGAAATGGTTTGCAATTAGATCATACTTGTGAAATTAAACGATGCATAAATCCATTTCATCTACAACAAGTTACGAATCAGCGTAATGTCGCACTGTATTATATGCGAAAACGCGCTAGAGAGCGAGAATCAATCTAATGCCCTGCGGTGGAATAGAACCAATGTCAAATCCTGATGGCTTAACCATTAAAGATCGGTTATTGCCAACACAAGGTGGATGTTGGATGTGTCATCATGGTGGATGTAAGCATTTCTGCCATGAATGGGATACCTATATTCACGCGAGATGCGTACCAGAGTTCCTTCAAACTGATGAAGGTAAGATTGTAATGGACCACAAACATTTAGTAGTGCTCGAATTTGAATTGGAGGACGCTCCTGATGAAACCGGGCAGAACAGCGAACCTTAGAAAATGTGATGAGTGTCACTGGCCGTATCCAACTCATTACACAACCTATTTTGACACAAACTTAGCTGAATACAGAGGTAAAACTGTTTGTGGCATATGTGCGCTGGAAATGACTAACAAAGTTCATGGTGTAATTCGCTTAAAGTTTGATGGCGAGTTTGCAGAAAAGATGCGTCTTGCAGCTATTCAGTGGCGTGAGAAACATCCGTACGACAATCCAGAAAAGGTGAAAAAATGACTCCAATGGAACAAGAACAAGGAGCCAATATAATTGCTCTAGGCCAAAAATTAATTGGCTTAGGAATCAAATCACAATTTAGCCATGTGGAACCCGGTCCTGTTGTCACGGGATATTTCTTTACACTAGATCATAGTGTACCTATCAACAAAGTGATGAAGAAAGCCGAAGATTTTGCTTTAGCAATGGAGAAAGATAAAGTTGTGGTTCAACGAATAGGAGGTAAGATTGCAGTTTTTGTCCCTAATAAAGAACGCCAAATCGTTGAATTCAAGAATTATTTATATTGGTATTTAAATGATCCTGATGTTGCCAAACAAGAATTACCTATCCCACTTGGCGTTGATTATCGTGGACAAAAATCTACATTTGATCTTGTTGAAATGCCTCATGCATTAATCACCGGATCGACAGGATCTGGCAAGTCAGTGTTAGAAGCAGCCATTATTGAATGTCTAGCTTATTTTAGAAAAGTATCAGAGCTAGAATTCTATCTCGTTGATACCAAGAAAGTAGACCTTCCACTCTTCACCCAACTCCCACATACCAAAATGGTAGCAGATGAGCTTAATAAGTTTCATAACATGATGAATTTTATCATGAATGAGACTCGACGAAGATTAGGAGTTCTTCAGAATGCTACTTGTCGTAAGATTCAAGATTATCACAAGATGATGGGTGGAATAGAATCTATGCCTTATATTGTGGTAATGATAGATGAGTTTGGTGATTTGATGGATCAAGACGCGGCTGCAAGGAGGAACAGTGAAGATCTTGATGGAGTACCCACAATTAAGCAATGGATTAAACAAGCGGCTCAGATATGCAGAGCAGCGGGAGTCCATCTTATTTGCTGCACGCAACGAGCATCGGTCAAGGTGGTGGATGGAGATATTAAGATTAATCTGCCTTGCAGAATCTCATTACGATTGCCAACTCAAATTGACTCCAGAACTATCCTTGGTACAGGAGGGGCGGAGAATCTCCTTGGCAAAGGTGATATGCTTATACAACGCCCAGAAAAAGATACACTGGAAAGGTTTCATGGGCCATTCGTAAGTATGAATGATATTACAGAAATTGTGGAGCAATATGATCGTCTAAAGGATATTTTGAAAGTCCGTACATAGCTGGCTGTGCGTTCCTGTGGAAAAGTGGACTTTAGCCGTAACTATATGAAAACAAAGGAAATATAAATGTTGACGGGTGCGTATACGGGTGATAGACTCGCAGAGTCCCAATTATCTATCGCGCAGAAAAATATAAAAAGGATCAGAAAATGAGTGCTTCATTCGGTGGACACACTGCAAACTGGAAAGTGGTTAGCACACGTATACCGCCTTCAGAACACAGAAAATTGTTACAACAATATCCCGAAAAGGGTAAACGCTCGAAAGTGCTGAGGGCACTCATCCAAATGCACTTATGTGGAAAGGTTAAGAATCTAGAGTTCACAATAACCGAAACAATTAGCTAAATTAATCTCCTGAAAGGTGATAAATCATGGCCTCACCAGAAGGCGTTCAGTTAACATGTAAGTTTTGTCTGAACGAAAATATCAAAGAGTGCATCCAGTGTGGATCACGCTTCTGTGCATTACATGCTGCAAAATTTTCCCCAAACTTCTGCAAAGAATGTCTTACAAATCTAGCAGTTATCATTGACACAGTAACTCGTACAAGCACAGATTATGATATGCTTGATGGCGAGCTTGTGCTTAAAGCAGTTCAGGCTAACAGGCTAAGATTAGATGGGCCGGATTGGGTATTCTACAATACGTGGATTACGAATCTAAGTGAGGAAGATTGGCTTCAAATTTATCAGTTCCATTATTATGTTCTGAAAAGAATGGAAGCTGAAAATGAGATTCGTAAAGTTAAGCGTGCTAGAAGAATAGCTAACGCCCCATTATCAACAAGAGTTACGAAAGAAGTAAGGATTAAGAAGGAAACAAAGCCTGTGGATTTACAAGAAAGCTTTGAGAAGATGGGACTTTCGATAGACAAAATTAAAGCTATGCTCGCGGCAGTCGGTCAAACTTACAGGGAGCGTTCAAGTGGGAATAACGGAACCTCTTGATCCATTGAAGTGTTATTGTGGCAAACCCACAAAAATCTATGATTCGCTTTTTAAGCGAAACTTTTGTTCAGAAGAATGTTCAAATGATTTGATGCATTTTTTAGGTGGCTGTGATAAATCTATCTCCATCTGTAAAGAAATTAGAGCAGGAGATTTCAATATTAGAGGCGGAGTTGTCACTCTTCATCCGACATTATCCGAACATCAAGAGAGAAAATCAAGAACGATTGATGAGATTGACGCGAAAATTGGAGAAGATCTTGCTAGAGATAAGGAAAGAGCTGAGAAACGTAGAGAACTTAAAAGGATCGGAATCGCAGACTCCGTAATAGAGGCTATGCTAAATGCCGGTTACAAATGAAGAAATTAGAAAGATCGTTCTTTATTTCTTTCTACATAAATTTTTTCCATTTCCTTATAGCAAACGTAATGCTGAGTTCGTTTTTGACGCAATTAAGAAAGCTTTAAAAGGAGAATAGAAATGCCAATTGGAGATAACATTCCACCACAGAATCCTCCAGATAATCCACCTCAACCACCACCACCACAAGATACATGGCAACAACGTTTACTTGATGAGGAGAAAGCACTGAGCGATAACATACAGAAGCTTTTAGATTTTATTGCCAGTCCTGACTTTCAAAACATTGCTAATGATCAGCAAATGTTGCTTCAACAACAACGAGAAGCTATGCAACTGTACGATCAAATTTTAAATAAACGCATTAAGCTCTCAGGTTTGCAACAATAACAAAACTAAAAAAGGAGCCTGATTAAATCATGACACCACAAGAAGCAGCAGAACGTTATCCGTGGGTTAAATATGATCCAAAAAATAATATACTTGAATTATTTCTGGATCATCAAATGCTCTCCACTTTAAGATTGTGTGAGATTAAGTTCACAACCGAACACATTCACAATATTCGTCCTAATGGACATAAAGCATGGGCTTTAGTTTGGGGAGCGTGGGTTCATTACTGTCTTGAGAAATATTATGAACACATCAAAAATAATGATGGGAAACCACCTGACCCAATGGGATGGTTAGCTTACGCTAAAGAAAAATGGGTCGAACTCAAAATTGATGCCTACAAAGATATTGAAGATAAATATACGGATGTGGGAGGTTGGGATGGAGCTTGTAGTTTCTTAGTTCAGTATTACGCATTTTATATGGAGCAACGCTTGCGTGTAGTAGCAACAGAAATTCCTTTTGGTTTTGATCGTGAGGTCTATTTAGGCAGATTTAATTTAGAAGTTGGTATTAATCATTTTCTCGAAGTAAGATGTTACCTGACTGGAAGAATAGATATGCTTGTTGATAATGGCTATATGATTGGTCCTGTTGATCATAAAAACACGCATATGTTTAAAGGAGATGAGTGGGATAAGTTTAATCCACAAGATGGAATCACAGGTTATATATTCGGGACCAATACAATTTTGAAGAAGTATTTTCCTGAATGGACAAAGCCATGTTTAAATGGCTGGATATTCCATCTTCAAGCTCATCATGCTGCGAAGAATAGAAAAACAGGTGAAATAAGACCAAGATTTAAAGCATCAAGAATTGACAAGATGCCATCTCAGCTTGATGATTATGTTGCCCGTAACATAGAATCTTTTAAGCGTGTAGCTGCGCTTCTTTTTGGAGATAAAATTCCAGAATGGTCAACTACTTCGTGCCATAATATTTACAACAGAGATTGTGAGTATCTCCAGATTCATAAGCAACCAAGAGAAGAATGGGGATATCAAATTCAGCAATTCTATCACATTGCTCAACCGTGGAATCCTAATAGACCAGAAGATAGCATCATCCAGCGTGATGATGTGATGAAGATTCAAGAAGTAACAACTATGCCATGATAATAAAGGATATATTGAGTCACTTTACACAAATACCATCTTCTGGATTACATTTAACTTGTAGTCATTGTAACTGTATATTTAGTGATATGAATACTTTTCCAGATTGGGTAATAATTGCAATGTTAACTACACATTTAAAAGAATGTGAAGCAGGAAAGGATAAATCATGACTGACAATGGAAACTCTAAAAGCGAGTTTGAAATATTAAGCTCGCTAGGTATTCAAGGATTAACAGATGCAGGAACAATCACAAACACGGATAGACTTAAGGTGGCCGTCTGCGGAGAAAAAAAGTCGGGAAAGAGCAAACTTATCGCAGATACAGCTCGCAAGCCTCTTCTTCACTACGATTTCGATGATAGAAGAGAATCTATTGCTGGTGCAAAAGACACCATCATTAAAACGCTCATTGATGCAAATTCTACAACACCACAAGCATGGGGTATTCTTGAATCCGACCTCTCTTCCTTGGAGTATGCAAAAGGAAATGGAACTTTACCAATCAAAAGCCTTGCACTTGATTCAGCAACTTACTTACGACAAATCGCTGAAAATCAAATGATGAAAGATACAAATATGCTTCGCAAGGCAAAAATCGGCCTCACAACATATCAAATCTCGCAAGGATGGGACGCGATAAACTATGTCCACCGGATGCTCTATCAGCTCCTTCGTCGTCTTTTCGCGCTGGATATTGACATTTACGTGGTTTTCCATACCAGAAACGAAAAAGACAGAGTTAAATCTACTAAAGAAGAAACGTTCTACACTGATCGTCTCACTGTTGATCCCCAAAATCTTGACGTTCTGCTTCCCATGTTTAACGAAACGTGGAGAAGCTTCGTTGATAGTGATGGTAATTTCAAGTTACAGGTTAGACAGGATTGGCGTTTTAACGCCTCCACAGCCTTGAAGATAGGTCAAGATCAAGGTATTGAGAATCCTGATATTCAAGTTTTGTTGCAGAAGAACGCAACAAATGTTGTAAAGTAAGACCCAAAAGCCTACGGGCTAAAAAGGAGACAAAATGTCTACAGCACCAGTTGGATTACCAAAGATGGGCGTTGATCCTGAAAAGGTTAAAGCACCGAAACCAGTACCGGGAGGATGGTACGAGTTGAAATTGACGGGCTTTAAACCAAAATGGGATAAATCAAAAACTGGCATTTTGCTTAATGCTCAGTTGGAGATTGTCAACAACACTGCTGAGAATAACGGGAAGAAATGTTATATGGGCTTGTCCAATAAATTTGATCGTGTTTATGCGGACTTTGCTCATGGGTTTGGATTTCCACTGAATCCTAATGGAACTCTCCCCGGCGATTTCGTTCCCGATCCAGCAGACCCAAGTAATGTGGAAAAAGCACAATACAAGGGACCATTGCTTGGTAAAATAATGAAGGTTGAACTTGTGGTTACTTCTTATCAGGGGAATGAGCGTAATGAAGTCAATCAGATTATGTGCAAGATTGACCAATGCGCTGTTAAGTTCCCTGAGATTAAGCATCTCACGAGGATCGTTAATACAAAGTAATAGAGTTTCCCCTTAACTCTATCTAAGAGTGAGTTGGGGAAAGTATCTTCCACCAAGGCAGTCATGAGCCTGTCACGGGATACAAAGCTAGAGTACGGTGGAAACCTCTAGCTCTTAAAAAGGAGCCTATGCGATCAACAAAGATTCGTCGTCTGCATTTTGAAATTGATCAACTTCTTAGAATTATTAAGAAATTTAAGAGGTTAC
>Ga0126371_10004058_pt1 | contig 12885 bp, 12 predicted proteins | sample PanSoiMetaPlot_4_FD_110145 | JGI IMG/M metagenome (GOLD analysis project Ga0126371, IMG submission 110145) | Tropical forest soil microbial communities from Panama - MetaG Plot_4 | ecosystem: Environmental > Terrestrial > Soil > Tropical forest > Bulk soil | place: Panama | collected 2016-02-17
GATCGGGTCTTGGCCAACGCGCCGGAAACCACGAACGGCTTTTTTGTCGTGCCCAAGGTGGTCGAGTGAGCCTGATCGGGTTGACGATCGGCCAAGCGCGCGATCGGCTGGTGCGCAAGGAATTCACCGCGCGCGAGCTGGCGACGATCTACATCAAGGCGATGGAGGCGGCGCGGCCGCTCAAGGCCTATCTGGTCGAGACGCCAGAGCGGACTCTCGCGGCCGCAGAGCAATCCGACGCCCGATTGCAAAAGGGCAATGGTTTGCCGCTCGACGGCATACCGGTCGCCGTCAAAGACCTGTTCTGCACCGAAGGCGTCGAAACCACGGCGGCGTCGAAAATCCTCGCTGGCTTCGTGCCGCCTTATGAATCGACGGTGACCGCGAACCTTTGGCGCAACGGCGCGCTGATGCTCGGCAAGGTCAATCTCGACGAACTCGCTATGGGTTCGGCGACGATCACCAGCGCGCGCGGGCCGACCGAGAATCCTTGGCGTCGGCGCGGCGACAACCGGCCACTGGTGCCGGGCGGCTCGTCGGGCGGCTCGGCGGCGGCGGTGGCCGCGCGCGCCGCATTGGCGGCGACCGGCACCGATACCGGCGGCTCGATCCGTCAGCCCGCAAGCTTCTGCGGCATCGTCGGCTTGAAGCCGACCTACGGCCGTTGCTCGCGTTGGGGCATCGTCGCCTTTGCCTCGTCGCTCGATCAGGCCGGTCCGATGACCCGCGACGTGCGCGACGCCGCGATCATGCTTCAAGCGATGGCCGGCCACGATCCGAAAGACGCCACGTCGGCGCCGGTGCCGGTGCCGAATTTCGAAGCCGCTGTGGGCCAGTCGATCAAAGGGATGCGCATCGGCATTCCGAAGGAATATCGGCTCGACGGCATGCCGAAAGAGATCGAGGCGCTGTGGCAACGCGGCATCGAGTGGGTCAAGGCGGCGGGCGCCACCACCGTCGACATCAGCCTGAAGATGACGCAATACGCGCTCGCGACCTATTACATCATCGCGCCGGCCGAGGCCTCGTCGAACCTGGCGCGCTATGACGGCGTGCGGTTCGGCTTGCGCGTGCCGGGCGAGACGCTCGACGCGATGTACGAAAACACGCGCGGCCAAGGCTTCGGCGCCGAAGTGCGCCGCCGCGTGCTGATCGGCACCTACGTGCTGTCGGCGGGCTATTACGACGCTTATTATCTCAAGGCGCAGAAGGTCCGGGCGCTGATCGCGCGCGATTTCGACGATGCGTTCAAGCACTGCGATGCGATGCTGACGCCGACCGCGCCGTCGGCGGCCTTCGCCATCGGCGAGAAGATGGACGACCCGATCGCCATGTATCTGAACGACGTCTTCACCGTGCCGGTCAATCTCGCCGGCTTGCCCGGCATCTCGGTTCCTGCCGGCCTTTCGGCCGACGGCCTGCCGCTGGGATTGCAGGTGATCGGCAAGGCATTTGACGAGGAAACGGTGCTGCGTGTCGGCGCGGTGCTCGAGGATGCCGCCAAGTTCGACGCCATGCCGGCGTTTGTTGCGGGCGCCGCATGAGCAATCTGGTGAAAGGCCATACCGGCGAGTGGGAGGTCGTGATCGGCCTCGAAGTTCATGCCCAGGTCATTTCCAAGGCCAAGCTGTTTTCCGGCGCGGCGACGGATTTCGGCGCCGAGCCCAACACCCAGGTGTCGACCGTCGACGCCGCGTTTCCCGGCATGCTGCCGGTGCTCAATCGCTTCTGCGTTGAGCAGGCGGTCAAGACCGGTCTCGGTCTCGACGCGCAGATCAATCTGCAATCGGTGTTCGACCGGAAGAATTATTTCTATTCCGATCTGCCAGCCGGCTATCAGATCTCGCAATTTTCGCGGCCGATTGTCGGCAAGGGCAAGATCGTGCTCGACATGCCCGACGGCACGGCGCGCGAAGTCGGCATCACCCGGCTTCATCTCGAGCAGGATGCCGGCAAGAGCCTGCATGACCAGCATCCGTCCAAGACCTATGTCGATCTCAACCGCGCCGGCGTCGCGTTGATGGAAATCGTCTCGGAGCCTGATTTGCGCACCGCCGAAGAGGCGGGCGCGTATCTGCGCAAGCTGCGCGCGATCTTGCGCTATCTCGGCACCTGCGATGCCAACATGGAAGAAGGCAACATGCGTTGCGATTGCAACGTCTCGGTGCGCAAGCCGGGCGGCGCACTCGGCACGCGCTGCGAGATCAAGAACGTGAACTCTATCCGCTTCGTCATGCAGGCCATCGATTATGAAGCGCGCCGCCAGATCGGCGTGATCGAGGAGGGCGGCAAGATCGTGCAGGAAACCCGCCTCTTCGACAGCGGCAAAGGCGTGACGCGGTCGATGCGATCGAAAGAGGAGTCGCACGATTACCGCTATTTTCCCGATCCGGATTTGCTGCCGGTGACGCTCGATCCGGCCTGGTTGGCGAAGCTCAAGGCCGATCTGCCCGAGTTGCCCGATGCGAAGAAGGCGCGCTTCATGCGCGACTACAAGCTTTCGGCGTACGACGCCGGCCTCCTCGTCGGCGAGCGCGAGAACGCGGCGTTTTTCGAGACGGTGGCGAAGGGCAGGGATCCCAAGCTGGCGTCGAATTGGGTGACGGTCGAGTTGTTCGGCGCCCTCAACAAACTGGGCAAGACGATCGCGGAATCGCCCGTTAGCGCCAATGGCCTCGGCGAACTGATCGATCTCATCGCCGACGGCACGCTATCGGGCCGGCTCGCTAAGGACGTGTTTGCCGAGATGATCGCTAGCGGCAAGGCAGCCCGCGCGATCGTGTCGGAAAAGGGCCTCAAGCAAGTGACCGACACCGGCGCGATTGAGACGGCGATCGACGCCGTTCTGGCGAAAGGGCCCGACAAGGTCGCCGATTACCGCGGCGGCAAGGAAAAGCTGCTCGCCTATTTCGTCGGCCAGGTGATGAAGGCAACCCAGGGCAAGGCGAACCCGGCCCTGGTCAACGAATTGCTGAAAAAGAAGCTGGCCGGCTAACCGCTACTTCTTGTCGATGCGGCCGTAGGTGTCTTCGAGGCGGACGATGTCGTCTTCGCCGAGATAGCTGCCGGATTGCACTTCGATCAGATGCAGCGGAATCTTGCCCGGATTCTCTAGCCGGTGCACGGTGCCCATCGGAATATAGGTCGATTGATCCTCGTACAGGATCGACTCGTCGTCGTCGCGCGTGACCCGGGCGGTGCCGTTGACGATGACCCAGTGCTCGGCGCGATGGTGGTGCTTTTGCAGGCTCAGCTTGGCGCCTGGCTTGACCATGATGTGCTTCACCTGGACGCGCTCGCCGGCGTGGATCGAGCGATAGGTGCCCCAGGGGCGATGCACCAGCGGGTGCGTCTTGAGCTCGCCACGGCCCGCGTGTTCGAGCTTGGAGACCAGTTGTTTGATGTCCTGCGCGCGGTCGCGTTTTGCGACCATAACCACGTCCGACGTGACGACGACGACCAGGTCCTCGACGCCGAGTACGGCGAGCATGCCACTGTCGGCGCGCAACAAATTGTTACGCGAATCTTCGATCACCACGTCGCCGGTGGCGAGATTGCCGGCATTGTCCTTGCGGCCGATCTGCCACAGCGCGTCCCAGGTGCCAACGTCGCTCCAGCCCATTTCGGCCGGCACGACGGCGGCGAGCGGCGTGTGCTCCATCACTGCGTAGTCGATCGAGACGTTTTCAGCCTTGGCGAATTCGGACTTGTCGAGCCGGATGAAATCGAGGTCGCGCGTCGCCTTGTCGACTGCGGCACGGCACGCATTCAGCACTTCAGGCTTCAAGCGTTCGAGTTCGCGCAGGTAAAGCGCCGCCGGCAGCAGGAAGATGCCGCTGTTCCAGGAATGATCGCCGGACGCGACATAGGATTTGGCGCGCGTCGCATCGGGTTTTTCGACAAAGCCCGCGACCTCGAACGCGCCGGCAATACTGTCGAGCGGCGGTCCACGCTTGATGTAGCCGTAGCCGGTTTCTGGTGTGGCCGCCTTGATACCGAACGTAACCAGCCGCCCGAAGCGGGCCGCCGTAGCGGCGCGTTCGACCGCGGCAAGAAACGCCTCGCGGTCGGCGATGACGTGGTCGGACGGCATCACCAGGAGCAGCGCATCGGGTGCGTCCGAGACCAGCGTCAAGGCAGCGACGGCGACAGCCGGTGCGGTGTTGCGGCCGATCGGCTCGAGCAGGATCGCGCGCGGCTCGGTGCCGGCGACACGCAGCTGCTCGGCGACGATGAAGCGGTGCTCGTCGTTGGAGACAATCAGCGGTGCGCCAAACCGCTTGCGGTCGGCGACGCGTATGGCGGCCTCTTGCAACAGGGACTGATCGGAGACGAGGGGGAGAAGTTGTTTAGGGTAGAGCGCGCGAGATAGCGGCCACAGGCGCGTGCCCGAACCGCCAGAGAGAATTACCGGATGGATCACGCCGTTCGGCGTTTGGGTCGGCGGCATCTGCTGATCCTGCGCGGCGCTATTTTAGCGAAACCATCATAGCGGAAACCGCGTCAAAAGCCGCGCATCTTGTGACCAATCGGGGTCAGCGCCGAAGCGGCGCTGGCCCGGCCGCCGCACGGGCGGCCGCGAAGTGGCGACGAGGCGAAAGGCTTCAGGCGACCGCGGCGCGCGGACGACCCGGACGGCGCAATGCGCGCGCAAACGACGCGACGTTATCGACGCCGCGGTCGATGCACGAGAGCTCTTCCTTCGCGCGTTCGAGCACTTGCATGTCGCGTGCATCTTCGCGGTCGGAAATATCCATGTAGCTGAGCTTGATCTCGACGAGGTCGAGCAGCATTTCGATCGAACGCTTCGATAGGCTCATTTTTCTCTCCACCCTTTTTCGGAAGTCGAACCGTCGACCTCCTAGAACATGTGTCGATGATCGGGCTTTATTCATTAAAATGCGGTGAATCGAATTCTGTGAAAATCGAGGGCATTACTTAGGTTAATTTGCGTCAGCCATATGGCGCGGCGCTGTTTGACACCCTCTAACGCGGCCTTTAGAACGGCGGGCGCATACGCCGTGAAACGAACCACTCTTGCGGAGGGGTGGCCGAGTGGCTGAAGGCGGCGGTTTGCTAAACCGTTATACGGTCAAAAGCCGTATCGTGGGTTCGAATCCCATCCCCTCCGCCACCTTTTCGCCATGATGAAGCGGTGCTAACCAAACCCGCGTCATCCGAGGTCGGCGACAATTGTCGGCCGACCGAATTCTGAGAAGCGTAGGGGGAGGGATGAGCGACCTGCTGCCGACGACCGTCGTCGGAAGTTACCCACAGCCCGATTGGCTGATTGATCGCGACAACCTGCGCAGCCGCCTGCCGCCGCGCGTCCGCGCCCGCGAAATCTGGCGGATCGCCGAGCCGTTTCTCGAGCAAGCACAGGACGACGCAACCTTGGTCGCGATCCGCGACATGGAGCGCACCGGCATCGACATCATCAGCGACGGCGAAATGCGCCGCGAAAGTTATTCCAACCGAATGGCGACCGCGCTTTCGGGCGTCGATATCGACAAGCCCGGCACGGCGCTCGATCGTACCGGCCATCCTAATCCAGTGCCGCGCGTTGCCGGACCGATCAAGCGGCTGCGGCCCGTCGAAGTCCGCGACGTCCAGTTCCTGCGCGCCAATACCGACCGCAAGATCAAGATCACGCTGCCGGGCCCGTTCACGATGGCTCAACAGGCGCAGAACGATTACTACAAGGACGAGGAAGAGCTCGTCATGGCGTATGCCGCGGCGGTCAACGACGAAGCCAAGGATCTGAAAGCCGCCGGCGCCGACATCATCCAGCTCGACGAACCCTATCTTCAGGCGCGCGCGGAGAAGGCGAAGAAGTACGGCGTCGAGGCGATCAACCGGGCGCTGGCGGGCGTACCGGGACCGACGGCCGTACATCTCTGCTTCGGGTACGCGCATGTCGTGCACACGCGGCCGTCAGGCTATTCGTTTCTGCCGGAGTTGGCCGATTGCATCGCGCAGCAAATCTCGATCGAGACCGCGCAATCCAATCTCGATCTCACCGTGCTCAAGGCTCTCGGCAACAAGCAGATCATTCTCGGTGTCATCGATCTCAACGATCCGAAACCCGAAACGCCGGCAACCGTGGCGGCGCGTATCCGGCGCGCCTTCGCGGTGGTGCCGCCCGAGCGCATCGTCGTCGCGCCCGACTGCGGCATGAAATACATTCCGCGCGAGACGGCGTTCGCCAAGCTCGCAGCGCTGGCCGCCGGCGCGGCGATCGTCCGCCGCGAGCTGTGCGGCTAGAACCGGCGACGCACGCCGCCCTTTCGCTGCACCGGAGTAAATCGAATTTAACCGCAGCCGGCGGGCGTCGTTGGTCATAAAGCGTACTGATCGGCGTGCCCCAGGTTATGACGTACGCCGAAATTGCAGGTACCGGTCGGTTCGTCGGATAATCCGCCGGCTCCAACGAGGTCGATTGTCATGGGCGTGGATCAAGAGTCCGCCGGTACGGCGGACCGCGCACCGAAACGTCGGCTGGCGACCGGCGTCGCGCGCGGCGGCGTCATTGGCGATGCGCGCCTCGAAACGCTCTACCGCTATTGGCTTGAGCGTTGCGGCGGCCGCGCGATGCCGCGCCGCGCCGACATCGATCCCGTAGCGATCCCGGCGGCGATCTGGCCGCATGTGATGATCCTGGAGGTCGTCCGCGAAGGCGCGAAGGTCCGGTTCCGTTATCGGCGGGCGGGCGCGGTGTTTTGGCGCGCCGACGGCGCCGAGCCGACCGGACGCTTCATCGAAGACGTGCTGCCAGCGACCGGCGGCTATGTCGACTACGTCGTTGCGATCTATACCGAGATGACAGAATCCGCACGGCCGATGTACTCCGAAAACTATTTCACCCGCGATGGGCAAAGCGTACCGATGCGGACGCGGCGGGTGAGCCTGCCGCTGTCGAACGACGGCGTTGCCGTCGACACCATCCTCGCCGGCCATGTTTTTGAATATCCGCGCGAGCGCGATCCGGCGTTTCCGACGATCGACGGTTTGTGCGAAGCCGTGCGGGTGTACCTCGACGAAGCCGCGGCGATCTAAGCGCCCGATTGCCTAAGCCGCCCGTCCGACGTTAGAGTATCGCCCGCATAGGGCCGCACATGAAGGATGGCCGATGGATAGTAGGGTAACGGCGGAACCGCCGGTGACGAAACCAGTCGCCGAAACCGCACGCTACAAGCTTTTCGTCCGCAATCTGGTGCTGGCGGCGAAGATCGGCGTGCATCCGCACGAGAAAGTCCGGCCGCCGCGCCTGCGCGTTACCGTCGAGCTCGACATGGCAGGCGACCCGCCGCGGCACGACGATTTGACGGACGCGCTCGATTACGAGCGCGTGGTCGCCGGCATCCGCGAGCTCGCCGTGGCTCAGCACATCAACCTGGTCGAGACGTTCGCCGATTTGGTCGCGCGCCTTTGCCTGGCCAATCCGCGCGTGTTGGCGGCGTCCGTCACGGTCGAAAAGCTTGACGTCTATACCAATGCCGAAAGCGTCGGTGCGACGCTCGAACGGCGTCGCGCCGAATAGATCACGGCGCGGTTGCCAACGCTTCGGTCGTGGCGATGGCCCCCCGCGTCTCGGCGACGTCATGGACACGTAAGATCTGCACACCCTGTTCAACGGCGTGGATCGCGACCGCAAGCGATGCGGCAAGCCGTGCGTCAACTGCGCCGCCTAGAAACGATTTGCGCGAGGCCCCGATCAGCACGCCGGTACCGAGATCGTGTAACAGACCGATGCGAGCGAGAATTTCGAGATTGTGCGTCTTGGTTTTGCCAAAACCGATGCCTGGATCGACGACGATCGCGTCGTGTGCGATGCCGGCGTTAATGCACGCCGCAATCCGCGCCTCGAGGAACTCGACGATGTCGAGCGAAGCAAGATCGTAACGCGGCGCATGCTGCATCGTCGAAGGGTTACCCTGCATATGCATGAGCACGACCGGCGCGTGCGCTTTTGCGACGATCTCGATCGCGCCCGGCTGCGACAGCGCCGCAATGTCGTTGACGATGCGCGCGCCGGCCTCGAGCGCGCGCGTCATGACACTGGCGTGGCGCGTGTCGACTGAAATCGCCGTGCCGGTTGCGGCGAGAGCCCGAATGACGGGCTCGATGCGAGCGAATTCGTTGTCAGGCGTAACCGGCGATGCGCCGGGCCGGGTGGATTCGCCGCCGATATCGACGATGTCGGCGCCCGCCGCAATCAACGCACGCCCGTGCGCGATGGCACGCGTCGGATCGGTAAATTGTCCACCGTCGGAGAAGCTGTCGGGCGTGACGTTGAGGATGCCCATAATCAACGTCCGGTCGAGTGCGAACCCAGCCCAGTTCGGCCGCGGCTCCGTCAGGCGATGAAGCGCGGCTTCCATCGTCGCGCGCAGCTCGGGCTCGCCCTTCAATGCGTGCATGAGGTCCAGCACCGGCGTCACGGTGGTGGCGATGCCGTTGACGGTGCGCGATAGAAGCTCGACGGCGCCGAATGCCCGCGCCGAACCGGCAAGCCAATGCGCCGTGCCATTGCGTACGCCGGCGGCAGCGATTTCGCCCGTGATCGTTGCTACCGGCCGTACGCGCAGCGGCGATCCGGCTACCGCGGTGAGAAAGGTCGTTAAGTCCGTGGCCGCGTAATCGGCGTGTGTCAGCGGCACAGCCGGGGCAGCGGTGTTCGGTCGATTTGCCATGCATATATTATATAACGTAAAGGACGCCGCTCGTTGGCGTCTCCTCCCTAAACCTGGGCCGCGGCAACGCGGCCCATTTTTTTGCCGTCGCGGATCTCCGCCGGTTTTCAGCGCGCCGTCTTAATCTTCATTAATGGAAACGACAGTCTTCCAGAATAAAAAAGAGGCTTTTATGGTTGTAAAAATCCTAGAGCTGAAAACCGGCCTAGCGGGCCGAATTGGCTTGCTTATTTGGCCGCAAATCCGGTACGGTTTTTGCGGTGAATGGCGGCGGGTTGGGAACCACGACCCGTACGCGTCAAGCCGGCATAGACCGGTGGACAGGGACGGCGAGCGCCGCAGACCTCCATTCTCCGAGTTTTTAGGCGAGCGCCTCGTCAAGGGCGCCAACGCGTATTGGTGCAAGCTCCGGGACAGGAGCGAGGTCACCTTGTATCCAGTTGGTCTAATGGGGGGCCATTGGTCGGCGGTCTGCGTGATCTAGGGGAACGCCTGTTTCCCGAGCGCCAGCTGTTAGTGCGCTCGACGGAACGCGTCCGTTCCGTGCTGCTGCCCGGTTGGCTGCAGGTGATGATCGCGGTCGCTTGTATCGGCACCCTTGGCGGCGCCAGCTATTTGACCGTCGGTTATTTCTCGCTGCATCGCGACGTTGATCGCACTGCCACCGTCGCATCCAATGCGCCGGCCGCGCCGCAACCCGCCGCGCCCGCGCAAGCGAATTCCGAAGCGCAAGCGGTTGCCACGCTCAATCAGCAGCTCGCCGCCATCAACGGACAGTATGCGGCGCTCAAGCAAAATTACGATGCAATGGTCGCCGACCAATCGGCTCAGGCGGCCACGCCGGCGCAACAGGATCTGCAACAGAAGCTCGCCGCGGCGCAGCAGCAATTGTCGAGCAACAGCGGCAACGTCGCACAGCTGAAGAAATCGGTCGATGAATTGCACGCCGAACTGAAGCGCTCCGAACAGGCTCGTACCGCCGAGGCGACGCACACGCGGCAGCTTGAGGGCGCGATGCAGACGCTGACGGCGCGCACCAATCTTCTGAAAGCCATCGCCGACAGCAAGGACGAGCAGCTGGCACGGCTGCGGGCTCAGCTTGCCAAGCCAGGCGAACAAGTCGGCGCCGCTCCGCCGACGGGCGCGGCGGCGCCAGCCGCGGCGTCGCAGCCCACCAACGATTCGCTGGAAACTCTGCCGGGTAAGCATAGCGCGCTCGCGCCGGACACGGTCGGCGAAGGGGCTTCGCTCAATGCGCCGACGCAATCGGTTGCGCAGCTCGAGACTCGTGGCGTCGCGCGTCACTCTACGAGCCGGCTCGAAGAAGTTCTGGCCTCGACCGGCGTCGATCTCGACAAGATCATCGACCACATCAGTCAGCAATCCGAGCCCGCCATGGGCGGCCCGTTCGTTTCGCTCGACAGCATGCGTAGCAGCGCCGCCGAACAGCAGCGCGTCGCCGCGTTGTTGAAGGTTGCAAAGATTTTGCCGCTGCGCGCGCCGCTTGATGTGCGTTACGGAATTGGCAGCCCGTTTGGCGCGCGGACCGACCCATTCAACGGCCGTCCGGAATTCCACACCGGCATCGACCTCGACGCGCCTTACCGCACGACGGTGTATAGCACCGCCCCAGGCGTCGTGATCTTCACCGGCTGGAAAGAAGGTTACGGCCGTACGATTGAAATCGACCACGGTCACGGCATTGTAACGCTCTATGCTCATCTTCATCGCATTCTGGTGGCGAACGGCGAGCGCGTTTCGACGCATGTGAAGATCGCCCAATTGGGCAGCACTGGCCGCAGCACCGGCCCCCATCTCCATTACGAAATTCGTCTCGACGGCAGACCGGTCAACCCCGAGAAGTTTCTGGAGGCTGGTAAAAATGTGGTTCAAGCGAGCGCACACTAGTCCTGCCGGCCACGCTTTCGTCGGGAGCGAAAACCGGCGTTCTGTCCCGTCGATCCTCAGCGCTGGGCTCAAGCTTGAAGGCGACATCGTGAGCGACGGCGAGGTCCACATCCTCGGCCATCATTCGGGCAACATCGTCGCGCGCCGCGTCACGATCGGCGAGGGCGGTACGATCACCGGTACCATCGAGGCCGAGAACGTCGTGATCAATGGTACGCTGTCGGGCCGCGTTTCCGCGACCGGCATCGTGCTGGGCCGCGCGGCCTCCGTGACCGCGGACATCATCTACGTCCAGATGCGCGTCGAGCCGGGCGCGTCCTACGAAGGCTATAGCCGGCGCGTCGAAGCCATCGACACGTTCGCCGCCGAGCAGATGCAGCTGTCGCCGCCCTTGCGCCAGCAGATCGAGCGTTTGCGCACGCCGCACGCCGAAGTCGCCGGCAACGCCGACTAGCTAATTGGCGCCGCGGTCGAGGGCGCCTTCGAATATTTCCCGATCGACATTGCCGCCCGACGCGACGACCGCGATGCATTTGGCGTCGTCGAGTTTGCCGGCCAGCACCGCGGCCAGCGCGGCAGCACCGCCGGGCTCCAGCACCAGCTTGAGGTCGGCGAATGCGACTGCCATGGCACGACGGACGTCGTCGTCACTAACCGTCAGGCTGCCGGCGAGATGGTGCTGCGCGATCGCGAACGGCAATGCGCCTGGCATCGGTGCCAACAGGCAGTCGCAGATCGACGCTGCCGCTGAGCCGTTGGCAACCCGTTGTCCGGCAGCGAGTGACCGCCGCATATCGTCGAATCCGATGGGTTCTGCGGCGTAAACCCGGATCGCCGGCCGCGCGCCGGCGAAGGCCAGTGCAATCCCGCCGACCAAGCCGCCGCCGCTACACGGCGCGACGATGGCATCGGGCGTGCAGCCGAGCTCCGCAGCCTGGCGCGCAATCTCGAGTCCGACCGTGGCCTGCCCGGCAATGACGCGCGGATCGTCGAACGGTGGAATCAGCGCCGCCTGTTGTTCGTGGGCGATGCGCTCGGCGATTGCCTCGCGGCTTTCGCGGTGGCGATCGTAGGACACGACGGTCGCGCCATAGGCACGCGTGTTCGCCGTCTTGATCGCTGGCGCGTCGGCCGGCATGACGATGGTTGCTGGAATTCCGAGTTGTTGGGCCGCCGCCGCCACGCCTTGGGCATGGTTGCCTGACGAGAAGGCGACGACGCCGTGGTTGCGCGCGGCCGCGTCGAGCAACAGCAGCGTGTTGAGCGCGCCGCGAAACTTGAACGAACCGGTACGCTGCAAGTTCTCGGCCTTGACCAGAACGCGCCGGCCAACCCGCGCATCCAACATCGGCGATGCGAGCAAGGGCGTTACGACGATTTGGCCGCGCAGACGCTGCGCGGCGGCTTCGATTGCCGCGCGGTCCGGCATCGGCATCGCCACATCGTCGGCCATGGCTAAATCCCCAGCAGCGCCGGTAGCTCGTCGAGCCGGGTGATCTGGGCGACCGGCTTGGCGGGCAACCGCTCGATCTTCGCGCCCGCGCGATTGACCCAGATGGCCTTGAAGCCGAAGGCGCTTGCGCCGGCGACATCCCAGCCGTTCGATGAGACGAAGCCGATACGGTCCGGCTTGATGCCGAGCCGGTCGACCGCGAGTTGGTACACGCGGGGATGTGGCTTATAGACCCCGACCTCTTCGACCGAAAGAACGGGATCGACCAGCGCGCCAAGGCCGGCCGACTTGACGGCGGCGGACAACATCTTGGGCGTGCCGTTGGACAGGATCGCCGCCGGCCGTTTTGCCTGGCGCAAGGTCGCGAGCGTGGCGGCGGCATCGGGATAGGCCGACAGCTCGAGGTATAGATCCATCAGACGCTTCTTGAGCGTGCCATCGGCGATCCCTAACGCGTCCATCGCGAAATCGAGCGCGTCGCCCGTGACCTGCCAGAAATCCGCATGCCGGCCCATCAAGCTGCGCAGCCACGTATAGTGCAGTTGCGACGTTCGCCACTGCGCGGCGAGTGCGTCGGCCTTGCCGCCGAGGACGTCAGCGCACCGCTTGGCGGCCGAGCTGACATCGAACAGCGTGCCATAGGCGTCGAAGACGCAGGCGTCGATGGCGTTGAGCGCGGCTTGGGTCATCTCAGCGCTTCAGGTCGCTGGCGAGCGTGAACGTGGTGCCGGTTTGGCCGAGGCGCATGCGATAGATCTGTAGGTTCTCCAGGACGCGCTGAACGTAATTGCGCGTTTCGGAATAGGGGATGGATTCGATCCAGTCGATCAC
>Ga0126371_10004059_pt1 | contig 12885 bp, 7 predicted proteins | sample PanSoiMetaPlot_4_FD_110145 | JGI IMG/M metagenome (GOLD analysis project Ga0126371, IMG submission 110145) | Tropical forest soil microbial communities from Panama - MetaG Plot_4 | ecosystem: Environmental > Terrestrial > Soil > Tropical forest > Bulk soil | place: Panama | collected 2016-02-17
AACTAACAATGACCGCTGCCGGCCCGTTCTGCCGGTCTTCGTCTTCCGTGAACTCGCGTCCCAGAAACAGAGGAATTCCAAGGACGTCAAAGTAGTGGGCGGAGACGCGCATGTTCTCGACATACCGCACGCCGGCGCCGTCCGACAAACCGGTCGAGAGGTTGACTCCGCTGACTAACCCCGCGTACGAAGCCACGCGCGCCATGGGAAGGTTGTCCCGGAGCCAGTCCCAGGTGTCGCCGTCATGGCTGTCCTCTTCCTCATTAATCCGTCGGCCGGTGCTTGGAACCGTGCCCTCGCTGTGCAGCAACAGAACGCCTAATCGATCCGCCTGCGGGTACGGGAGCGGACGCAGCAAGAACCCGTTCAGCAAACTGAAGACCGCGGCATTGACTCCAATCGCAAGCGCCAGAGTCGCGAGAACCGCCAGAGAAAAGCCCGGGCTTTTGCGCAGTTGACGCAACGAGTAGCGAAGATCTTGAAGCAATCCGCTCATCACTGATACCTCAGCGCGACCATGGGATCGACTTAGGCCGCCCGCCGCGCGGGGATGTAGTAGGCGAAAAATACGACGACCAGTACGGCCAGCGCCGCAGTGGCAGCGCGTAACCAAGATTTGGCCGTGAACCTCCTATGCGTGCGCGTCCGCCATGAGCTTCTGCAGTTCTTCTTCGGCCACGACCTTGCCATCGAAGAGATGGATTTCGCGCTGGGCATGCTTGGCAAAGCGCGGATCGTGCGTAACCATGCAGATGGTCGCGCCGTCGCGATGGAGCTCTTGCAGCAGTTGCATCACGGCCTCGCCGTTTCGTGAGTCGAGATTTCCTGTGGGCTCATCTGCCAGCAGGATCGACGGATGGCCCGCCAGCGCGCGAGCGACCGCTACACGCTGCTGCTGGCCGCCAGAAAGTTGCGATGGGTAGTGCCTTATGCGGTGCGCCATGCCCACGCGTTCGAGCGATTCCATGACTCGCTTCTTGCGGTCCGCCGAAGGCATGCGCTGGCGATAGGTCAGCGGCAGTTCGACATTTTCATAGACCGTGAGGTCGCCGATCAGATTGAAACTCTGGAAAATGAATCCGATCTCCTGATTGCGAATGCGCGAGCGCGCCGCAAAGTCCAGGTTCTCGACCGGCTGGTTATTGAGCTGATATTTGCCGGCGCTGGGCGTGTCCAGCAGGCCGATGATCGAGAGCAGCGTGGACTTGCCGCACCCCGACGGCCCCGACATGGCCACGTATTCGCCTTTGTGAATGCTTAAGTGCACGCCGGACAGTGCGTGGGTTTCAATCTCGTCCGTGTAAAAGATTTTGGTGAGATCTTCGATTTGGATGAGCGTTTGTCCTGCTTCGTTCATGGGAGTCCTTTACGTTGAGTCTGCTAGCTCCTAGCCAGCAACACCAAGGTTGCGATGAATTCGTGGCTAGGAGCTGGCAGCTAGTCCAGTCGGATCCGATCCGTATTGTCGTAACGCGACATATCCGAGAGAATCACGGTGTCGCCTTCCTTCAAACCCTCGATCACCTGGATGGCATTGACCGAGGCCCGGCCAACTTTCACCGAAACCCGAACTGCACCCTTGCCATCCGGATCGAGCCTGAACAAACTGATAGTGCTGTTTTCCTGCCCGAACGCCGGTCGCCCGACGTAGAGCACGTTGTCGAGTCGCTCCAGATCAACCGTTCCGTCGACGCTCAGGTCCGGCCGCGCGCCTTGGGGCAGTTCCCCGGTGAGCTTCACGTCGACCGTGACGGTTCCGTTCTGCACTGCGGGGTCGACGCGCATCACTTGGCCGCTAGCCGTTCCATTGTGGGTATCGATCGTCGCCGGCTCGCCGATCTGCACATCCCGCGCCTGGGTCTCGTTGATTTTTAATTCCGCAATCAGATGGTTCGGCTGAACCACCTTCGCGAGCATCGTCCCGGGGGTAACGTGCTGTCCCACCTGCAGCGGCAAGTCGACCAGCACGCCTTCGATCCCGGCCCGCACTTTCAAGGCGTCCAGTTGCTTCTGCTTCAACTGCGCCAGCGCGCGCACCTGGTCCACCTTCGCTTGTTGCTCGGCAAGCTGGGTGGCGATGGCTTTCTGGTTGATGTCGAGGCGTTCGTCTTCTATGTTGTTGCGCGTTGTCAGTTCGTCGGCCTTACTCTTCGAATTTTTGTACGCCAGCCCCGAGATGACGCCCAGATCGAACAAAGCTTTGTCGGTGTCGGATTGCATTTTTGCCTGCGTAAAGTCCGCGCTCACGGTGGCGGCGCCCGCCTTCTGGGTCATCAGATCGCTTTCGAGCTTCACCCGCAGGCTCTGGTACTCGGCTTCCGCCGCCTTCAATTGCAGATTCGCGTCCACCGCCGCCTGTTCCACTTGCGGATTACTCATCTCGAGCAGAACGGTGTCGGTTTTCACCTGCGATCCTGGCAGCTTGAGGATCCGGACCACGGTCGCATCGGTCTCTGCAGGAATTTGACGGGTGAACTCTTGACTGGGAATCAAAGATCCTAAACCCCGCACCTGCCGGAGCAAGGAGCCGCGCTTCACCGTGTCGGGGTATACCACGCTGCGATCGACCTCAGGGGCCGCGGGCTTCAGGCGGGAAACTCCCACCGTCGCTGCACCAAGGCAAACCAAGCCAACCGCGCCCCAAAGAATTTGCCGGCGGCGCTTCTGTCGTTTGAACTCTGGTCTAGCAATATCCACGATTCACCTCGGTGCAAGGGCTGTGCCACTGTGCCCAGCCCCTAAGTCGTTGCAAATTTTAGCTTTGTGCGCCCTCAGAAGGGAGGATCCTGGCCATTTGCGGACTCCACTGTCCATTAACGAACAGTACCCAAATGGGAAAATAGGAGCATTGGCGCATGCGAGGGCCGAACGCGTCTGGCGGCTCCCGCCCGGGCTGGGTTTTGAGACGTTCTGAAGCGTCTCGAAAATTCTCTACTCTCACCTGATCGAAGGACCTTGATGCACCTCACTCCTGTCGCCCGCCTTGACCATTGGCATGAGTGGCAGAGTGATAGTCAGCAATCGACAGCGCATTCTGGGATTCGCGCACCACATAAAACCGGTCCCCGGGAACGTCATGAAACACCTGCATTTGTCCGCTCGGCCATTTGATCTCGACGCTCTCAGCGCGGGTGAGCTTTCCGAGACCAAAATTTGCCCGCAGGTCGCTTTGAGAGAGATAGCTGCTTCCTCCGGCGATCTCTCGGATTTGAGATATTCCGCCACTCACCACGCGAATCCGGGCGCCCATCGCATCCCGATTGCTCCTGCTGCCGATTAATTTGAAGTTCACGAAATGGTTTCCATTGCCACCATTCCGCAACAAGAGCGTCGGGTCGCCGTTATTGGCGACGAGAACATCAACAAATCCGTCGTTGTCGAAGTCAAGAAACGCAACCCCGCGGCCTGCATGCGGCGATTGCCCTGTAATACCGGCCTCCGTTCCCGCTTCGGTAAATCTCTGCCCGAGCTCGTTGTGAAACAGCGAGTTCACTTGCTTGTAGTGGGTTCCCGGTGAAGCCTGTTCTATTTCGGGATATACGTGGCCATTGGCGATGAACAGATCCAGCCATCCGTCGTTGTCATAGTCGAAGAAGCCGCCGCCAAAGCTGAGCACATTATGGGTCGGCGCCGTAATGCCGAGTAGGTCGCTAACTTCGTCGAAGTTGCCTTTGCCGTCATTGTGCCAAACATGGTCCGACGAACCCTGGAAATCCGAGATGTATAAGTCCAGCCAGCCATCGTTGTCATAGTCACCCAAGGAAATGCACATGGCCGCCATGAGGCGACCGCCGGCTGAGTACGCCATTCCGCTAGGCATCGCGATTTCCTTAAAAACCTTGCCGTGTTCGTTGTGGTAGAGATACGCTTCAACGCCGTCGTTTGCCACGAACAAGTCGGGCCAGCCATCGTTGTCGTAGTCCGAGGCTCCCACCGAAAGGTTCTTTCCATTTGGCTGAAACACGTTCATGGCGCGGGTAACGTTTGTAAATGTCCCGTTACCGTTGTTGTGATAGAGCGCGTCCAGGCTTCCCTTGTAGGCGCTAGGAGGGCAACTGCTTTTCACTGTGCCGATGTTGCAATAGCGCGGCCCATCCGGATCGAACGCGACGTAGCTGCCGACGTACAGGTCGAGGTAGCCATCGCGATCATAGTCGAAGAAAGTCGCTCCACTATGAAATGCTCCCGACTCCAGTCCTGCGACCCCGGCTCGGTCCGTGACGTCGCTAAATGTGCCATTGCCATTGTTGTGGTAGAGCACGTTCCGCCCATATTGCGTAACGAAAAGATCCGGGAAGCCATCGTTGTCGTAGTCGCCCCAAACGCAACCCAGGCCGTAGCCGGTTCCGGGAACACCGGCGTGCTCGGTTATATCTGTGAACGTACCGTCGCGATTGTTGTGATACAGGGCATTACTGACAGAGCTTCCGGGATGATAGAGGTCGCGACCGTTGACCAAATAGATATCCGGCCAGCCGTCGCCGTCGAAGTCGGCGACACAAACTCCGGGGCCAAACTCCTCACGATTCACTGAAATGCCGTTGTTACCTTTGAAATGAACCCATCTGATTCCGGCAGACTCGGTGACGTTGTTGAAGCGGATGGACTCCGCTGAAGATGGGGCCCCCGCAAGCACTTCGTGGACGCCAGACCTCTTGGCACAAATCAGCAGCAGTGCTGAAGCACAGAGCAGGCCGCTGATGAGTTTCGGTCCACTCACTTCCATTTGTCTTGGCCTTCGATAATCGTAATGTAGCGGTCCAGCGGCAAGTCGGTAAAACGTTCGGTCGCACCGCCGGGGCCGGGCCATTTCACTTCCATCCAGTCGATCTTGGTGCGCTTGCCAATGCCAAGAACCATGCGCGGATCATGGTCGGAAAGGAAACTGCCTGCACCGACTTTCATCCGGCTACGCTTGAAATCCTCGGCCTGATAGGTAAGGCGTGCGCCCACCGCATCCGGGTTCGACTTCGTCCCCCGGAGCTTAACGCCCAGCCAATGATTTTCTTGTCCTGCGTTATTTTTTAGCAGAACAGGCGCGCCATTGTTCACGGAGATGAGGACATCCATGCTTCCATCATTATTAAAGTCGCCGATGGCGAGACCGCGCGCGGAAAGCGGTTGGCCGAATATCGGGCCGCTTCGCTGGCTGATATTCTCGAAGGTTTTGCCCGTGTTGTGAAACAAAAGCGGCGGCTCTTGGTAGGTGACCTGGGGATGAAGCTGCTCGATCAGGTCATCAGGATTGCCATTGGCCAGAAACAAATCCAGGTCGCCGTCGTTGTCGAAATCGAAAAACTTCAGCCCCCATCCGCTCATCAGGCGTGTGGCCATGCCAATTCCCGTCGCTCCTGCCCGGTCGTCGAAAGTTTCGTCATGATTATTGCGATAGAGCGAGTACATTTCACGATCGATGTTGGCTACGAACAGGTCCATCCATCCGTCCTGATCAAAGTCGGCCGAATCCACCCCCATGCCGGATCGGGGGCGTCCTTCGGCGCTGTACCCGACCCCGGCGATCTCGCCAATTTCCTCGAACTTTCCGTTTCCCTGGTTCGCGTACAGAAAGTTCTCAACCGTGTCGTTAGCCACGAACAAATCCATGCGGCCATCATTATTAATGTCGGTTGCCACCACCCCCCAGGCTTTTCCAAGGTGCCCGGCAATTCCCGACGATTTACTCACGTCGGTGAAGGTACCGTCACCGTTATTGTGGAAGAGCCAACTTGCGGTCGGCCGGTACACGTGCGGGATACAGTAACCGCGTTTCGCATCTTCCCCGGTGCGGCAATCCTTGTTCTTGTCTTTCGAAAACTCCACGAACTGGCAGACAAAAAGATCGAGCTTGCCGTCGTTGTCGTAGTCGAACCAGACGGCACTCGAAGACCACCCCGGCGCCGCAACTCCCGCTTTCTCGGTTACGTCGCTAAATGTGCCATCTCCATTGTTGTGGTAAAGAATGTTGCGGCCGTACTGGGTAACGTAAAGGTCGGGAAAGCCATCCCCGTCGTAGTCGCCGACCGCCACGCCCTGCCCATAGCCGCCGCCCTCGACACCCGCCTTCCCCGTAATGTCCGTGAAGGTGCCGTCGCGATTGTTGTGATAGAGCGCGTTACGCAGCGGCGGGTTGGGATCGAAGAAATCACACTTGCCGCTGTTCACAAGGTAAATGTCCATCCATCCGTCGTTGTCGTAATCGAAAAAGGCGCAGCCGGCACCGGTGGTTTCGGGCAGGTAGTGCTCAGCAGATTTGCCGCTCGAGTGTTTCCAGGTAATGCCGCTCGCTTCCGGAGGAATGATTTCGAAAAGGTCTTTGCCAAGCGCCGAAGCCAAGGACCGGCGAGGAAAATACGCAAGGGAGAGTCCCGTCGCTAGGGAACCAAAAAACTCCCGACGGGAAAGATTGCCGCCTCTACGCAAAGTCTCTCTTTTCACCGGGTGAGTACATCATTGCTGCGGCGTGCCTTCCGCTTGCGGTGGCTGGCCTTGCCCTGCCTGATTGCCCTGGATCATCTCCCGATGTAGAGCAAACTGGCGGTCGCTTTCCTGTTTCCGGCCGGTGCGCGCGTAGGCGATGGCCAGATTGTAGTATGCCGCCGGATTCTGCGGCTCGAGTTTCTCTGCCGTCTCGAGGGGAGGGACCGCCTCGGAAAATTTCTTGGTCGAAAGCAGTGCGGAGCCCCAGCCCAAAAATGCGTCGCCAAAGCCGGGATCGAGCTTCGCGGCGCGGCTGAAATGCTGAACTGCATCGTCCCACTGCTGAGCCTGACCTGCCAGTTCTCCCAGCACATATTCGGCTCCAGCATTGCTCGGATCGATCTCGAGCTCCTGCCCAAACTCTTTCTTGGCCTGATCGGGGGCATCGGCCGGAGGATTTGGCTCGGAGAGCAGCAGCCGTCCCATCTTGAAGTGAATTCCGGGCATGTGCGGATCCATTGCGAGGATCTGCCGGTATTCCTTAGCCGCCTGATCCCACTTGCCCTGGATTTCGAGCGACTCGGCTCTCAGCTCATGGGCTTCGGCAGATTTTGGCGCGCGCACAGCGAGCTGCTGCGAAGCCCGGGTTGCCAGGTCCGAATAGGTGTGCACCGCGGTGTAGAGCACCTCGGGATCGTCGGGAAATTGCCGTGTCAAAGGCCGCAGAAATTCATCCGCAGCATCCCACTGGTTCTTCACCATGGCACAATGCACGCCGGCGAGCCCCGCATTGCGCCGAAACTCTTTGTCAGTGCTCTGCGCGATGGCTTTCTTGAGTAGAGGGATAGCTTCGCTGCAGCGGCCGGATTTCGCCAGCTCGAGCGCATGCTGGGTCGCCGGCGCTTCAGCTTTCGACGTTTGAGCAACGCCGTGTGCTACGAGAAAGGTGCCAATCAGGAAACACGAAAACCCGAGAAATTTGAACATAAAAAAAAGAAAGGCAGGCGAAAACGCCTGCCTTAATCATAGCCGCAAAGCGCTCAATAGACGAACTTGAGCGCGAACTGAATGTTGCGCGGGGCTTGCGACGTGTTAATGAGACCCATGCCCGCGCCTACGGCTGTGCTCGGACCGTTCAGGTTCACGTTGTTAAAGGCATTGACGAAGTCGGCGCGGAATTGCACACGCATGCTTTCCGTCACGACAAAGTTCTTCTGTAAACCCAGATCGACGTCAAAGTACCCGGGTCCTCGGAGGGGGCCCTGTGCGGGGCAGTTTCCGAAGCCTTGCTGGACAGTGGGCAAGCTGTAGGGACTGGGATCGAACCACTGGTAGCCGAGGAATGCGCCCGTGGCGGGGTCCAGTGCGTTTTGCCGACCGAATACGTGACCCGGTCCATTGCAATTCGGGCGCGCACCACGCGAGCCCGTGCCCGAAGGATCGTTGGTGAAGTTGTAAAGTGCAAGCGGGAAGCCGGTGTGGAGCGAAATGATGGGAGCGACTTGCCACCCACCCACAACGGCGTTGGCCACGCTGTTCATGTCATGACCAAATCGTTTGCCGTGGCCCACGGGCAGCTCATAAACCGCGTAGCTGCTCAGGATGTGCTTGGCATCAAAGAAGCACGGTGCATAGTCGGCATGCGGATTGTAGAGGTTCTGGTAATACGGGTTTGCCGGTACACCCTGGGTATCACCCCAGGTTCCGTAGTACCCGCTGTTATCGGTCATGCACTTCGAGTAGGTATACGCGACCTGGTATTCGAGTCCGGAAGAGTAGCGCTTCTGGAATACCGCCTGCAGGGCATCATACTTCATCTCGCCGACCGAGGCCGTTCCCGAGATCTGCGAAATGTCTTTCTGGAACGTCGGGTTTCCGGAGAAGTAGGTGCTCGGAGACGTGATCGGCACACAAGGATTTACCGAGCAATCCGCGCCCAGGAAGTGTTCTTGCAGATAGGGCATTGGAACCATCAAGTGGGTTCCGTGTTGACCTACGTAGCCGATCTGGAAGGTGCCTTGGTTGAACAGTTGTTGTTGGATCGTCAGGTTCCATTGTTGCGTAATAGCGGGCTGGACTTTTGGATCCCAGACTCTGACCAGTGCGCCCGCATACGGGTCGGTCGCGGCACCCGCCGGAACCAAGCCTTGGTCCGTGGTTGTGGTTGGGAAGGCTAGGGTGTTGTAATTGACGAAGGTCTCTGCCGGTGAGAACGGCGCATTGATGGGCAAGCGCAAGTTGGTCCCGGTTCCTTCCATGTACGACGAGATCGTGAACGCCCCGCGTATGACCGTCTTGCCGTCGAGAGAAGCTGGCGTCCATGCGAATCCAACCCGTGGCTGAAAGTCCTTAGGTCCATAGGTTCCATCGTAGAGGCCGCGGCTGCCCTGCCGGCAAGTTACTGGAGCGGTGCCCAGCAGTGGGGTCACCCGAGAACAGTTCGGTGCGATGATCTGTCCACTGATGAGATCAAAGTTGACCTGACGGTCGTGCTCTTCAATCCACGGCGTATGAGCCTCGTAGCGCACTCCCAAGTTTAGGGTCAGGTGGTTGGTTACGCGGTAATCATCCTGGAGATAGGCACCGAAAACGCTCTGGCGTTGCCCCCACTCCCCTCCGGAGATCCCGCGCCCATAGTTGGTGGGCAAGCCGAGGTAGAAGTCCGCTCCCCCGTAACCACCCGTGCCGTTGGGCGGCGCATTCTGGGTGTAGATACCGGTGAAGTTAATGCTGCCCAGCGCGCCGTTGTTGCCGGTGTAAAACGTGTTGATGCGGTTGCGCCAGTACTCAAAGCCGGTGTGCAAGACATGGCGACTGTGCGTGATGATTACGGCATCGGATGCCTGGATCACCGCGTCGTCAAACTTCTGCTCGACGCCACTGCTCCCGACTGAAGTCAGGATTCCACCGAATCCCAGCGAAAGCAATCCCGAAAGTCCCGAAGGATTACCGTTCCCGATTCCCAGCGTATTGCCCAAGCTCCCGACGGAACTAGCAAAGTCCGTTCCGTTGTTCAGCTTAACGTGATTTACACCCACTCTGAGATCGTTCAGCAGCGTGGAACTAAAACTGTGGCTCCAGTCTACGACGGTGTTCTCAATCGGCGCCTTCGCGAAGCCAGTGCCGACCAGCGCAAAAGAATTGAGGGTCGGGTTGTTTTGATTGGCGTGCGAGTAGCGCCCAGAAATGTGGTCCTTGTCGGTCAGGTTGTAATCGATCTTGATGTCATATTGGTTATTGTCGAAGAGCGAGGTGGTGGTGTAGCTCGAATTGTTTTGCAGGTTGCCGTTACTGGGCTTCAGATAAAGCGAAGAGTTGAACAAGTTTGAGGCAACCGGGTCGATCGGCTCGGTGATGATGTTATTGACATACGCCGCGTGATTCTTGCCGGGGAAGGGATCATACAACTGCTGGGTGGGATCGGTGCAAAGCCCACCAGCGTTGAATCCTGCAGTGCAAATATCGCTGAAATTCCCGGCTCTCTCTGGGGCGGTGAAAACCGTGATGGGCACTGTGCTCTGCGGATGGTCGAAGCGCTGGCCCTGATAGTCAAAAAAGAAGAACAACTTGTTTTTGACGATTGGTCCGCCTATCGTTCCCCCGAACATGTTCCAGCGGAGCGGATCTCGTACCGCCCCGTTGATTTTGTTGCCCCAGGAGTTGGCGTTCAGCTTGTCGTTGCGGAAGAACTCCCACAGGTCGCCGTGGAAGCCATTGGTCCCGGATTTGATCGTCGTGCTGACGATTCCGCCCTGGAAATTCCCGAACTCGGCCGAAGCATTGCTCGTGATGAGATTGAATTCCTGAATGGAATCTGGCGCAGGAGTGTAGCCGAGCAGGTTATCGGAAACCTGATTATTGTCCATGCCATCCAGAATGAAATTATTCGCCTGCTCGCGGTTGCCGTTGATATACGGACGAGCACCATTGGCGGTGTTGTCACCATTATTGAAGCTGTCCGGATCCGGCGATACCGACCCCGGGGCTAGGAGGGTGAGCTGCACATAATTCCGCGTCGCCAGGGGTAGGTCTACGTTGGTTTTGGAGTCGATGATGGTCGAGACCTGGGTGCTTTCGGTTTGGAGCACCGGAGCTGCACCGGTCACCTCCACGGTTTGGCTCACCGAGCCAACTTTCATTTGGACATCCACACGCGCTGTCTGATTCAGCACCAGGTCGAACGCTGGACGCAGGGCGGTGTCGAAACCGGTTGCCTCCACTTTCAACGTGTAACTGCCTACGGGAAGCCGGGGCAGGTTGTATGCTCCCGAATCGTTGGTTTGACCGGTGAAGACGGTGCCGCGCTGGGAATCGGTCGCGGTCACGGTTGCGCTCTTGATGGGTGCGCCGCTCGGATCGGTGACTGTACCCAAGATCGTCGCCGTCACTTCTTGAGCGTTTGCTGTCCGCGTTGCCATGAAGGACACGGCAAAAAACGAGAACAGAAAAGTCAGACAGATTAGCCTGCGTGTACTCATTTCTCAGAACCTCCGGGAAGGTGGGTTTGAAACCAGGAACCCACGAACAAAATGCTATATAGCAGGTCAATGACGTTGGTCAAGCAAAAAGTTTGCTGGCGTGTAATTTTTTTTGCCGGCATCCTCTCGAACCGCTCTATAAAACTCGGAAAACGTTTTCCGCGACGGATTGACCGCAAACTCCGACTTGCGACCCTGAGCACCTTGTCCTGATCCCGCGTACAGCTGGAGAAATGAAGGTAGAGCACTCCGGGCTCATTGCATAACGATTTTGCACGGCACCGGCCACTGCTATAGAACAATGCGGCGAGACCTGCGCTTCGAATCTTTACTTTTTGTCAAAGATGAGCTATATAGCACAGGTGGCGCTCGCTCCCCAGGCGCCATCCGCGGTATGTGCTGACTAACTTTGGGGAATTCCGGGGTGACCGCTAAGGGCAGGATGGGATGGGCGCAAACGGCCGTGCCGGCACGCCGGTATATCAACGAATCCAGAAAAGCATTCGCTCCCAGATCGAGGGCGGGGAGTTGAAGCCGGGTGACACCGTGGCGTCTGAACGCGAACTCGCCAAAATCCATGGCGTGAGTCTGATGACCGCGCGGCACGCTCTGGGCAGTCTGGAACAGGAAGGCATCGTCGAACGACGTCGGGGCGCGGGGACCTTCGTGGCTCCGCCCCGGATCCATTTCAACAAATTGATGAGCTATACCGAGCAGATGGCGAGTCGGGGGTTGGCGGCCTCTTCGAAGCTCATCGCCGCGAAAATTGTCGAGCAGGAAGAAGAAATCGCGGCCCGGCTGGGACTCTCCGCGGGCAGCAAGATGATCAAAATTGAGCGCGTGCGGCAGGCGGACGAACCGTTTGCGCTAGAAACCTGTTATTTGCCGGCCGAGAAATTCCCCGGCCTCGAGCGCGAACCCCTGGGGCGTGGTTCCCTGTTTGCGACGTTGGAACACGACTACGATATTCGCCTGACCTATGCGGACGAGCAAGTAGACGCCACCGCAGCGGAAGGCAAAGTGGCGCAAGCGCTACACCTCCCCCAGGGAGCACCGGTGATGCGAATCCGTCAGGTCATCTATGGCTCGAACGCGAAGCCGGTGATTTACGTGATTGGATTTTATCGCGCCGAGCGGCACTCCCTGTTCATACGCCGGTTTCGTTAACCGACCGGCTCATTCCCTTTTCGGCATGATGGGTAGCACCAGCGCCGACGGATGCTCGGCATCATGCAAAATTGTGTTCCTGGCCGACACGAACCTGCGCGCGAACTTGATTTCTTCCCCGGTGTTCATATTGCGATCAAAGCGAGGGAAGTTGCTGCTCGAGACTTCCAGGCGCAGCGTGTGTCCGCGAAGAAACACGTTGCTGGTCGACCAAAGATCCACCGAAATCTGATAGGTTTCGCCTGGATTCATCAGCCTCGCGTGCTCCTGGGAATCGCGGTACCTCAGGCGAAGAATCCCTTCCGCCACGTCCATCGCGAAACCATCCGGGGCCACATCGACGAGCTTACCCGTAAAGTCGGTATCGACCGCCGTAGATTTCACAAATAGGGTCAAGCGAACCGGTCCGGTGACCTCGAGGTCCTCCGCCAAGGGCCCCATCGAATAGGTAAGAACATCATCGCGGTTTTCCGCAGACCTCTGATCGCGCGGCCCCGGCTCCATCAGCTCCTGCGCGCAACACAGAGGGCCGCCAATGGTGGGAACCGGATTCGCGGGATCGTACAGATAGCTGTCCGAGGGTTCGGATTTAGGCCCCGAAGTTCCGAGCGAACCATCGCCCCGCAGGGAATTTGCTTTGCCTCCCGAGTGCAGGAAATACTTCACGTAGCGGGCCTGAGGCGGCGGCCAGTCGTCTTCCTGACGATATTCATTTGCGCCCATCACAAATAGCGTCACCGGCTTATCGGTCGCGAAGTGGTTATGGACGCCTTTGAACAGGTAATCGTACCAATCGAGAATCACGTTGGTGTCGGTGTACTCC
>Ga0126371_10004060_pt1 | contig 12885 bp, 9 predicted proteins | sample PanSoiMetaPlot_4_FD_110145 | JGI IMG/M metagenome (GOLD analysis project Ga0126371, IMG submission 110145) | Tropical forest soil microbial communities from Panama - MetaG Plot_4 | ecosystem: Environmental > Terrestrial > Soil > Tropical forest > Bulk soil | place: Panama | collected 2016-02-17
CCGCAACTTCCGTCCCTCTGGGATCAAACTGACTCACTCCCACAATGAGATTCCGCGCGGCCCATCCAAAAGCACATAATGCAGCATGGCCTTCACCCTGGAGCAACTGGACCACATCGTCCTGACCGTAGCCAACATCCATGCCACAACCGATTTCTACACCGAAGTCCTCAGCATGGACATCGTCACCTTCGAGGGCCGGACAGCCCTCAAATTTGGCGAGCAGAAAATCAATCTCCACCTGCGCGGACACGAGTTCCAGCCTCACGCATGCCGCCCAACGCCCGGCTCAGCAGACCTCTGCTTCATCACGCTCACGCCGATGGAAGAAGTCATCGAATACCTGAACCTCATGAAGGTCCACATAGAAAACGGCCCCGTGGAACGCACCGGGGCCGTCGGCAAACTGCTGTCCATCTATATCCGCGATCCCGACCAGAACCTGATCGAGATATCTAACTATGTCTAGCTACGCGCCAGGGTTGTAATAGAAGCGCTCGTGCACGATCTTCCCGTTCTTCACCGTGTATAGAGCCATCTCGCTCATCTGCATGCGTCTGCCGGAAGCCTTATGTGTAAAGTCGGATTTGAATTCAACAGCGAACTGGTTCCCGCCAACGTAGGGCCCATTGACCTCTTCATGGTGGACTTCATGGTTATCAAACCACCACACACTCTTGCCCCTGACCGCCTCGAAGCCTCTCATCTCGACTGGAATTTCCGGGGCTGCTGGCTGATTCTACGCTGACAATATCGTCGGCATAGTACCTATCGATGGCTTCAAGGTTTTTCCCTTCGCGGCACAGCGCGACCAGATCATTAGCAATATCGGCAACTGACATATTCTATCGTTTACTCGGAAGTATCCGGCGAACGGGCGAAGTGTAGCACAGCCGCGTGAACCTGGTTTTACCAGTCCACGACCCAGGCAATCGCAAGCAGCGCAAGGCCGACCATCATCAGCGTGTGCGCTCCGGGGATAAAAATTCCGAACATGAACAGGACCATCCCCAATCCATAAACTGCCCGCGAGAATGGATCACATGCTTCAATCTGCTGCCGATGCTGTACCGGGATCTGGTTCATAACGCCTCCTCTTGACAGCATCAGAATCACACCATTCCAGTAGCCGCGGCAGTTAGCTTTGTCAACAAAGCGTGATGACAGTTGTCATGCCCCTCTCCGCGAACTTCGCATAGCAACGTCTGAAACAATCCTCGCCTCATCGACTCAAACCCGAAGCGATGATCTCTGAAGGAACAGAGACGATGCGGGTGTATGATGTTGGCCGCCAAGAAGCCAAGGTGGACACTCAGACCAAGACAATTCAGGAGAATGTTTATGAACGTGCCCGCATGCAATTTCAAGAGGGCTATGTATCTCATCGCTATTCTGACAACAACCGCTCAGTTCACGGGACAAACTACGCAGCGGCAACCCAACAGCCAACCAAGAATCCCGCCGGTGACACCCACAGTCGTGATAAGTTTCGGACCTGCGCAAGCCGTGCTTGCGCCTTCGGGCGTCGCCTCGCCGTGCGCGGCGCAGTCCAGTTGCGTCAATCCATCTTCCATCAATTGCTGGGGTGGACTAGGTTCCCTGGCAGATGAGCATTCCAGCATACTGCCGCCGAAGACTATTGGTATTCCGAACACTCCCAATCACACGCTGAACACCGAATATCTTTTTTTCGTCGCGGCAAAAACATGCAATAACGGCGCCAATACTACGAAGAACGGCTTCGACACCAGCGGCCTTGTCGTGCTGCAAAGTTTGGGTCCGGACAAAAAAGGAACCTGGGCGCTCGACTACGCAGACGGTTACGGTCAGTTGCCGGGCACAACGTACCCGAACAGCCAGATCTTCCTTTCGCCCATGAACCGCACTACTTGTCCCAACGTTCCGCCCGCACAACAGGATCCTACGTTCGACTTGAACTATGCCAATGCCGGATCGATCGTGCTCGATCCTACGAACCCGGGTCCTGACAGTCTTCTGATGGTCTTCGAGGGAACAAATCGTTGTGCTGTTGGATCGAAAGGAGGAGCACAGAAGACGCAGGCATCTTTCTATTCGACCATCGGTGTCGCAACCTCGCAGAACTGGGGAAGCATCTGGCCTGCCTATAAAAACAATTTCACTCCGCTGCCGACTCAGAGTACGACGAATGGCCCCAACGCTCCTCATGGCGCATCGGGCGCTCAAGTCTGCCCAGGCAACAATTGTTCGACCGCATCTCCGTCCCGGTTCGGTCGCACCGCAGCCTTGAGCGCACCAATGGAATTAGCGGAAATGATTAAGGGGAATATAGCGGTCCAGCACTCAATGGGAGATTCATCGCCAAGCGCCTTTGTGGATGACGTCAATACTTCCTCGGGTATCTTTCTCTACACAGCAGAGAATTACGGAACGAAACCATACAGCTATCCCGGCACTCAGAGTGGAACGATCGGGGTATCGCGAGCGCCGCTGGGTCAAGGCTTTCCCCTTAAATTCACCAAATGGTATGGGCCGACGGTCGGCTACGACAACCCATCGTCGGGCAGTTTCCTGCTACAGACCAGCACTGTTACCGCTACGGGCGCGGCTTGCGATCCACGTGTCCCGCCCCCGTGCCTGTCGAACTCGGGATTGGCGAGTGACAATGGAGGGCTCGAAAGCCCGATTTTTCCACTGGCCACACAGGAGGATTCCGCGCAATACCTCTACCTTTACCAGTCGTGCCAGGCATTCGATCAGAATCAAAGCGGACCATCGATCAGCTACCTTGACGTGGAAAGGCTGTACCTTCTCACCTTTGTCTGCATGACGCCTAAGACTGCGAAGCAGGTGAATGCGGGCGCAACACCCGGCACGGCGATCTTCTACTCCACGAATCCCAACCTGGAGAACCAGGCAGGATGGACTACCCCACAGCAGATCTACGGATCGTGGAGTCCTCTGGAAAGCAATGGCAAAGGCACGAATTGCGTCTACGACGGCTGGTATCCAACATTCATGTCGCTTGATGCCACGGTCGGACATCTTTCGAACTCGGGTTATGTGTTTTCAATGAAAGGCTGCATGGGTTCCAGCGCAGGAGAACCCCGACAATATACGTCGCGAACATTCACAATTGGGACGAAACCCAACCCGATTGGTCCTCCACAGTCGGGCCCCTAATAGTGCTGACAACAGGGAAGGCATGTGCTGGGCAGCGGAGTGCCAATCGATAGGCCCGACTGACATTTCCCGCCAACACGAATTAGCCCCTCAGCGGCGTGGCCAGATACTTCTTCATCGCGGTCGTGCCTGACCCAATCAACAACTGCTGCCGCTCTGGCGACATGCGGAACTCCGTCGTTCCATATCCGCCAACCGGCAGCCTGCAAATTGCCGACTCATATTGCCGCATCACTGCCAGATCCGCGCTCTCCGTTAGTGTGTCGATCAGCCGGGTTACTCGGTCGGCGGCCCGCAGCCGCGGCCGCGGCGTATTGGAATTCTCAGCACCCGGCACCATCACCGTCGCGTCCAGCAGCAGCCCGAGATTGCCGGCAGCATTCGGATCGGTTAGCCCCATGACGGCAACCACGTCCGACGTTGACTCAGCAATGAGCCGCAGCGGAAAATTCGACAACACACCGCCATCGACAAAAATGTTCCCGGCTTTATTGCGCTGCGTAATCTGGCCATTCGCGCCCAGCAGGTTGTAGGTGCCCCACCCCGGCTGCCACATCATCTCCCGCCATACAAACGGAATGCTCATGGACATGCGCACCGACTCGGCAACCGGAACATTCGGTGCTGTGCGCGCATTCAGCACCACCGACTCCTTGTCGGTCACGTCGGTTGTCACAACGGAAACGTCTCTGCCGGTCTTCTTGGCGAAATCCGCCCAGGTGATGTCCGCCGCCATGCCTTTCGCTACCAGCCGCTCGCGAAACCAGTTCAGCGCCGCATCTCCGGCATAGAAGCCGCCGCACTCATTAAAGGAGAACAGTTCGCGATACAACTCAATGTGTAAAAGCGCCTTGATCATCTTCTCTTCGACTTTCTCCAGCATTCCAGAGAAGGGAAAGCCTGCCTGTTTCATCAACGCGAGTGTCTCGCAGCCATCAATCAGCGCCTGAGAGAAATCAGCCTCAGTGGGAGCATCCATGAACGTGGCGAAGATGGGCTTGCCCGTCGCGTCGGTCTTTGTGCATTCCGCCGTCAGTTCAGCCGGAGTGTAGCCTGCGCCGGTGAGCATGGCGGTAATGGCCCCGGCTGATGTCCCCACTACCCGCCGGTGCTTGTGCCCGGCGTCGGCAAACACCTGGAGCGCTCCGGCAAACGCCATCCCTTTGGCGCCGCCGCCTTCAAACACAAGATCGTAAAGTGCCATTTTCTTCTTTCCAATTCTGGGGGAATGGTCGAGAATCCGCGTGAAAACATTACATTCTGACCGGCATTCTCACAAGTAAATTGTTGATTAGAGCCGGTTCTCAGTCCCATTCACCCCCAACCATCCCCATCCAAACGTCAATATTCGCCATTCAGCCAAAGTCATTTCTTTTCTTCAAAAACACCCATCTATCTTTATAGGTGGTAAAGTCCTCTGGAAGATGCAGTTACCTTGACGCACACTTCCCCCGAGGGCCGAAAGCATTTTAGCTGGCTTTCCTGTCCGCAGCGTATTTTGAATCACTTACAATCGCGGCAGGCGAGCGTCAGGAGAACTGAAAAATGTCGAAAACCGTTAAATACGCAGAGCGGGCGGTCACGGTCGCCGCGAATGGCGTCTGGTCCGTCTTCGAGAGGCTGAACCGTATCAGCCCCAACGAATCATTCACCCCCAAGTGGTCCGACAAGCCTCTGCTGAAGTCCTATCAGAAGGAAAAGCCGCCCCTTGGCTGGCCCCGCACCACGGATTCCCTCTGCCCCAAGTGTGTCCCGGAGATTCGCCAGCAGATTATCGACGGCAAGCTGCCGCACGAAATCCTTTTAAATGAGAAAGTTGGCGAGATCAAGGCGCAGATCATCGAGCGCGACGGCAAAATCCTGATGGTCAAGGACTGCCCCAAGCACGGCCACTTCGAAGACGTGATGTCCATCGACACCGCCTTCTTCAAGCACCTCGAAGAGTCCTTCCCTGGCCGCGACATCCGCGCCCACAATGACGAAAAGCTGCACAACCATGGAACTTCAACCGTGACCCATGGCCGCGGCTCGGTCCTGACCATTGACCTGACCAACCGCTGCAACATGATGTGCGACCCCTGCTTCATGGACGCCAACCAGGTTGGCTTTGTCCACGAGCTAACATGGGACGACATCAAGACCATGCTCGACAACGCCATCACTATCAAGCCGCGTCGTCAAATGTCGGTCCAGTTCTCCGGTGGCGAGCCCACGCTCTCGCCCTACTTCCTTGACGCTGTCGCGTACGCCCGCAAGGTCGGATATGAATCCGTGCAGGCCGCGACCAACGGCATCGAATTTGCCAAATCGAAGGAATTCTCAAAGGCCGCAGCGGAAGCGGGTCTCCGTTATGCCTATCTCCAGTTCGACGGCATCGGCAACGCCGCCAACTCGCACCGCAAGGTCGGCAACCTCTTTGACGTAAAGCTTCAGGCCATCCACAACCTGCACGAAGCCGGTGTTGACATCGTCCCTGTCACGACCATCGTCAACGGCATCAACAACGAGCAGGTCGGCCACATCATCCAGTTCGCCCTCGACAACCCCAAGAAGATCAACTTCCTCAGCTTCCAGCCGGTCTCCTTCACTGGCCGCGACGAGGAAGTCAGCGATGAGCGCCGTACCGCACAGCGCTACACGCTTTCGCACCTCGCGCACGACGTTAAGAGTCAGACGGGCATTGGCGAGCCGACCCGCGACTGGTTCCCCATCAGCTTCATTAGCACCTTCTCCGACTTTGCCGACCTCGTTCACGGCCCCGAACGTGACTGGGGACAGATCTCCTGCGGATGCCACCCGAACTGCGGCATCGGCATGGCCATCATGATCGACAAGGAAACCAAGGAAGCCGTTCCGGTCACCGCCTTCCTCAATGCTGACCGCCTGGCGCGCGACGTGGCCAAGGTCAATGACGCCGCCCGCGGCAAGTTCCTCTCGCTTGTCGGCATCACGCTTGCACTGTTGCGCAACTACGACCCGACCAAGGCGCCGACGCACATGCGCATCGCCGACCTTCTGAAGAAGTTCGACAAGTTCTCCGGGTCCACCAACCGCAAATATGGTTCGGTGAAGGCCGACCGCACCATGGCCGACATCCAACAGCGCCGCGCCGACCGCTGGAACTTCCTCTTCATCGCCGGCATGTGGTTCCAGGACCTCTTTAACTACGACTTCCGCCGGACTGAACAATGCATCATTCCTTACGCCACGCAGGAAGGCGAGATCAGCTTCTGCGCTTACAACACGGGCGTGGGCTGGCGCAACATTATCGAGAAGATGCACATGACCTCCACGCTCACCAAGTGGTATGACGAGCATGGCCGTCACGAAATCTTTGCCGGTGGCAAGAAGGTCGGCATGGGCGACGCCGAGCACACCCTCGTCCTCAACGATGAGCACGTGCACGCCGCAGCCAACAACACCCTCGACAAGCTCGGCATCGCCAAGAACTCGCGCGAAGAAAAGATCCGCGCCCGCGACGCCAAGCTCAAGCAGGACGCCGAAAACGCCCGCATGGCCAAGCTCTACCGCGAGCACATCCTCGGCGAAAAGCCGGTCGAAGGCCTGGTCTCCATTAACTCCATAGCCCCAGCCAAGCCAGTCCCCGCCGCCGAAGAACCCGTAATGGGGGACTGACCGTCCAGGTAATCGCGCCTTCGGCGCAAAAACAAAAAGCCCGGCCAAGCGCCGGGCTTTTGATTCCCACATCACCTCTCCAACCCCCCGCCACCCTCAACGCCCACCACCATGTCATCCTGAGCGAAGCGCAGCGAAGTCGCAGGACCCGCACGAATGAAATTCGTGCGCTGTATGCCTTGCACAGCAAGGCCAGATTGGGCGGCAATGCATAAATGATTTCTGAATGAGTTCAATAGCCGCCAGGTACATGACGGCTGAAATATCGAATAAGTCGGTCGTAACACGCCGTCCGAATTTCACGACTCAACTCAGCACTCCATTGGCACCAAATACGCGGTGCCCATCTAATAGTCTTGCCTTTGTAAATAACGAATGACTCTGTGAGATAGCGTACGGGCTGCTCGCGAATAATCCGTTCCCATGTAGAAATGGTCCTGCGGGAAAGGGTATCGGGCTTAATGCGTCTTGGATTTTCCTCGATCTTGCCCCGAATTGCGCGATCTAGAAAGAAACTATGAAATCGTTCCGCCACGAGTATTAGGGAGACTCCTCCATCTGAATCTGTCAACTCAGTCATGAACATCAATAACAGCATCTTGTAACAGAGGGTCATCTGCTGCATTTCGATTTCATAAAGCAATTTATATGTAGTTTGGGCGAGAACGCCTGGTGTGGAGACCGTCTCAATATCAGCTTGCAAAACATCCGGCGTTCGCGTCTCACAACTCGAAATACGACGTGCGAAGTCTTGCTCAGGATATTCACGATATTCATATCCGTGTTCATCCAGAAATTCTTTATGTTGGGGGACCAGCCGATTCGCAATGAACATCAGCCGAAGGTGTATTGATGGATATTTCGCTCGATAGTCGAAGTAATAGTAGAAGTGCCGTTGAAGATGATTCTCATCCAAACGACCACTCTGGATTTCCACCAAGAGTTGCCGAGAGAAGGAATCACTGAAAAGCAAGTCAGGACGTCTCCCATTAATTACGACTTGTCTCCGGACGAGGGTCAGACCGGACTCGATGAATAGGTCCGGGCATTTGGCAATCGCCTCTTCCATTTTGCTTTCGAGCATGGCGCGACACTAAGCGCCGCGGATCGGTGTGTCAACTTCCGGCGCAAGCGCCTCCAGGGCGGGTGGCCCATTCAAGCCTTCTTTTGGCTTGAGTGGGGCAGTTTAAAAATCTCTCGCGTTAATCTGATCCTCCCCAAATAAAAAGACGCCTCCAGGTAGAAGCCGGGGACTTCAGTCCCCGAAAAAACCCGTCGCCAAAGGCGACCACCTCACTGCCGTAGGCCAGAGCGCAGGCAAAAGCCGAAGCGACATTTCGCCAGTTGCTCTCTCTTCGCGTCGCTTGTGAAAGGATGGGAGAAAGCCCACGCGGCTTTATCAGAAATCCATGCGTCTCATCCCGCACAACAACCTGCGCAAGATTTTCCCCCAGCTGTCGTCCTACTGTCGTCGATTTCGAGACCTAAGATGGGACAGTTCGGGCCGCTCATCAGGCCCTCCCAAAAATATTCGACGGAGGAACCATCATGACTACACGGATGCGTGCTCTTACAACCATCTCTTTCATCGTTCTGGGCTCTGCACTCGCAATGGCGCAGAACCGCTCAGACCGATCTTCTGACTATCGAAACCTTCCGCAGGAAAATTCTGCGCATACCGCACAGATCGTGGGCGGGTGGGCGGGTGGCCCAAGTCCAACTAGGGTGCCCCATGTCTCTGTGAGACATGGGATCACTCTCGACCAAGTTCAAACTGTGCATCTTAGCAAGAACAATTCCAACCTCGAAAAAGGCGCGCCTCCACGGCAGAAGCCGGAGACTTTAGTCCGCGGAACAAACCGTCGCCAAAGGCGACACCTCGCTGCCATAGGCCCAGCACAGGCGAACAAGCCGAAGCGACATCGCATCAGCGGATGGAGCACTAAATTCGATTTCCCGGCACAACGTTGGGCCATAGAGAAGAAATAGTGGCGGGTGGCCCAGGTCTAACTTTGGGTGCCCCATGTCTCGCAGAGACATGGGATCATTTCCGACCAACCTCAAACTGCACATCCTTAGCAGGACAGAATTCCAAAATCAAAAGAGGCGCAAAGCGCCTCCAAGTAGAAACCGGAACTTCAGTCCCGGAAGTAAAGCCGTCGCCAAAGGCGACACCTCACTGCCATAGGCCCAGCGCAGGCGAACAAGCCGAAGCGACATCCGCATCTCACCGCGAAGCAAATCGAAGACCTAACTGAAAGCGAATGCCCTGCCAATCCTCAGCTTTCGAAGATTCCTTATCAGCGGATGGAGAATTAAATTCGATTCCCCGGCACAACGCGGGGCCATAGAGAAGAAATGGTGCACAACAGGGCATAATTACTCCTCTCATTGCACACTATCGGCTCCTTGTGGGTGTCATGAGAAAGAAGTAGGCTCTCGCTTGATTAATGAACAAGCCAAACGTCATGAGCCCGGTGCTCTAAGCGGCTTGGCAGTCACCGCGCGGCAGCGCATTCCCCTGGTGTGTAAATGAATGTTCGTTCCAGTCCGTCATATGTGCGTCATAGGGATGTGAAAGGAAATGCATCTAACCGACGAGCAGCTTCAGGCAGTGAAGCAACAGGGGTTTCTGTGTGTACCGCGAATCACATCGGATGAAGAGGCTCTGGCCATCAGGGCGTCGCTTGAGGGACTCTTCGGTAAAAAGGCAGGCTGGAGCGAAGGAGCGTATGGAGAGCTCGCCAGCAGCATGGACGGCGATGAAGAGCCGAATTCTCCGCAGATCCTTCATCCCGCGAACTATGCCCCTGAGTTGCATAAAACGGAGTGCTTCGCGAATGCTCTCCGATTTGCAAAACAGATTCTGGGTGAGCGAGCTACTCTTTTTTTCGATCTGACGATTCTGAAGCGTGCTCATACTGGCGAGGCAACTCCCTGGCACCAGGATGAGGCCTTTCGGGATCCACATTTCGAGTATCGAGACTTGACTATCTGGGTTGCGTTGGGCGACGTAGATGAAAATTCCGGTTGCCTCATGTTCGTACCCGAATCCCATCAAGCACAGGTGCTCGATCACCAGCAAATAAGCGGGAAGGGCGAATCCATCGCATTGAAGTGCATCGCGCCATTTGACAAGACAAGGGCAGTGAAAGCAGAGATTCCCCTGGGAGGATGTACGATCCATTTTTCCCGAACGCTGCACTGTTCCACTCCCAACACCTCCGGGATACCCAGGATCGTCTACATTATGACTTTCAGTACACCTCCTATTCCTGCCAAGCTGCCCATATCCTTCCCATGGCGGGACAATACTGTCACCGCAATGCAGGCGCGCAGGCGCAGGTGGATGCGTCATGGAGGTGTGGTAATCACTGCTTGGCGCCGAGTGCGCCGGGGTGGTTTCAGAGATTGGCTCACTTACTTGGGAATCCGTGCTATTCGAACGATTCTGCGAGGCCGGTAGAGGAGCGTGAGTAATCCTTCCCCATCCGAGAGGACGGAGAAGGATTATTTCAAGCATCATTTTGATGCGAGTAAGGTCAAAGAGCAAAACTCAGTCTGGCCACAGGCCTTTTCGTTCTCCGAAGCAGGGCATGCGCGGCCCGATGGAATTTCGGGTTGTATTGAGAGCAAGCTTGGACTAGAATTCCCGCGCTGACGGTTCCAAGAAGAGACATCGGCTGAACCGGCCCTCCAAAACTTCCCCCGGCAGGAAAGGCTTGGACTTTCCTGATCTCATCAATCCCAATGATCTCCTGCGGCTGAACACCGTGGAAAGGAAATATCTATGCGTATCACTCGCTTCCGTCCATTGCTGGTTTCCTGCTGCTTCGTTCTTTTGATGTCCCTCGTGCCGTCTCTCACGGCTGCTACTCTTTGCGTCAATCCCCATCGTGCCGGGTGTTACGCGACAATCCAGGCGGCTGTCAATCACGCTTCACCGGGCGACGTGGTTAAGGTCGCGCCTGGCACCTATAAGGAATACGTAACCATCGGCATTCCAATTTCAATCATCGGAGCAGACGACGAATCAACCATCGTTGACGCCACCGGCCTGGCGCATGGTTTTTTTGTAGACGGGTTTGACCATGCTGGCCTCAGCAATGTGACCATCAGCGGCTTTACGGTTGAGAACGCGCTGTATGAGGGAGTCCTTGTCGTGAGTGCTGCAAATGTCACCATCCACGGCAATGAGATCAACGACAACGACACCAGTCCCGGCCTGTTATTCACCGGTGCAACCACAGGGTGTCCGGACCAGCCCGGCGCAGGCTCGTATGAAAATGACGAGACCGGCGACTGCGGCGGCGCTCTTCATCTGGTAGGAACAAGTCATGCCGTTGTCTCTGACAATCTCATAACGGGGAATGCGGATGGCGTCCTGATCAGTGATGAAACTGCGGAAAGCCACGACAATCTGCTTATTCACAACCTTGTCAAAGACAATCCGTTAGAGTGCGGCATTGTGCTTGCGTCTCATCCTCCCGCCGGACACGCTGCTCCTCCCTTCGCCCCGCATTTCGGCGTTGACAACAATACCGTGGCCGAGAACGTCTCAACTGGCAACGGAGTGCAGATCGGGGGCTCGGGAGTGGGAATGTTCACGGATGGCGCAGGCCCGGGACACGTGACCGGCAATCTGGTTGTGCGCAACAAGTTAATCGGAAATGGCCTGGGAGGCGTCGCCCTGCACACCCATGTAGGTCCCGCTTTCGGACTGCCTGCTGACAACATGAGTGGAAACATCATCGTTGGCAACTTTATTGCGAAGAACCTCGCTGACCAGGCCGATACAGCCACGCCAGGCTCTGTGGGAATCAACATCAACAGTGGCGGTGGTGGCTCTCCTGTATTTGGCACCGTCATTTCCTACAACGTGATTCGCGATGAAGACGTAGACATTGCGATAAATACTCCTGCCGAAGCGGACATCCATCTCAATGATCTGGGCGGTGGGAAGATTGGGGTCGCCGATGTGTGCGCCTTTGACAAGGCCTCGATATGCAAGGGCAGCATCAATGCGACTGAGAACTACTGGGGCTGCCCCAATGGCCCCGGCGCTGCGGGCTGCGCGACAGTGAGCGGATCAGACATCAGTTTTGCTCCCTGGCTTCACAATTTCAGCCAGGATGATGAAGATCACGACCGGTAAGACCAGAATGCGCAAGGGGTATCAACCATAAGTGCCCCATCCTTTCGCGCAGTTTGCGAAAGGATGGGCTAGCACCCTTTGCGGGGGAGATAAAAAACGGAAGACGTGCAAAGCTTATCCGTGGAAGCAGTGACTTAAGCAACTGGATGATAGCGCAGCGCTTGTCAACGTTGCAGCTATCTCCATCGAAAGATTCGTAGCGCTACTGCAAACGGCACAGCAAGCCACGCAAGCAGAATGGCGACTGGAATAACCATCTGCCCCATGCCTGTCCCCTGCAGCATGTTTCCGCGCAGGGTGTCGATCGCAGCCGTTAGAGGGAGCGTCCGCACGATTGGCTGAATAACAGCCGGAAAGCGCGACGCCGAAAAGAAGACGCCCGACAGAATCCACATCGGAAGCATAACGAGATTCATCAGGCCGGAGACAGCTTCCATCGTCTTGGCCCGCGAGGCTGTCAACAAACCCAGCGCGGAGAATGACAGCGATGTAAGGACGCAGAGAAATCCCAACTGCAATAGGGATCCACGAAACGGTACTCCAAAGACGAGCCGCGAGAACCCGAGAAAGACCACCACTTCGATGACCAGCATGACCAGCCGCGACAGTAGATATGCGGCCAGATATTGCCAGCGCGGCATGGGCGAGGCTATCAGGCGCTTTAGCAGCTTTTTCTGCCGCGCTTCCACGATGGAAAAGCCCAGGCCCCACATGGCCGATCCCATCAAGTTCATTCCCAGCAGGCCGGGCACTACAAAGTCGATGTATCGAGCGCCGACCTCATGCACCAGTTGATTTTCGACATGCACTGCCTCGTGCTGGCCGGAGCCTGCCTGGATTGCGCGATCGGCCACGAGGCGCGCCGTTCGCGCATCGGGATTAGTGTCGTCATACTTATACGTCACGCCGTTGGGCGTCTGGATCGCCAGCAG
>Ga0126371_10004061_pt1 | contig 12881 bp, 10 predicted proteins | sample PanSoiMetaPlot_4_FD_110145 | JGI IMG/M metagenome (GOLD analysis project Ga0126371, IMG submission 110145) | Tropical forest soil microbial communities from Panama - MetaG Plot_4 | ecosystem: Environmental > Terrestrial > Soil > Tropical forest > Bulk soil | place: Panama | collected 2016-02-17
AAGCCCGGCAACGAGCAACGGCTTGAGTTTTTCGAAGCGCGGCGGGGGAAGATTCGCGATCAGTGTCTCGTCCATCTTGATCGGCTCCAAGAGTTCGATGTTGTCGAGATGGCGTTGGGCCCGAACCGCCTCGGGGGTCAGCCCGAATTGGTCACGAAACGCCCGAGTGAATGCCTCATGAGAGCCGTAACCCGCCTCGAGGGCGACAGCGAGAATGTCGGGTGCCCCCTTCGATAGCGATCGAGCCGCTTCGGTGAGACGGCGGCCGCGCACATAGCGCATGACCGAGTGCCCCGTGGCCTCGCCGAACACGCGCGTCACATGGTAACGCGACACGCCGGCGGCCGTGGCAATGTCGTCAAGGGACATGTTGCCGGCAAAGTGGTGTTCAATGAACCAGAGCGCTCTTCCGACGGGGTTCATAGTCGGCTCTCATAGACGCACCGCATTGCTATACTGCGTCCCGCAAGCGCTCATTTGATCGCTGTTGCGCCCGCAAGCGAGATCATCTTGACCGGGCCTCATGCCGCCCCCTGGCGTTCGGCGACCCTATCACGAGGCCCGTGACAAAACGCCTCGACCTGCCCCGGGTGCCTTGTCACATGCGGCAGCCGGCGGACGCCGATCCGGACGTTGGCGTTTGCCGCGAGGATCGAAAACGCGATGGCGCGCGAGCCTTCGCGTCCGCGCAAAGCGGCAGCACGTCGGCACGGCTGTTCGCTGGTTTGCGCCTTGACCGCAGCGGTGCGCTTTGGTCCATAACACCCACGTGCGATCGTGACGAAGCGCTTTGGTTCGTCACAGAACTCAGATAGTGTCGCCATCATTTTTCAATGGAGGTGCCGGTGCCGTACGCATTTACGCTCACCACCACGATTCCCGCTTCCCCTCAAGAGATCTATGAAGCGTGGCTTGACAGCGTCGTCCACTCGGAGATGACGGGCGGTGAGGCGAGCATGTCGGACGCGACCGGTGCTCAGGTGTCGGCGTGGGACGGCTATATCACCGGGCGGAATCTCGAGCTCGTCCCGGGCGAGCGCATCGTGCAATCGTGGCGGACCACGCAATTCACCGACGAGCACGAGGACTCGCAGATCATCGTTACACTCAAGGCCGTTGAAGATGGAACTTTGCTGACCCTCGAGCACACCAACGTCCCGGACGCGCAGAGGAGTTACGAGCAGGGCGGTTGGCAGGAGCACTATTTCGACCCGATGAACGAGTATTTTGCCAAACGTAAACGCCCGCGCACACGCCGGATCGCGAAGGGGGTGGCGCGCAAGACCAAGGCCAAACGCGCGGGAGCGGGTCGAACCGCAGGGCCTGCGGTGCGCAGGGCCAAGCCGAAGCGAGCGCGCGCCGCGACCCGCGCGAAAGCCAAGCGCGTGGCCTCCAAGGCCCGAAGAACAGTTGGCAAGAAGGCGCCAAAACGTGCGGCTGCCGCAAAGTCAGTGCGCCCACGCGCGAAGAAGACCAGGAGCAAGACGGCACGCGGTAAGCGCAGATAATAGCCGCGGGGCGCGGGGCGCGGGGGCCGCGACCACACTTGGCGCATGGTGGTTGACGGGCGTTTCGCGCCATGCCGCCAGAGAAGCAAGCGCGGTTAGACTGGAGTCCATCGGTTGGCTGGATCCGAGGCCCGTGTGGCCTCGCAGCAGGGCGCGCGTCGAGCGGGCGAGGTTGCGGTGTAACCGTGGAGGGAGCCCAAGTCGGTGCCAGACGAATCCGACCTTGCCGCATTCCTTCCGCGACCAGCCGCAACCGTGCTGATCCTGCGCGATCGTCCGCACGGCCTCGAAGTCTTCATGGTCGTCCGTCACCATCGGATCGAGTTCGCGTCCGGCGCTCTGGTTTTCCCCGGCGGGAAGGTCGACAGCGAAGATGCCAGTGCGGATTGGGACGGGCTGACAGCGCCGCCGCCGGGGGGTCTCGACCGGGCGTTTGCGATCGCAGCCTTGCGCGAGACGTTCGAGGAGGCCGGCATCCTGATTGCCCGCGGGCGCGGCGCACCGAATTTACTCACCGCGGCGCTGGCACGCAGGATCGTTGCAGCGCATCGCGGCGGCGGGGACCGTGCGGGTTTCGTCGATGTGATCCGCAGCGCGGGCCTGGAGCTCGCCACTGATCTCTTGGTGCGGTTTGCTCATTGGATCACGCCCATCGGATTGCCAAAACGCTATGATACCCATTTCTTCATTGTGGCAGCGCCGGTCGACCAAACCGGAGCCCACGATGGAACTGAATCGGTCGAGGGCTACTGGGTCAGACCGGCCATCGCCCTGCAGGAGGCCAAAGACGGCAAACGCTCAATCGTGCCAGTCACCCGCCTGAACCTTTTGCGACTGGCCAAAGCCTCAACCGTTGTCGAAGCGGTCGCGCAGGCGCGGGCCTCCCGGATCGTGACCGTGGTGCCGCGGATCGAACGGCATCGGGACGGCAGCCGTACCCTGCAAATTCCCCTCGAAGCCGGCTACGGGATTTGCGAGGTGCATCTTGGCGCCGGCGAGCTCGCAGCCTCTGGGCGTTGAGGTGCACGGGTCGCGTGGCCGGGGGGAAGTTCACGAAACAGGTTGTCGTGGGTCGAAGCCGCGGCGACGAACGTACGTGCTATTGAGATCCGGCAAGGCCGCGCCGATGAGCGTGAGCGCATTGTCAAGTTCGTCGTGAAGAATGCCGATGGCACGTTCCACCCCGTATTCGCCCGCGGCAGCAAGCCCCCACACAAACGCGCGGCCGACGCTGCAAGCGCCCGCCCCCAAAGCCCGCGCGACCACAATGTCTGCGCCGCGTCGCACGCCCCCGTCCAAAATCACCTGAGCCCGACCGTTCACGGCGGCGACAATGTCCGGCAGAGCCGTGATCGCCGCCGGAACCCGATCAAGCTGGCGCCCGCCATGGTTGGACACCATGACCGCGTCGGCACCGATTTCCACCGCCCTTCGCGCATCGTCCGGGTGAAGGATCCCCTTGATGACGACCGGCCCTCGCCACCGCTCACGCAAGCGGGCGATATCAGTCCAGTCGACCGTAGGATCGAACAGGCTGCCCACGTGCTCGGCAATGCTGGTGAAACTTGACGAACCTTCCGTTTGAAAATTGCCGAGACGCGGGGGCGAGCGCAGCACGCCCCATAACCAGTCGGGCCGCCGCATCAGATCCCACGCAGTGGCAAGGCGAGGGCGCAACGGCATCGTGAATGCGTTGCGAATATCGCGCTCCCGGCGGCCTTGAACCGCCAAGTCTACGGTCACACAGAGCACCCGGTAGCCGGCCGCTCGGGACCGGGCCATGAGCTCATGCATCCAATCACGGTCTTTGAGGAAGTAAAGTTGGAACCAATGGTCGCCGTCGGGCACAGCGGCGGCGACTTCTTCGATTGAGGCGACCGAGTTGGTGGACAAACAGAACGGGATGCCCGCTGCAGCCGCCGCACGTGCCGCCGCAATCTCGCCGCCTGGCCAGAAGAAGCCGGACAGACCAACCGGCGACAGCAGCAGGGGCAATGCGCTTTGGCGCCCCACGATCGACGTCTGCAGCATGCGGCGGCTGACATCGACAGCGACGCGAGGCAGCAGCAGCCACTCGAGAAAGGCCGCCTCATTGTCGCGCCGCGTCGTCTCATCTCCGGCCGCGCCGTCGATAAAATCAAACACCACCTTAGGCAGACGCCGCGCGGCGAGCCGCCGCAAGGCCGCAATGGACTCGGCTCTCGCCGCCCCGCGAGCGGACCCGGACATCAGCCCGAACATCGGTTCCTCCCGAAGCTCACTATCGATCGCCAGCTTCCGGCTCAACCTAGCAGCCGGCGCGGGCCGAGCCATCATCGCTTGCGGGCAGAGCGGGGAGGACGGATCCTTTTCAAGCGGCGATCCTCGATGGCCACGCCGACCGCGCCCGTGGCGCGCCGCGTCCGCGGGCGATCGCCACGGCCTGCGCCGCCTCCGGCGGCGACACCGGGCACGCAGAATTCAAGAAATATCAACTCGGTGGCATCGCCCCGGCGCAACGCCGACGGGTCTAACGACGCCACGGCCAGCCAACACGCTCAACGCGTCGCCTGACGCGCGACCTGCCATTCCAGGAAATCGCGCATCAGTCTCTCGGGATCCAATTTACTGGCGGCCTCGCCCCGCTCGCTCAGAAACTGATGAAACTGTGCCAGCAGCTGGTTGGAGGCCGGCTTTGCCGCATTGGCGCCTGAGGTCTGGCTTTGCCGGAGCAAGCGCGCGAGCCGGTCGCCGGTTTCGACCGAGGTGGCGGTCGCGACGGCATTCTTGTCGAGCCATTCCTGCGCCGGCCGAAACCGCGTCCATCCCGCGAGCGTCGCGTGCTGGGTCACCTCTCTCCATTTCGGGTGATAGGGCGGCTTTTGCAGCTCCTTAATCTTCCCGAACAGCGCATCGACCAGCCGCGACAATCGCCGATAGCGATCGCTGCCAGGGGACCAGTTATATGCGACCAGGACGGCCGCCGCGGCGATCGTATCGACCCGCGCCCCTTTGGCGAGCAAATGCGGGTAGTCGTCTGACGTCAATTGTGCTGGCAGATAATCCGCCTGCAGCGGCTCGAGATAATTAACCGGTACTAGATGCAGATTCTGATCATCGAGCTGTTGTAGTAGGTCGATCGGTTTTCCTTCCACCGCAATCATGGCGTCGATTTCGCCCTGGCGCAGCTTCTCCAAGGCAACGCGCGGCTCGATATAGAGAAAATGCGGCTTGACGCCGAGGCGCTCGAACACCGTCATCGCGGTGACGAAAGTTCCGCCGTCCGGCAAGTCGACCGCGACCGTTTTGCCGTCGAGGTCTTGAAGATCACGGATCGTCTTCGGGGCAAGGACATGCATTTCCTCGTTGTAGAGCTTGGTGATGTAGGCAAGCTGCCCCTTGATGTTGTTGGCATAGCCTTTCTTTTCGAGGTAATCGAGCGTATCGGTTCGCACGATGCCGACGTCAACGCCTTTGAGGAACAGAATATCAGCTACCGCCTGGACCGATCCTCGTCCAACGACCGGCAACAGCCGAAAATTGCGACCGTCGTCGAGCACCGAGGCAAGATCGGCTCCAATCTGCACGTAAGTCCCGTCAAACGTGCCCGTCATCATCGTCACGGTATTAGCGTTTTGTTGACCAGCGGTTTCCCGCGTCGCTGTCCCATACTTGAAGATCGCCTTGAATCCCTCGCTCACCGCTCCGGGATCGATCCCATTGAGCACCGGTCCGAACCGCTTCCACTGTCCGCCCGTGAAGCGCATCATCAGCATCTGCTCGAGGGGGGCAAAGTCCGCCGCGCTGGTGTCGACGGCGATGCCGGCAAGCAGCATTCCAAGCCTGAGCCCCTTGAGCGAAGCGGCCTGCTTCATAATATTCTCGCGGGTGAGATCATCGCCGCATTGCTTGAGCACTTGGATGAGCGCTTGTGCGGTCACATAGCCGTAAACCGTCAGGGTGTTGGTCAGGTCGGCGTCGGGCAAATACGTGGCCATGAAGTTACGCCATTCGGCGAATTCGGCATCGTTCTTCCAGCTTGCGTCGTTCGGTTCTTTGAGGAAATAAGCAGACAAAAGCCCTTCGGCATTTTCGACTCCTGCCGGCTTGAGCACCGCGCCGACCGATTCGGAGACGCTGGTGATGATGTGCTCGGGGTGCCAACCGATTTGCGCCACCCGCCGAATCGCTTCGACCGCGAATTTCGGCGTCGTGACATCGAACAGAATATCGGCGCCTGAGCTGCGCAGCCGGGTGATCTGGGCGTTGAGGCTCGTGTCCGTGAGCGTGTAGGGGGCGCGGGCGACGATAGGCAGTTTGCCGCCAAGCCCGTCTTCCAAACCTTTCAAATAATCCTTGCCGAAATCGTCATTCTGATAGAGCACGGCCACCTTGCCGTGCGGATGATTATCAATAAGGTATTGCGCATAGATGTGGGCCTCTGTCTGATAACTCGGCTGAAACCCCATCGTCCATGGAAAATCTTTGGGATTATCCCACATCGACGCGCCCGAGGCGACGAACAGCTGGGGAACCTTCTTGGTATTCATATAGTCGCGAATAGCGGCATTTGTCTGGGTGCCCAGGCTGGCAAAAATCAGCAGGACTTGCTCGTCCTCCACTAAGCGGCGCGCTTGTTGAAGGGTCTTGGCTGGGTTGTAGGAATCGTCATAGGCGATCAGATTGAGTTTGCGACCATTGATGCCGCCTTCGGCGTTGATTTTCTTGAAATAGGCGGCGATCGTGTGCCCGATGGTCGCATAGGCGGCAGCCGGCCCGGTAAAGGGCATGATGGTGCCGATCTTGATCTCGGTATCGCTCGCACCGGCATCGTATTTCTTCTGAGCGTTCGCCGGCCCCCCTGCCGTCGCAACGGTGGCGGCCACGAGGACCGCCACAAGCCAAACGCCAGATCTTTTCATGAATTCCTCATCCTCGCTTAGCGACGGCATCCGCGCGGCGGCGTTTTGACGCCTAGTTTGAACGGCTGACGAGAACCTCGAGGCGCTCGGGCGCCTCTTTGGAGCCAAGTTCCTTGGCCTTCTCGTACCAAAAACGCGCCATCGCGATGTCGGGCGCGAGCCCGCGCTCGCCCAGCTGCTGCAGCACGAGCGGATCATAGGTGCTGGCAAGCGCCAAGGCGGCGCGGGAGTCCCCCGCTTGAGCGGCTCGCTCAAAAACCAACCGCGCGCCCACAAGGTCGCCGAGGGAGACTAGTTCGTTGCCGCGCCGGAGCAGCGCGGCGAGTTCTGCAGAACTTAAGGTGCGCGCCCCCGACGGCGGATCGGGTGGGGCGGGTGGGGCGGGTGCGGTCGGCGTGAGGGTGGGGGCTGCGACGGCCTGTGGCGGGTCGCGCGGGAGCTCTGCGGAAGCGACCGGCGGTGGCGCCGACCATTCCAGACGCGCATGCTTGCGGTCCACCACATGACCATCGGGCAGACGCAGTTCGAAGAGAAGGTCCATAGCGCCCGCGTAACCTGATGGCGGCGTTATAACGGCGCCGTCAATCTGCGAGGGCGAGAGCACCCACGCGGCCCGGCCCAGGGCTTGCCCGGTCGAGAAAGTCGATCCCGGCGCATAGCCGCCAATCACCACATCGCCACGCTGACCGGCGCCGTAAATCGCGAGGCCGAGCGGGGCCCCCTCGTCGGGCGCGAACGCAGACGTCGGCATCAGGACCGCGAGCCGGCCGGTTGCAGTACGGGCCCGATGGTCATTGACTGATGCTTCAGGTGCGGGCCGCGGCGGCGCAAAGCGAGGCGCGCTCTGGTCGCTCACCGCGCCCGACACCCGGGCGATCACCCCGAAGGCGACCCCTGCTACGGCCAATACGGCGGCGACCAGCCCCATAAACCGGCGCGCGTTGCTGCGCCTCAGCGACGCCGACCAGACATCGGGAATGACTGTCGGCTCCAGGGGCGGGCGAAAAAGCCCGAATTTGCCGTCTCCCTCCTGACATCGGAAATCGTCCCGGGCGGCTTCTTCGGCGTCGCCGAGCCAAATATCGCCATCGGCCCGCGCGGGTCGGCGAGCGCGACCATTTTGCTCAGGATCACGAGCCCATTTCGGCGCGAATCGCGAAGTATCCTGCGCGTCACTGGATGATTCTCGCCCGGTGCTCATTGATCAGCTCCCACAATGGCTCTCAACTCACACTCATATGCATCAAGGTTCTGGCAATGGGTTCGCGCTTGAGACCCGGTGATCGACCCATGCTTCGGCCTTGACCGACCAGCGGGCTCGGGCCGCGGAACCGTCGGCAACACCCAGACAAGGGCCCGGCTCCGGTGATTGGGCTGCGGCATGGACACTCGTCATGACCCTGCGCGCCGCCCGCCGTTGGTTGCTGGGCATCCGTGTCGGTGGTTGTACTTAATCGAAACTTCTCGATCTAGATGCTCAACTTAGGGATGACCCGACAGTCGGTCATAATTGTGGCAGGATCCGATCTTCGGTCGTGGGGATCTGTTGGGCAGCAAAGAAAGTGGTCCGCGGGGGCCGAACCGCTCCCGTGGTGGACCGCCAGCAGCCGAGTCGACGTCAAGCCTCAGATTTAATTGAATTTTCTTGGCCACTTTGCCCCGTCTGCAAGCCAGCAATCGGGGCGCGGAGGCCCCGGTCTCGAGGCCCACTTCGGCAGCCGAGATGCCTGCTGTGGCTGCACGACGGCAGTATCGGGGCACTTTTGGAGGCACGGGACGGGGTACGGATGCGGCAACCGCGCCAGCGGATTGGCAAACTTCAACTCACGGTGAGGGCGAGCAACCGATGGCGGGGCTCGCCCCAAGGCCCCATCCAAGGCATGGTGCGTCCGGTGAGGGCGCCGGGCGTGGCAGTCAACTTTTCTTCATGCCGGTCCGGTCGGCTCGCGCCGGTCGCCGCGTTCCGCTGAAGGTTCGTTTGGACGTCCGCGACCGTAAACTTGCGGCGTATCGGTGATCGAAACGGTGAGGGGCGAAGTTCTCTTGCATTTACCCACAAGGTGAGCGGTTCAGTTTCGGGTTAAAGGTCAGGCCACGTCTTCGCCCATTGATCGGCTCTACGCGTTGTGGCGGGATCAACGCATGCTTGACGAGGTTGGTCGGATTCTTGGCCGCCCTTCACGCCGACGCAGTTTTCATGGAGCACTACGACCCGGATGAAATCGCATGGGCACCTATCGGCAATCGCCTCTCTGAACTTGAACCCACGCCACCGGTTGTTGCGAGCCTTCAAAAGGTGATCACCGCTTCGGTGCGTTCTCCAGCTGCTGAATTGTTAAATTTCTTGAAAGCAGACACGCTTTTGTAACGATGCTGGCGATCGCCGCTGTGCTTTTGGTGGGCGTCAATGTCTGCAATCTCTACACAATCTCCAGTCGGCGCGACCAAATCCGGGATCTGAAGATAGCGACAGATACAAAGTCAGCACAACTTCAGCAAATACCAGCGCTGAACGAGTCGAAGGCGTGCCGTGGCCACATGTATGTCGCGTACCGGCTCGCCGACCAGCTCTGGGACAAAGCGCCGTCAGGTGGGTCTTCGGATTGATATATGATCGGCAGCCGCTTGCTCGTTCCGTTGCGAGCGCGGGGGGACCGCCTACGCTAACGGCGCTTGGTTCTTGATCGCTCCCTCCTCACCAGCATTCATCCCAACACGGGATGTAGGGAGGGTGCCAATAGACGTGTTTATAGATGTGTTTGTGGATATAGATGTGCTTGTAAATGTGGATATCGACGCGACGGGGCCGTTCATACCCGCAGAGATGACTCCCGTAGCAAGACCAACGTTTGTTACCGCAGCCTGACGGCCAGCAAGGCGATCCTCTATCACGCAGCAGCCCGCAGGTTGACGGCCAGCAAGGTGATCTATCACGCCCTTCGCAGGTCGACGGGCCGCAAGGCGACCCTTTCTCATGATCGCGGGTCGGCTCGGGCTGGCAGAGGGGGCCGGGGCACGAGGAGTCTTTATAGACATAGTCTTTATCTTTATTATCTCTATAGTCCTTATAGTCTTTATCCTTATTATCTCTATAGTCCTTATAGTCTTTGTCCTTATCACTCGCGGACCATGACTGATCCGCTTTGATCCTCCGTTCGAGGTTATCAAGTTTATCGACAATGAAATTGAGACGGTTGCCCAAGCTCGCATCGATCATGCGCTGAATCGCTGAGCTTTGGGACGGTGTGAAGCCCGACGAATCCGTCCCGGACTCGGCCTTGCAGACCGTTCCGAAAAATAATCCTAGAAATACTGAGCCCATCACCGTCATGGTCAGCTTGAACATTGTACGCTCCATGAACGAATGCTCAGATTGACGCGCAGGCAATCGCGTCGAAATGCCCTGATCAAATTCCAAACAATGTCGATATGTTTCTCATCCCAGGACGCGTAAATGCACATCATAAGCTCCAATCAAAGCGCCTGCAAGAGGCCTCGTTACATTCGAGAGAGGCGCGCGCGTCCGACAGCATTTATTGCATGGCTGTGACAGCGCGACATTAACGTTCGGGACGATCTGTCTCGAAAGGCGCAAAGGCTCAGCAGTTGATTGACTTGTCACACATTGTGGCAGTCCCGTCCCGGTGAGCTTGGGCGGGGCAGGACTCTGTCCGTTTGTTAAATTAATCCCGCGGCCTGCCCGCACGTTGCAGCTGCACGACAGCGCCTGTCGGGATGGCCGATGTCCTCAGGCTGCGTGGCGGACCTTTTCGGGCGCATAACCCAACGTCGGATTGACGTGAGCCGAACACCGAGGGGCGGCTCACCTGCATCGCCTGGCGACGGACGAAACATGAGAAGCTGGTTCCTGGTCGACGGTGAGTTCTTGACCCATCAATCACCGGTTCACGCATCGCAGCAAACGGTGAGGACTTCGCCGCATTGACTGCGGCTGGAGGTCGATGTGGCAGCAAAGCATGCGAGCCCAAACGCAGCGGGCCTTGGGCGGTGACCAAAGCTCAGATCTTCGTTGCACAGGCGTCAAGGAGCGGAGCCGCAACCCTCCCGAAGGCGTTCTGCGCCAGGCGATCATTGATTGGCTTCATATGCGCGCCCTCGCTGTGCGGTGCGTCTGAAGGTCCCGGCCACCGTTCCAAATGCTGTCCAGGGAACCCCGCCAGGGATCATGTGGGGGGCTTTCAGCGGCACCGCTTGCGCCAGATCCGCCGGCGCGCGAGGCGCCGCTTTTGCGCGCATCAGCAGCAGACGAGAGACATCTTGGTTTACTCGACCCCGTTCTCATCAGGCGACCGGGCCGCGCTGACGCTGAAGGCCTTCACGGGCGACCCCCGCCGGGCGTGTTAGGCACCGGGTCGCCGCGCCGTCAGCCTTGGCTGCGGCCCCAGGTTGCCTGCTTCTTCACAATGGTTGCATCGGCAAAGGAACGGCGGAGATGGTTGATCGGCGCGCAAAGGCGCCCACGGCGCGACGTCGACATGCCTGGTCTTGCGGGGGTTTGCTTGAAAGAAAGGCTCGACCAACAAACAACGCGGGTCTTGCGCCTCTTTGCGCCACACACGGGGTATCTTTGCACCGGCACGCCCACCGCCGTCCGTTCGCATGGAACGTTCTTACTCCGACCTTCAGGTAGATCAATTAGAGGATACAACCTGCAGCGGCATCCGCCTTGGATAAGCCGTAGTCTGGCCCGATCGACGGCCTAATTAGTCCTCATCGGCAACACACAAATTCCTTTTTCACGGTCAATTATGACTAATGAACGGCGGTGATTCGCGCGCGGTTCGCGAACAGGGGGCTCCATCGCACTGGCACCTCGAACCGGAGGACGGTCCATGGCGACCGGGCAAATGTTGCAACGATCAGCCGAGCCGGTGCTCGGTTCTGCAAATGGCCTCGCGGATGCAAAAGAGTGGTCTCTTATCCAAGAGCTTCAGGATGAGAACAAGCGCTTACGGGAAATCGTCATTTATTTGAGCGAAATTGTCGTCCGAAATGCTGTCGAACGAAAGTGACACGCACCGTCCTTCTGGTTCGTGACTAAGCTGACAAAGCCGAAAAAGTCAAACGATGGGCCGCTGTGTCGTGGCGATGGCGGATCATTGCTTGGACGCGAAAGCGCCGATCGCTCCGTGGCCGCCGAACGGCGGCCTTCATCCCGGGGCGATGCCGAGAAGGACGTCGGCTGTCTCGCCTGCTGACAGCCTTTGGTCTCGAAGGCCGCCGCAACGGGTTTGGGGCGAGGCGTGCCCCACATCCACAAAGTGGGCACGCCTTACCCGACCACCGATGAGCACCAGACTGTTCGCGGCCATCACGGCCAATTCCCCAGGCTCGGATGATTGCGGACACCGCGCCCCACTGCCAATCGCGCGGCAGCCGTAGGGCGACACGCTGGGTCGTCGGCGTCAGGTCCGCGATAACACCAAAATTAAGGAACTCAGGCGTGTGGGTGCGGTTGGCGGTGATGAATGCGCACACGTACCGTAGGCGCCTGTGCGTCGCAGTTCGCGCCCGGCAACCCCCACGGCGACGTTAAGACCGGTCTGGCCCTCGAAGCTCAACGGTTGAAGCGCGAAAAAATTATTCGCGCCTCCCACCAACGCATCGGCATTGCCGCCAAACCCCCACCGCGGCACCGGTGGTCGCACCCCGTAGCGACCCGCGAGATCGCCGGGGCCGATCCGATGCATCGGCGCGAACACCGCCCATCGCAACACCGATTCTTGGGTAAAGCCGACATCGACGCCCGCGCGATGCAAAACTCCCTCATAGCGGGATTGCGGCCCTGCGGCCGATGTGAACATGACGAACCCACGATGTAGCGCATCGTCGGAGCCCCACGGCACTTAAGGACGCCGGCCTGAACTGGTGATTGGGCCGCAGCGGTGGCTGCCGTGGCGGCAACGCCCGCAGCTGCGAGTGCATACGTAGTCAACCAACGTGCCATGGAACTCCGTCCTCAAGCCGGTCGCAGCGACCGGGTCGAGCAGAGACTTCCCCGGCCGGTCGCGATGCAAACGAACCGGTCGGATCCGTAACGTCATTTGACCCGCGCGGAAGTGTTGCGCAGCCGCGCGCGCCCATGCACAACGCAGCAGGGGGAACAGGGAGACCACGCGTCTCGCCGCCACAATCGCGTGCGCACGCCGGGCTCCCCGATGAGGTCCTTCAAGGTCCGACGCGGAGGCCATTGTCATGACTGCATTGCAAGCGCTGTTGTTCGCCGCCATCCAGGGGATCACCGAACTATTCCCCATCAGCAGTCTTGGCCACGCGGTGGTGATCCCGCGGCTATTCGGCTGGGCGGTCGATCAGCAAGCTCCCTCCTTCCTGCCGTTTCTGGTGGTGCTGCACGTCGGCACCGCGGTTGCGCTGCTGGCGTATTTTTGGCGGGACTGGGCGGGCTTTCTGCAAGCGATCCTCGGCGCCATGGCGCCCGCCGAGGTCAAAA
>Ga0126371_10004062_pt1 | contig 12881 bp, 11 predicted proteins | sample PanSoiMetaPlot_4_FD_110145 | JGI IMG/M metagenome (GOLD analysis project Ga0126371, IMG submission 110145) | Tropical forest soil microbial communities from Panama - MetaG Plot_4 | ecosystem: Environmental > Terrestrial > Soil > Tropical forest > Bulk soil | place: Panama | collected 2016-02-17
CCATCGCCGCGTCCTCGCTGTACTGGCCTATCTCGAGTCGCGATGACGCCCATGCCGGGGCGTGCGCCGGTCAAGGTCTCGTGGTGCCTCACGAGGCAGCTCTTGCCATAGCTGCTAGCTGCAATGCCGGGCCTCCTGGCAGCCTGCAGCGAGGTTGGGCGCTAGCGGCGCCGACTTCAGCGGCGGGGTACGCAAGCATGGGCGGCGAGAGCAATACAGCGGCAGTTGCCGCAGCTGGGCCGAGCGCAACCGCGGAAGCCAGCTGGTTCATACAACCCCCACCATGAGTCCAGTGGGGCTTCCGGTCGATGGTGCACCTGCTGTGCGTGGCGAGGCGGGTGATCGGGCGCCTGATGTGCGTGAACGCCCAGCGCGCCAGCGCTGCTGGCTGGCAGTTACCAGCGGGTAACTGCTCGCAGATGAGAGGGGCCATTTCATGCAAACCGCATCAGACGTGCGCAACGAGGAGAGTGCATTCGAACGCGAGGCCATCCCCTACATGCGTCGGCTGTACCCTGCGGCGCTCCGGCTCACCCGCCAGGGCTGCGACGCTGAGGACCTCCTGCAGGAAACGTTCACGCGGGCATTTATGAAGTTCGACCAGTTCACGCCAGGAACGAATTTGGGTGGCTGGCTGTACCGGGTGATGCTCAGCGCGTTCTACAGCAGGTGTCGGCAGCTCAGGCGTCGGCCACAGGAGATGCTGGCGTATGCGCCGGAGAAAGAGGTTGACCGGACTGCCGTCGCGGCGCGGTCTGCAGAAGCCGAGGCTATCGGCGAACTGGGTGACTCTAAGGCGGTTCGCGCTCTCACCCGGCTACCCGCCGCGTATAGGTCGGTCATCTATCTCGCGGATGTCGAAAGCTACCGGTACAGCGAGATAGCGGACGTTCTCGGGATTCCGATCGGCACGGTTATGTCACGTGTCCACCGCGGGCGGACGATGATGCGGTCGAACCTAAGCGCCCAGTACGCGGCCCAGGCACCGGACACGTCCGGGCCTGCGATACCGAGATCGGATCGCCGCGAGGACGCCTGCCGGGCCGCTAAGGCGCACGCGTAGTGCCCAAGGTGCTTGCTGTCGGAGGCCGCCAGCCGGCCACACGGCCGTCCGCCGGATTCCTACCCTCCGCCCTTTCCTCATCCCGGCGGTGGCCTGGGCTCAGGCTGCCTCAGCAGGCGGTAGGCGGACTAGCAGCTAGCTGGAATGCGGCATTGCCAGCCAGCCCGCACACCAGGTTGGGCGCTAGCGGTGCAGACCTCGGCCGTCTGCCCGACGAGTATGGGACGCGTGGGCTACGCAGCGTTCCTTGCCGCAGCGCGCGGCGCACCGTCGATGAAGGGGCCGATCATGGAGACCTCTGCCGCGAGTCCGGCAGACCTTTTCCCAGCCGAGCTTGTGCACCTGCTGAGCACTGCCAGGCGAGTGATCGATCAGCATTGGGACAATTACGGCAGTTGCGCCGAGTGTAGGTCGAGCTGGCCTTGTCAACACGCTCGGCTCGCTGATTTCGCACTCGCCGCTCTGTAAAGCAGCCGCACGGACAGGGCCGACTCCGCCGCCAGATGCCCCCCCGAGCGGCTCCCCTAGTTTCGTCCCTGTCCGTGCGGTCGACATAGGCCCCGGAGAAATCGCGGATTGCCCGATAGCTTCCCCCTACCAGCCCGCTTGGCTGACAATGACCGTCTGCGGTCCTGACGAGCACGGCCATATATTCGCCTCGTGACCCTTGCTGATGCTGACGCGCGTCATGGCGTCCTCGCTGCGTTGCCCAAGTGCACGCGGTTAGATCGGCGCGAGTCTTGCGCTCACCCGGATTCCGCGATTCGGAGCCGCAGGCCAGGAGGTGAGTTTTCGATTGGGGTTTCACCTGTTCGACGTGATCATTAGCGGCGGCGGGCCGACCGGAATGATGCTGGCCAGCGAGTTGCGGTTGCACGACGTGGACGTGCTGGTGCTGGAGAAGGATGCGGAGCCGAGCAAAACGGTCCGCTCGCTCGGCCTGCACCCGCGGAGCATCGAGATCATGGACCAGCGCGGGCTGCTGGACCGGTTCCTCGCACACGGGCAGCAGTATCCCGGCGGCGTCGGCCGCTTCGCCGCGATCGACAAACCCCAGCCGGCGAACCTGGACACCGCACACGGCTACGTTCTTGGCATCCCCCAGCCGGTCACCGATCGCCTGCTCGCGGAGCGAGCCGAGGAGCTTGGCACACAGATCCGCCGCGGCTGCGAAGTGACGGGTATAGGGCAGGACGGGGACGGGGTGAGCGTCGAGCTCGCCGACGGAACCCAGCTGCGCTCGCGCTGGCTGGTCGGCTGCGACGGCGGAAGAAGCCTGGTGCGCAGGCTGCTTGGCATCGAATTCCCTGGCGAGCCCGCCAAGACCGAGTGGATCCTGGGCGAGGTGGAGGTGACCGCGCCGCCGGACGAGCTGGCCGAGGTGGCGAACGAGGTTCGCAAGACCCACAAGGGATTCGGCATCGGCCCCGCCGGAAACGGCCTGCACCGCGCCGTGGTGCCCGCGGCGACCGTGGCCGAGGATCGCACGGTCCCGCCGACTCTGGAGGAGTTCCGGACGCAGCTGCGTGCGTACGCGGGCACCGACTTCGGCGTCCACTCACCGCGCTGGCTGTCCCGTTTCAGCGACGCCACCCGGCTTGCCGAACGATATCGAGTGGGCCAGGTTCTCCTCGCCGGCGACGCGGCACACGTCCACCCGCCACTGGGCGGGCAGGGTTTGAACCTCGGCATCCAGGACGCCTTCAACCTGGGCTGGAAGCTCGCCGCCGAGGTCAATGGGTGGGCACCGGACGGGCTGGTGGACAGCTACTACAGCGAGCGTCATCCAGTCGCTGAGGACGTGCTGACCATCACCCGCGCTCAGAGCGAGCTGCTCTCCACTGAGCCCGGCCCGCAGGCCGTGCGCCGGCTGCTGACCGAACTGATGGATTTCGACGACGTCAGTCGCTTCCTGGCCGAGAAGATCAGCGCGATCGGGATCCGCTACGACTTCGGCGAAGGACCCGAACTCCTCGGCAGACGACAGCGCGACATTCATCTGTCGCGGGGTCGTCTTTACGAGCTCACACGCGATGGCCGCGGGCTCATGCTGGACCAGACCGGCGAACTCTCCGTGACGGGGTGGACGGATCGGATCGACTACGTCGCGGACGTCAGCGAGGAACTGGATGCGCCCGCGGTCCTGCTCCGACCGGACGGCCATGTCGCATGGATCGGCGACGAACAGAACGACCTGCTCCGCCACCTGCCGACATGGTTCGGAGCCGCCGCCGAAGATCTCGGCGACGTTCACGATCCAGGACATATGTAGGCGGCCGCTCGACCTTCCGGAGCCGTCAGGGCCAGTCGTCGCTGTGGATCAGCACCTGCCTGGCCCGTGTGCCTCAGTGAACAGATCGCCCTGCGCTGCCTCGGAGCCGGACTTGCCACCACCGGGGCCATGACCTGCGGTTCCTGCTGGCGCGCCTGGAGGGACTCGAACCCCCGACCGGCTGCTTAGAAGGCAGCTGCTCTATCCGTCTGAGCTACAGGCGCCCTAAGCGCACATTGTGCCCGACGCAGGTCACGTCCCGGACACGCCACGGCGGTGAAGTTGTCGGCTGAGTACCGCGACCGAACTAGGCCGTGGACTCCCGGGCCGTCGTGGCGGCGTGCTCGGCGGCAACGGTCGACAGGGACGCGTGCCGAAGGGCCGGGATGGCGGCGCCGAGAAGCAGCGCTCCGGCCACGCAGGCGAGACCCCCGCTCACGACCGAGAACGTCGGTGAGACCAGCCGGGCCACCGCGCCCGCCTCAACATTGCCCAGCGCAGGCGCGGTCGTCACCTGGGCCAGGTACAGGCTTGAGACCCGGCCGCGCAACTGGTCCGGCGTGTATCGCTGGAGCAGTGCGTTCCGCAGCACCTCGGAAATGAGGTCGCCCATTCCCGCGAGCGCTAGGAAAAACAGGGCCAGCGGCAAGCTGCGCACCAGGCCGAACAACGCGATCGAGGCGCCCCAGACGATGCCTGCTGCGATCACCACGATGCCAGGCCGGCGGACGCGGCCCGTCCAGCCGCTGGTGGCCGCGCCGACCATGGCGCCAAGGCCTGGGGCCGCCGTGAGCAGGCCGAAGGTGGCCGGACCACCGTGGAAGTGCGTGCTCGCCAGCGCGGGGAAGAGCGACTGCGGCATGCCGAAGATCATTGCGTTGGTGTCGACGAGCAGCATGCCGCCGACCACGGCGCTGTGCCGAACGTAGCGCAGGCCCTCCGCAAGCGACCGCAGGCCGGGGCGCTGCGCTCTCGTGACCGGCGGCATCGGGCGCAGCCCGATCATCGCCAGGCCGAAGATCGCGAAGCAGACAGCGTCAATCGCGTAGCAGCTAGCTACGCCCGGCCCGGCAATGAGGAGGCCGGCAATCGCGGGCCCGCCGAGCTGGCCGAGCTGGCTGGCGGTCGCGTTCAGTGCTGCCGCGGCCGGCAGCTTTTCGTTGCCGACAAGGGCTGGCGTGGCGGCGGTGGAGGCCGGCGAGCTCAGCCCCGAGCACAGGCCGATGCAGAACGTCACGACGTACAGCGGCCACAGCGCGGGATGGCTGAGCAGGCTGTTGACCATCAAGAGGGCGGCGAGCACCGCCTGCGGAGCCTGCACCACCATCAGCACGGTCCGCCGGTCGTGCCGGTCGGCGAGCATTCCGCCAGCCATCAATCCCGTGAACATGCCAGCCCCGGATGCGAGCGTCAGCAAGCCAACCGCGAGCGAGTTGTGGGTGAGGCCGTAGACCTGCCAGTTTCCGGCCGTCATCGCCACCGCGTTGCCAGCCATGGAGACGAAGCGGCCCGAGAACAGCCGTCGGTACTCTCGGTTTTCGCGCAGCGGAGCAACGTCGAGGGCAATCTGCCCGATGCGCATGCAGGCTCCGAGACACTGGGCGGCGCGAGCCAGTCGCCCGCCTCTGCAGATTACTTGCCCATCGGCAACGGTCTGACTCAGCCGAGCCCCGGGTCAGGACTTAGTGACCTCAGCCTTGTCGTACTCCCAGAATGCGCGCAGGGCCGCGAGCTGTCCTGCTCCGTTGGAGCGATAGGTGTAGACGCCGTGCACGACGGCAACGAGCTGCCCGCCCGGCAGCACTGTCCTGATCACGCCGACGTCGGCGACCTCCTCACCGCACATGTACGAGTTCTCGATCTCGAACGTGATCGACTCGTTCGGTGCGATCACGGCGTCGTAGAACGCCGCAATGGCCGCACTGCCGCGGTGCCCGAGGCCGGGTTCGTCGAAGGGCGACGGACCGATCGGGTCCTGCACGACGGCATCGGGTGCGAACAGGCTGAGCCACGCTGCCCGGTCCTTGGCGCGGACGGCGGCTTGCGATCTGCGTGCCAGGTCACGGGCGTTAGCTGCTGCCGGCGATGCCACCACTCGCCTCCGGTCATAGGGCCCAGGGTGGGCCCAACCGGGCCGCTCAGGACGCTGGGCGGGCTGACGATCTGACCCGAAGTACAACAGGCTCCAGTGACCCAGGGCAAGTCGGTGCGGATCGGCCGTAACCGGGTCGCGGCTCGGTAGGAACGCCACGTAACCGGTCGTGTAACAAGCGCTGACCTGGGAAGATGGCTACTTGGCCCCGACACGATCACGGATACCGTGATCTGTGCGAGGTCTGTGGGACAGTTAGTCCACTCGACTAAAGGAGTGACATGGCTCTGCCGACACTGACCCCGGAGCAGCGCGCAGAGGCGCTCGCGAAGGCACAGGCTGCCCGCAAGAAGCGCAGTGAGCTGCTGGCTTCGGTGAAGTCCGGGAAGCTTACGATCGCGCAGGTGCTCGCCAAGCACGACGAGGTAACGAAGAAGACCAAGGTCGCCCAGGTCATCAGGGCAATGCCCGGATACGGGCCGGCCAAGGCCGCCGCCCTGATGGAGGAGGCCGGAATCGACGACAACCGCCGGGTTGGCGGGCTTGGCGACCAGCAGCGCAAGAAGCTGCTTGACGCCGTAGCAGGCTGACAACCGAAGGCGAGGCGCCGCGGCGGACGGCCCGCCGTCCGCCGCTGGCGGGCGTGGTCTAGGCGTGCCCGCAGCATGACCGGTGCGCGGAGGCTGGCAGCGGCGCAGCGGGGACGGTGCCGTCCGGGCCGTGGCTGCGCTTCGGCATGATTAGCTCCGTAAGCTCGCCGCTTCTGAGGAGCACGCCATGCATCAGCCGCCCATTCCCGACGTCGCGGACAGCGATCCGGAAATCGCGGAGCTCATCCAGGCAGAAGCGCGTCGGCAGCGGGACACGATCCGGCTCATCCCGTCAGAGAACTACGTATCCGTCGCCGTGCTCGAGGCCACCGGCAGCGTGCTCACGAACAAGTACTCGGAGGGCTACCCCGGCCGGAGGTATTACGAGGGTCAGCAGGTTATCGACCAGATCGAGCGAATCGCCAGCCAGCGCGCCGAGCAGCTATTCGGTGTTGATCACGCCAACGTCCAGCCTTACTCGGGATCACCCGCCAATCTCGCGGTCTATCTCGCGTTCCTGGCTCCTGGTGACACCGTCATGGGCATGGCGCTGCCCATGGGCGGCCACCTCACCCACGGCTGGGGTGTCTCGGCGACCGGCAAATGGTTCCACTCGGTGCAGTACGGCGTGCGGGCGGACACCGGCCGCATCGATTTCGACGAAGTGCGTGACCTCGCCAGGCGTGAGCGACCCAAGGTGATCTTCTGTGGCGGAACCGCCATCCCGCGCACGATCGATTTTCCGGCCTTCGCCGAGATCGCCAGGGAGGTCGGCGCTGTCCTGGTTGCCGACGTCGCGCACATCGCGGGACTGATCGCCGGGGGAGCGCACCCCTCACCGACCGGTTTCGCCGATGTCATTACGACCACGACGCACAAGACACTCCGCGGACCGCGCGGCGCGATGATCATGTCGACGGCCGAGCACGCCGCTGCGGTAGACCGGGCAGTGTTTCCTGGACTGCAGGGCGGCCCGCATAACCACACCACCGCCGGTATCGCGGTTGCCCTGCGCGAGGCGGCTCAGCCATCGTTCCGCACCTATGCGCACCAGGTGGTCGCTAACGCCGCCGCCCTGGCCGACGCACTGGCAGCACGCGGTTACACGCTCGTCTCCGGCGGTACGGACAACCATCTGATCCTGCTGGACCTGACACCTCAGGGCATCGGCGGCAAGCCGGCCGCTAAGGCGCTTGACCGGGCGGGCATCGAAACGAACTACAACACCGTGCCGTTCGACACCCGCAAGCCATTCGACCCGTCAGGCCTGCGGATTGGCACCCCGGCGATTACCACCCGGGGGCTCACTGAGGAGCACATGCGCCAGATCGCCGCCTGGATGGACGACGCGATCATCGCTGCCGCCAAGGATGACGACGAGGCAATCGAGCGCATCGCTGGCGAGGTGGCCGAGCTGCTGGCCGGATTCCCGATGCCGGGCTGGTCGGCGACCGAGTAACCGCTCCTCTTGCTAATGCGTTGAGCCGAATGTATGTTCGAAAGCGAAAGACTGCCTGACTTCCCCTGGGCGGTGAGCGTGGCACCTGAAGGGTGCCTGGCCCAGCGGGGCGGCGGGATGATCGGCGAGACCTCCGAGCCAGTCGAGGTCTGGGAGCGGCACGGCAGGCCGGTGCAGTTCGCCTGGCGCGGCAGGCTCTACACAGTGCTTTTTGTCCGCGATCGCTGGCTCGTGCAGGCCGATCCTCACTCTGGGTCGATGGCCGGCGAAGAGTGCTGGAGGGTGGAAGCCACACCGCTGCGCGGAGTGCCACCCGCGCTCTATGAGCTGTGCCACGAGCAAGCGAACGATCGGTGGTCCCTGTCGATCGGCTAGCACGGCATTTCGGCGAGCAGAAGCGAGCCGGCCCGGCTTGGCGGCCGCTGATTCAGTTGCTGATCACGCTCGACGTTGCGCGCCACTGGATCGTGGGAAGCATCGCCTCCAGTCTGGCCCGGTGGGCATACCGCTTGGTGATGTCGACGAGCGACTCGATCAGCGTGTCCGACAGCAGATGGGGCTGCAGGCCAAGATCGGCCAGCCCCGTGTAGACGACCTTGTAGTAGTGCTCCTCGAGTTCGACGCGCGGGTTGTCGAGCTTGCTGATCGTCACCGGCTCCCCGAATGCAGCGGCGATCGTCTCGGCTATCTGCAGCACCGACATGGTCTGAGTCAGCTGGTTGAACACCCGGAACTCACCGCGCTCGGCCGGGCTCTCGCAGGCGAGCTGGATACACCGGACGGTGTCGCGGATATCGATCAGCCCGCGGGTCTGCCCGCCGTTCCCGTAGACCGTCAGTGGGACGCCCAGTACTGCCTGCACCACGAACCTGTTCAGCACGGTGCCGAAGACAGCGTCGTAGTCATACCGGGTGGCGAGCCGGTCATCGGCAGCGGTCTCGTCGGTCTGCTGGCCATAGACGACGCCCTGGTTCAGGTCGGTCGCCCGGATGCCCCAGACCCGGCAGGCGAACTCGATGTTGTGGCTGTCGTGCACCTTGGACAGGTGGTAGAAGGAGCCGGGACGCTTCGGGTAGAGCACGCGATCGGCGCGGCCGTTGTGCTCGACGCGCAGCCAGCCTTCCTCGATATCGATGTTGGGCGTGCCGTACTCACCCATGGTGCCGAGCTTGACCAGGTGGATGTCCGGGTCGATCTCCGCGATCGCATAGAGCACGTTGAGGGTGCCGACGACGTTGTTCGTCTGCGTGTAGACCGCGTGCTTGCGGTCAACCATCGAGTACGGCGCGGCCCGCTGCTCGGCGTAGTGCACGACGGCCTCGGGCTCGAAGTCAGCGAGCATCCGGTAGGTGAAATCTGCGTCGCAGAGATCGCCGACATAGATGCCGATCTGAGCGCCCGTGAGCTGCCGCCAGACGCCAACTCTGGTCTGCAGGGTCTCGATCGGCACCAGGCTGTCGACGCCCATCTCGTAGTCGTAACCGCGCCGGGCGAAGTTGTCGGCCACCGCGACCTCGTGTCCGGCCGCCGACAGGTGCAAGGCAGTGGGCCAGCCCAGGTAGCCGTCACCCCCGAGAATGAGGATCTTCATTCCGACCTCCGACGCGTGAAGTCCGTTGTGCCCCAGCCGATCCGGACGGCGGAGGTTTCGCGCGAAGCCTCCGGCCCGCTCACGTACTCTGATACCTGTCTGTCTCACTAATACCTGTCTGACGCAGCGCTGCAAGCCCGTCGAGCTAGGAGTCTGATGGCCTCCGTCCCGGACAAGATCGCTGATGCTGCTGTCCGCTTCCTGCCCGCGCCAGTGGTGCGCCGGCTGGGAGACGAGGGGGCCAGGCGGTTCGTCCGGTTCGTCGCTGCCGCGCTAGCTGCGGTGATCACGAGCCAGATTGTCCTCGGCCTGCTGACCGGGCCTTTCGACCTGAATAGCGCGGGCGCCGCGGGCGTCATCGCAGCCGTGGTCGCTGCCCTCGTGAGCTACCTGATGAGCCGCTGGGCCTGGGAGCGGAAGGGTAAGCCGGACCTGCTCAGGGAGACGTTGCCGTTCTGGGCGATATCGCTGGCCGTGTGGGTCATCCTGGGCGCGACCTCGCACTACGCGAGTGTCTGGGCCCATTCGATGGGCTACACGCATCTCATGAAGCACGTCATCGTTCAGGGCGCCTACTTCCTCATGAACTGCGTCACATTCGTCGCCAGGTTCCTGATCTTCCACTTCGTGCTGTTCGCCGGACGAGACCGCCAGGCACCGATGCCGCTGCCAGAAGAGCTCTCGCCCGCGCCGGCGATGCCCGGCGTGAGCGATACCGGTCCCCTGCACGCGATCAGCGGCGACGCCCGGCGAGGCGGCCCGCGCCGCTAGGGTCGAGTGCCCGCCGCGATGCGGGCGCCGGGCGGGCTGGGCTGTGCGATGCTGGTGTGCCGACGGTTCTGGAAGCAACCGGGCCAGCGACCGGCTGTTGCCCTGGCGTAGGAGGTGGGCTGCGTGATCCGGCCCAACGCCGCGGGCGGCTTCGAGCCAGCGGGATCTGGGGTGTCCCCGGGGAGCGCCGCGTCCCCCCGGAGTGGCGCGTTCGAGCAAGGAGCCATGAGTCCGGTCGCCGAGGAGTCATACCGGATCCTGCGGTCGAGGATTGACCTGTCCCGGCTGCCGAGGTTCAGCCGCGACGTCACGGAACGGGTCATCCACGCCAGCGCGGACTTCGATTACGCGACCGACCTGGTCTGCGACGAGGAATCGCTGGCGGAGGGCGTGGCCGCGCTCGCCGCGGGGGTTCCGGTGGTGGCTGATTCCACGATGGTGGCTGCCGGGATCGCCGGCAGCCCGGTGATCTGCAAGATCGGCGAGTCACTCACGCAGCGGCTGGCGAGGACCGCGTACATCAGCAGGGCCGCAGCCGCCGTGCGGCTGGCGTTCGGTGAAGTGGGCCCTGGCGCTTTCTGGGTCGTCGGGGGCGGCGCCGCCGCGCTGGCCGAGCTGCTCACGCGGCACGTCGAGCCCGCGTTCGTCATCGGGCTGCCCGCCGGCTTCGTCGGCTCTGTCGAGGTCAAGGATGCCTTGCGCGCCAGCGGGCTGCCGTCGGTGAGCAACGTCTCTGAGAAGGGCGGTCCGGTGATCGCGGTAGCGGCGTTCAGCGCCCTGCTCCACAGCGCGCTCGGCATGACCGGATCCCAGGCTGGCTGGGGTCCCGACGCTCCGGCGGCGGCGGCCGTGGCTGACGAGGACGCGGGCTGGTGACCGTGCCCGTGCTCGGCGAGGTCATCGCCGCGATCCGGCCGCCCGATGCAACAGCGCAGCAGGCCGCCAGGCAGCGCCAGGCCCAGCTCACCAAGCCACCCGGCTCGCTCGGCGTGCTGGAGGACCTGTCCGTGCGCCTGTGCGGCCTGGCCGGCCGCTGCCCGCCGCCGATGCCCGAGCCTGCGGCCGTGGCCGTGTTCGCCGCCGACCACGGCGTCCACGCTCAGGGAGTGACGCCATGGCCGCAGGAGGTGACCGGCCAGATGGTGGCGAACTTCCTGGCCGGCGGCGCGGTCGTCAACGCGTTCGCCGCCCAGGCCAGTGCCGACGTCGTCGTGGTGGACGTCGGCGTCGCCGCGGACCTGGACCAGGTGCCGGGGCTGCTGTCGCGCAAAGTGGCGAGGGGCACCGCCGATCTGGCGACGGGGCCGGCCATGACGCGCGAGCAGGCCGCCGCCGCAATCCATGCAGGCATCGAGGTGGCACAGGACCTTGTCGCGGCGGGCCACCGGTGCCTGCTGACCGGCGACATGGGCATCGCCAACACGACCGCGTCAGCGGCCCTGATCTGTGCTTTTACGGGTGCGGAAGCCGGAGCGGCTACGGGCCGCGGGACCGGAGTCGACGACGAGACGCTGGCCAGGAAGATCAACGTGGTCTCGCGCGCCCTGGCGCTGCACCAGCCGGACCCGGCTGACCCGCTCGGCACGCTGGCCGCCGTGGGCGGATTTGAGCATGCGGCCATCGCCGGCTACATCATCGCGGCAGCTGCGCTGCGGATTCCCGTGATCCTGGACGGGGTCATCGCGGGCAGCGCGGCGCTCGCGGCCTGCGCGCTCGCTCCCGGCGCTGCGGGCTGCCTGATCGCAGGGCATCGGTCCGCCGAGCCGGGCCACGCGATCAGCCTGGCGCACCTAGGGCTGCGGCCACTGATCGACCTCGACCTCCGGCTAGGAGAGGGAACGGGCGCGCTGCTCGCGCTGCCGATCGTTCAGAGCGCGGCCAGGGCCATCAGGGACGTGGCGACCTTTGACTCGGCCGGGGTGACAGAAAAGTAGTCATTGGCTGAGCCCACGGGCAGTTCCCGGAGTGGCGCATCGAGGCCTCGCTACCCCGTTCCCCTCTGGTTTGCGAGAACGCTGGCACGGTACTTACCCGCACGTGCGCGCATGGTTAGGGTCGCCTTGTCTAACTTCGCGCATTACTGCCGGTAGTCTGCGCTATCGGCGCACAATTACCTCAAGGCCGGATACCCTCACCCCAAGATTGACAAGGCGGTCTCCGCGGTTGACAGTCAGGTGGAGTAAAGCCACCAGCCCTGCGCCGAGCGCCGGGCGCGGTGCCGATTGCCGGCGGTCGCGACCGGCGGGCGGCGGTGACTCGGCGCGACCACTCCGCGCCATCAGGTAATGAATAAGTGACGCAGGACTGATCCTGACAATGTGGGACACGGCTGGGGCGGGAGACCCGGAAGCATGACCGAAGGACAGGACCCGGCCGCGGCCTCAGCGCCGACACGGGGCGACGGCCGTAGCGCACCGGCCGTTCCTGGCCGGGTGCTTGCCGGTTCCGGCGTCGGTCACTCCACCGCGGCCAGCGCGGGCGTCGAGGGCCGGGGTACCGGCTGGCCGGGATACACGGCCGTGCCGCCGGGCCGAACGGATCCCGGCTCGCCCGGGTGGCCGGGCCAGGGGCCCGCCGGAGCTGCTGACCGGTCGAAGCCACCCATCGGCCCGCCGGGATCATGGTCGGTGACTGGCTCGGGATTCGGGCACACGGCCGCCGATGACGAGGCTGACGAGCCGTTCGCCCGCGTCGATGCCAAGCGGCTGGAGGCGGCGCTGCTGGGGCTGCGGCACCCAATCGTCACGGTGCCGCTGCTGCTGGAGGCACCCGGCGTTGCCGAGGCGCGGGCAGAGCGGGTCAAGCTCCTCAGCCAGATTGACGACTACCTGCTACCGCGCCTGCGCCAGTCTGGTGCGCCGATTCTCGTTGCCCTGGTCGGCTCGACCGGGGCGGGCAAGTCGACCCTCATGAACACCGTGGTCGGGAAGCAGGTCAGCGCCACGGGCATCCGGCGCCCGACCACCAACAGCCCGGTGCTGGCATGCCACCCGGACGACATGCGCTGGTTCGCTGAGAACGTCTTCCTCCCGACGCTGCCCCG
>Ga0126371_10004064_pt1 | contig 12879 bp, 10 predicted proteins | sample PanSoiMetaPlot_4_FD_110145 | JGI IMG/M metagenome (GOLD analysis project Ga0126371, IMG submission 110145) | Tropical forest soil microbial communities from Panama - MetaG Plot_4 | ecosystem: Environmental > Terrestrial > Soil > Tropical forest > Bulk soil | place: Panama | collected 2016-02-17
AGGCATTCGATCCGAACAGGGCAGCTCGCGCAGATGGCCTTGGCCTTGCGCTCCCTGATATCCCGTTCCGGCTGCCGCTCGCCGTCTGGGCCGAAGAAGAGCATCAGATCCTCGCCACGACACGCGGCAGCGTCCTGCCACCCCCAGTTAGGGCGGGGGAGCATCGCTGTCTGCCTGCGCACCTGAGACATGGATCAGTCACCTCATACAAAGTTGCTTTAGTCTTGCGTTACCCTTGCTAGTGGCTCGTTAGCACGCGAGACCAGTCCGGCACGGTGTAACTGCCGTTGTTGTTGCAACGCTCCATGCCGTCATACTGTTCCCGCGCGCCGGAAGGCGCGCTCGAACGACGGGCGTGAGCGATGCTTAGGCAGGCAGCCGCGGCTGGCACATGCGTGAGACGCCTGCCCCGAATAAAGAGGGGGCAGGAAAGCCTGCGGACCATGATGCCATCCTGCTTGCCGTCCGCGCACGGCGGGGTGGCAATTTTCTTGCTGTACGCCGCAAATTTTCTGTGATATCCGCGGCGCTGCTGGCCTTGCGGCGGATGAGGCACGCTGCGGGCATGACCGACAGCCGCGACTAGGTCACACCGCGGGCGCGCCCGCAATACTCTGAATGAACTGGACAAACGCTCTGCTGGGGGGCCACCATGGGCAGCATGTCAGCGTCGGACGCAGCACCGCTGCCCCGGCTAGGCGAAGTCTTCTTCGACGTGCGCGGCAGTTCGCGCAGCATGCGTCTGAGCTGGTACGCCGACACCGGCATAGCAGTGTTCAGCATCTGGCAGGGGGGAACCTGCACCGGCACCTTCCGGTTGCCCATGGATGACTTGTCACGGCTCATGGAGTCGCTGCAGCGGGGTATGCAAGGGGGTCACGGCGCCGACACCGGCCCAACCGCGATAGCCGGCCAGCGTCCCCGGCTCGCGATCGGCCCGGCCGCGGCCGAGCCGTACACCGGCGCGATGACGGTGGTCAACGAGGGTTTGCAGCGCGGCTACGCCGCGGATTACCCGGCGCAGCCCGGCTATGGCGCGCAGGCCGGGTACAGCTCGCAGGCTGGCTACGGCGTGCAGGCCGGCTACGGCGAGCAGGCCGGCTACGGCGTCCAGCAGGGATATGGTGACCAGTCCGGCTACGGCGAGCAGGCGCGTGCCGTCGCGCCGCAGGGATACGGCGACCCGTCCGGCTACGGCGAGCAGGCGCGTGCCGTCGCACCGCAGGGATACGGCGCGCAGCCGGGATACGGTGCCCAGCCGGAATATGTCGCGGAGCCCGGACACGACGCGGGGCCAGGCTACGCCGCAGCAGCCGACCGTGGCGGGCAGCCCGGGCGTGACGCGGCTGGCTACGGGGATTACGCCGCCCGGCAGGCCTATGGCGGCGAGCAGGATCGCGGAGGCCAGCGGGACGACGCCGCGCAGCAGGACTACGGCGCGCAGCAGGACTACGCCGCGCAGGCCGGGTACGGCGCCGAGCCCACCTACCTGAGCGATTACCGCGCCCGTCTCGATGAAGGCCGGCAGTATCAGCAGCAGCCTCAGCAGGGCGAGGCCCAGCAGTACGGCGGCGCGCAGCAGTCGGCGAAGCCACAGCCTCAGCACTACGGCCAGGCGCCGCAGTACCCGCAGTCACAGCCCAGCGGCGGCAAGCACGCCCAGCCCCAGTCTTATGAGCAGCATCACGGGGAAGCGCCCGGGTACGGCACACAGTCCTACCCGCAGCCGCAGGCTTACCCGGACGGCCAAGGCCAGGCATACCAGGCCTACGACGCGCACGGCTACGACGACCAAGGGTTCGCCGCGCCTGGCCACGCGGAGCAGGTGTACCCGGGGCTCGGGATCCCCGAAGGTAGCTTCGGTAACCGCGGCTACAGCGTTCACGACCAGGCCGCCCCCGCACCGACGCTCTCGGCGCCGGTGGATCAGGCGACCTCGGCCGGATCCCACGCGGCGCAGGAGTCGCCCGCTCACGCCGACCGGTTCCCGCTCGCCTATCGCGAGCAGCCCGCGTACGCCAGCGACTACCCCGACAGCGGGACCGACGCCACCGGATACCAGGGGACCAGTACCGGCGCTTACGGCGCTAGCGGCACCGCCGCCTACCCCGCCGGCACCAGTGGCTCTTACCCAGGCAACGGCGGCGAAGCCTATGCCGGCAATACCGGCGGCGGCGGGTATGCGGGCACCGGCTCAAGCGCGTACCAGGACAACGGCTCGGGTGCCTACCCGGACAGAGGCACCGCATCGTATCCAAGCACCGGCACTGGCTCGTACCCCAGCGCCGTCACTGGCGCGTACCCCGGCAGCGGCGCGGACGTGTACGCGAGCAACGGCACCGGCGCGTATCCCGGCAACACCGCCGGCGGCTATCCGGGCGACGACGGCCGCGCTGCCGGCGCCGGGTACGGCGCGGCGTATCCGGCCGGGTCGGGCTATACGGGCGCGACCGCGTACCCAACCGAACCGGCTGCTGCCAGCGGGACCGCGTATGGAAACGAGCCTGGCTACGCCGGTGCCCAGCGGCCGGCCGCGGGACCGACGTTCACCCCCGCGTTCACGCCGGGCGGCGGCCAGCCGGGGTATGGCGGCGAGCAGTACCCGGCCGAGCAGTCCTACCGGCCCGAGCAGTCCTACCCGCCCGGGCAGGCCTACCCCGACAACGGCTACGCTGACGCCGCCGGAGCGGCGGCCAATCCGGCTGGCCCGAGCTTCACGCCCTTCGGCCAGGCCGCGCCGGGGCAAGATGGACAGGACTCCTGGGAACAGGGATACCCACGGCGGCGTTAGAGACAGTGGCCGGTGCGGCTAGGGTCCCCCGGGCCGCACCTAATATCGCCTTCGCGGAATACCGTTCGGCTGGAGCCGCGTCGCGCCTCTCGCCGAGGAGGCGACCTCCGCACCGGCCCTTAGCTTCTTCCCCGGAAACGGGCACCCACGGGTGCCCGTTTCGCGTGTCTGCGCTAACTGCCGGTGAGCGGCTCGCGCGACGCGGGCTCCGGCTGGTGTGGGTGAGTCGCCGGGACAGGCGGGTTCTGGACCGCGAGCTCCTCCTCGCTGGCCGGTGGGACGGGGCCCACCACGGCGTTGAGGACCTGGGAGTTGGGGACCGACATGATGCTGCCGCCGCTGTCGAGCCGTACGTAGGTGATGCCGATCTCGGTGACCGTCCCGTCGAGCTGGCCGCCGAGCGCGCCGGCCCGGAGCCGGATGGTATCGCCGACCCGGAACGGGTGGGCGAGCAGCAGCACGATGCCCGCGAATACGTTCCCCAGCGCCTGCTGCGCGGCTATCCCCACAAACACGCTGGTCAGCGCGCCGCCCAAGACCAGCTGGCCGACCGGGACATCGAAGAGCACCAGGGTGATGACCAGGGTAGTGAACCCGCCGAGCAGCAGCAGCGCGTACCTGACAACCGCGGCGTGTGACGTGCCGACCCGCGGTTCGAGCATCGAACGGACCTGGCCCGACAGTCCGTAAGTGGCGATGCTCCCGAATACGCAGAACGCTACGGCCGTGGCCGCGGCGATGATCTGGCTCGGCACGTGGGCACTGCCGTGGGTACTGCCGAAGTACTGGCTGAAGTCGCGGCGTTTCCACTCCGAGGTGATGGCCGCCGCGATGGCGAGCGCGAGCGCGATGATCGACTTCCACGGCCGCGTTCTCGCTTTTACTTTCGCGACCTGAGCAGACAGGTCAAGCTGCGGCCCGTCTTGCAGGTGCATGGTCCCAATCCTCCCGTCGCGCCGGGTACGGCCCTAACCGTACCCGGCGCGAGCGGAAGAACTGATCGTAAGTTGCCGGAAAACCCGAAGGTCACAGTAGTGCCTTGCCGACCGGGAGTTTCACCCGGCCGCCAACGCCATTGGCGACCCCTGCGGCGGATGCGTACCAGGCGACCAGCGCCGTGATGATGCCGACATAGCCGCCGAAGTGCACGATCCCGGAACTCGACGCGAAGTTGCCGATGAACAGGATGATCTCGGTGAGCTCGAGGGTGAGGAAGACGCCGAACACAGCCATGTTCAGCTGCGCCGACAGGATCAGCATGTAGGTGTTGAAGATCGCGAACGCGAGCAGGATCCAGGCAACGTCGTGACCGGCTGCTGTCGGGCTCGAGGCCGCCGGCGCGACGAACCGCGCCCACAGGAACAAGCCGATCCAGAACCCGCCGTACGTCGAGAACGCGGTCGCGCCGAATACGTTCCGGTTCCTGAATTCCCACATGCCGGCGAGCAGCTGGATGATGCCGCCGTAGGCGAGCGCGTAACCGAGCCATGCGTCTCCCGTAGCGGCGGTCATCCAATTCGCATTGGCGGCCGATAGCAGGAACGTGGTGAGAGCGAAGGCCGCCAGCCCAAGGGGGGCGGGGTCGGCGATTCCCGACGCGGGAGCGGCGGGCTGAACGGAGGGCTGTGCTGTACGGTCCTCACTGACGCTCATATTGCCTCCGAGCTTGACATGCCCAGTCGCAGGCCGTGCTCCCGCCGCCTTCGGCCGGGCGATTGATCGTAGCCGCAGACCCTTTACCGGGCTCACCGCCCAGACTTCAGCGATGCGGGGGGTATCCGCGCCTAATCTCTGGCTTCCCATCTGGCACATAACAACCAGATTGAAAGTTCCGCTATTAGCGTAACGCGCGCTCAACCGGCCCGCGAGCCCCAATTCTTGACCTACCATGACGCGCTAGTCATAAAGACGGGACGACCGGCCGGTTCCCGGCGAGGAACCTGCTCAGTCCGGCCCTTGTTGCCAGCACGATCACCCGGTCACCTGGCGCTAGCAGATAACCGCGGTGCGGTGACCAGTCGAATCGCTGGGAACCCCGCAGCTGCAGTGCGAGAACGCGGGCCAGTCCGCCGCCCTCCAGTTCGGTGACCGCCTGCCCGGCGATGTCCGCCCCTTGCTCCACCCTGACTTCGGCTATCAGCAGCACATGCCTGCCGACGGCGATCGTACGCAGCACCTGATGCTCTAGCAGCGCCGTCGCGAAGGCGGGCGCCGCCATGTAGGAGACGCTCCTCGAGACGATGTTGCCGACCGTCTTCTGCACCCGCTGGGCGAGGTCGTCGTCGTACAGGCTGACCACCAGGCGCAGGTCCTGGCGCATCGCCCGGGCCTGCAGCGCGGTCTCCAGGTTCACGATGTCGCTGTTTGTCACCGAGACAAGGGCGATGGCCGTGTCCAGTCCGGCCGCGCGCAAGGTGGCCTCCTGATAGGCCTCGCCAATCACTACCGGCAAGCCGATCCTGCGCGCCAGCGCGATGCCCCGCGCGGCTGGATCAATGTCGACACATGCGACGTCGAGGCCGAGGTCGTGCAGTTCGCCAATGATCCGGGTGCCGACGTTTCCAAGTCCGACAACGATGACATGGCCGCCGCGCGGCCGGGGCTCGCCGCGAAAGGATCCGGTCAGTTGCGCCCCGACGATCAGCGCGGTCACGACAGGGATCAGCGCCATGCCGTCGACGGTGAGGACCACCTGTGACCACTTAGTCGCCACCGAGTTGCTGGCGTCGGTGAGCGCGGACCCGGTCATCGACATGATCGCCAGGTAGACAGCGTTGAAGGCCGAGTTCGCCGGGTGGTTCTTGGTCGCCGGCGACAGCAGGAGCAGGACGAACCCCACGACCGCGACCGAGAGCAGGACGAGGAAGATGATGCCGTACTTGTTCCAGGTGAGCCGGTACAGCATCCCGAGGACAGTGCGCACCGGGTGCCGCTGGCGGGCCAAGGGGTCGCGCGGCGTGCCGTCCGCCACCGCGAGCACCAGGTCGGTCTCCTGCTCCGGCGCGTCCGGCGGCAGCAGGCGGGTGGCGCCAGCCGGATCGTCGGGTACCGCCAGGCGGCACACGACATGGCCGGGATCGGCATCCTCCCGCCTGGCCACGTACAGCGTGCGCTGGGCCACTCGCACGTGGCTGGGGGCTGGCTCGCCGAGCGCGGCGGCGACGAACGACGGCGCCGCCATCGCGCTGCCCGACAGCACCGTGCAGTCGGGGAAGAAACCGCGAATGTGCTCGCCGAGCCGGCGATTGAAGACGGCCACGACGAGCCGCAGATCCGGATTGAGCTCCTGGGCGCGCAGCCCGGCGTGGAAGTTGCCGATGTCGTCCTGCCAGACAAGCGCCAGGGCCCGTGCCGTCGCCACGCCCGCCTCGGCGAAGGTCTCGCTTGTCAGCTCTGCGCGCTCAAGCACGGCTACCCCAGGCAGCGTGCTGATCTGCGGCCCGTGGTTCTTCGCGCGTTCCGGCAGGATGACGACGACGTCCTCGCCATAGCGCGACGAGAGCTCAAGCGCGATCCTGTAGGCAAGCGGGCCGTCCCCGCACACGATGAAGTGGTTCCCGGTGGGGGGGTGCGCGGGCATGGCCCAGATCATAATGAAAACGGCCGGGTAATATAAAAGGGCCTGCTCGAAGCCACAAGGAAGGTCTGCCGATGGCCAGTGATCACATGATCCGCGCGTCAGACCAGGACCGCGATGTGGTCGTGACCACGCTCAGGGACGCATACACGGCGGGCAGGCTCACCTTGGAGGAGTTCGACGAGCGGACCACCGCCGCCTACGCGAGCCGGACGTGGGGCGAGTTGCGCAAGCTGACCGAAGACCTTCCCGCGCAGCCCATCCTCGGCGCTGACGTGCCGGGTGGCCCGCTGCCCTCGCCAGCCCTTCCCGCGCAGCCGCGGCTCACCGAGGTCGTCCCGCCGCCGGAGCAGCGCCAGCGCCGCGGCGCGCCGTTCTTCCCGCTCGTAGCACTGTGGATCGTGCTCGCGCTCGCCACTCAGTCTGGGCACGCGGTCGTCGCTCCCGCCCTGGTGCTGATCATCGTGGTGCTGTTCCTGTCGCTTGCCCGGCGGCGGTAGCGTCCGCGGCGAAACGGCCAAAGCGCATCCGGAGTGAACCGCCAGTTCTTGTAAAGTCTGGTGCAATGGCTGTGAACGAACGCGTCGCCGGACAGGTGACCGATGACTCCGATCCCTCGACGCCGGACGCGTCGGGCGCCCCGGCCGGGGTCCGGCTGCGCCGGCTGATCGCAGCACACCGTCCGTTCCTTGTTGTCCTGGCCGCCGCGGCCGTCGTGCGCCTGATCGTCATGCTCGGCTACCCGCCCGCGATGTTCTTCAACGACTCGTACAACTACATGACGGACGCCGTCACGAGGTCGCCTGACATCGTGCGCGCCGACGGGTACCCGCTGTTCTTGTACCTGCTGCTCCCGTTCCACAGTCTCGCCCTGGTCACCGCCTTGCAGGCGGTGATGGGCCTGGCCATGGGCGCGGGCATCTACGCGGTGCTGCGCCGCCGCGGCCTGCCCTGGTGGGGGGCGACGATCCCCGCGCTGCCAGTGCTCTTCGACGTGTTCGAGCTGCAGCTCGAACACATGATCGCGGCCGACGTGCTGTTCTACACGCTGATCACCGCGGCGCTCGTGCTGCTGTGCTGGTGGGACCGGCCGCCGCTGGCGATCGCGGTGATCGCGGGACTGGCAATCGGCTACGCGGCCACCGTCCGGTCGGTGGGGGAGCCACTGCTTATCATCGTCGTCGTCTGCATGGTGCTGCGGCGGCTGGGCTGGCGCCGGATCGCGGCCACCGCGGTCGCCGGGGTGCTTCCGATCCTCGGCTACATGCTGTGGTTCCAGAGCCATACTGGGCAGTTCGCCATGAACGAGTCGACGGGGACGTTCCTGTACAGCCGGGTCAGCAGCTTCGCCGAGTGCTCGAAGATGAACCCGCCCGCCGATCTGCTCGTGCTGTGCGACAGCACCCCGCCGTCGCAGCGGCCAAGCTCCCAGGAATACCTGTGGGCCAACAACGAGGCGCAAGACTCGCCGGCGCCCACGCCGGCGCTGGCGAAGACGCCGACGCCGCTGGCGAAGCTGACAGGCACCAATAACATCTACCGGTTCACGCCGCGGATCGAATCGCTGACCATGCGGTTCGCCGAGCGGGCGATCCTGGCGCAGCCTTTTGACTACCTGCGGGTGGTGGCCAGTGACACGCTGACCACGTTCGGCTGGACCCGGGAGAACACGGACAACGGCATCGGCAACCTCGAAGGGTCGGGCTCGAAGTTCCGCTTCGAGTCGACGGTGCTGAACGTGCCGGGCTGGGTGACGGGCGACCCCGTGAACGCTCGGGCGGCCAGGGATTTCGGCGGCGCGGACTACGGGCATCCGTCCGTGGTGCAGCCCTGGGCCAGGTTCCTGTGGGCGTACCAGAAGCTGGTATACCTTCGCGGCCCGTTCCTGCTGCTGTTCGTGCTCACCGGCGCGGCGGGCGTGCTGCTCGCGGTGCGCCGCAAGACCCGGGCCGTGGCCGCATGGGGCTGGGGCGGTCTCGGCTTGCTGCCCTGGCTGACCGGGGTGGCGCTTATCGTGCTGCCGCCGGTGACCGCCGGGTTCAGTTACCGCTATGTGCTATCCGCGGTGCCCGCGGTGTGCCTGGCGGCGGGACTCGCGTTCGCCGGCCGCGGCAACCTGCTCAGCTGGCTCCGCGAGCACGGGGTCCTCAGCAGCGCAAAGGTTGATCAGGCTTAGCCCACCCGAAGCCTTCGGCCCAACAGGGCTGTGATAAGCATGAAAGTCGTTGCGCTGCTCGTGCCTGGCGGTAAGGCACGACACCTTGAGGGGGACGTCCTGAGCGTGAATGAGCGGGAGATGCGGATCCTCGGCCGCGTCGCAGAAGAACTGCACCGGACCGCTCCGGTGCTCGTATCGCTTTTGACCGTGTTCAACCGGCTGGTCGCGGGGGAGGAGATGCCGAAGCGCCGGCCTCTCGGGCGGATGCGAAGAAGGCTGTCAGCCGCGGTGCTGACCTGGGGTTTCGTGTCCACCTGGGGTCTCATGACCATCGGCATGATCACGGTCGCGCTGATCCTGAGCCACACGAGCCATGGTGCGTAGGTAGCACGCCCCGGTCAGTGGGCGCCCGGCCTGCCGATGTCGTGCGGTAGCTTGGCGGCCGCGGCCGTGTCGAGCAGGAACAGCGTGCGCTGCTTGCCTCGGGCGCCCGCCGCGGGCACCTGGACAGGGCCCGCGTCCGACAGCGCGAGTGCGACCGCGCCTGCCTTCTCCTCGCCCGAGGCCAGGATCCAGACCTCGCGGGCAGCCTGGATCGACGGGAATGTCAGCGAGATCCGGATCGGCGGCGGCTTCGGCGAGCCGCGCACCGCGACGACCGGGCGGTTGTCGTAGACCGCAGGCATTCCGGGGAACAGCGAGGCCACGTGCCCCTCCGGGCCGATGCCGAGCATCAGGACGTCGAAGGACGGGACCGGGCCGTGGTCCTCGGGCCTGGTGGCGGCGGCCAGCTCGGCAGCGTAGCGCGCAGCGGCCGCCTCAGGGTCGTCGCCGTCCGGGCCGTCCGGGCCCGGCATCGGGTGGATCCGCGCCGGGTCGGCGTTGATCTTGTCGAGCAGTACCGAACGCGCGCCGGTCTCGTTGCGGTCCGGATGCCCGCTGGGAGCGAACCGCTCATCGCCCCACCAGAAGTCCACCCGCTGCCAGTCCACGGCGTCCCTGGCCGGGGCGGCGGCAAGCCCGGCGAGTACGGCGGTGCCGATGCCGCCGCCGGTCAGCACAAGGTTCGCGTGCCCCGTCGCGGACACCGCGTCGACCAGCCGGGTGACCAGCCGGGCGGCGACCGCCTTGGCGAGCAGCGACGCGTCCGCGTGGACGAGGATCTCTGGCGTGCTCATACGTCGTCCAGCCTTAGTGGCTCGGCCGGCGGGCAGTCCGGTGCGGCGAGGCAGGCCAGCGTCTCGGCGTACACCTCGTCGGGGTCCAGCCGGCGTAGTTCCTCGGCGAGCAGTTCGGCCGTATCTCTGCGGTGCAGCGCTACCATCCGGTCCGGCCGTCCTGGCCAGGTCAGCGTGGCCGTCCGGCCGTCGTGCCTGCTTACTGTGATGTCGCCGTCCGAGGTGGTGAACGTGACACCAGTCACGCCCGGGCCGGAGGAGACCGTGCGCGTCACCGGCAGGGCCAGCCGCAGGCCGAGCCAGGCGGCGATCAAGTCCGCGGTCGGGTTGTCCTGCTCGGCCTGCACTTCGCCGCTCTCCAGCTGAGGGTGCGCTTGGTCGAGCGTGGCCGCGAGCAGCGACCGCCACGGCGTGGCCCGGGTCCAGGCGAAGTCGGTGTCGCCGGGCTGGTAGGCCCTCGCCAGATTTGCGAGTACCAGATCGGGCACCTCGGCGGCCGCCGAGTCGGTCACGCGCCGCTGGGCGAGGGCGCCGAGCGGGTTCGCCGCGGGAACCTCAGGGGCGCTCTCCGGCCACCAGGTGACGACAGGCACATCCGGAACGAGCAGTGGCGCTGCCACGGAGTCGGCGTGCTGCCCGAGGGTGCCGTACATTCGCAGCACGATGGTCTCGCCGGGACTGGCCTCACCAACCCGGATTTCGGCGTCAAGCCGGGAGTCCGCCTTGGGCCTGCGGGTGATGACGGTGAGGATCCGGCACGGGTGCTCAGTGGCGGCCTGATTGGCCGCCCGGATCGCGTCGTACTGCCCCTCCTCGTCGGTCACGACGATGAGCGTGAGCACCATGCCCAGCGCCATGCCGCCGAGCCGCCGCCGCGCCTCGGTCAGGGCGCGGTCGATGGCGCTGGTCGTGGTGTCGGTCAGGTCAATAGTCATCGCTGCGTTACTCCGGTCTACAAGCGGCGCCAGGCGCGGCCGTCGCGCGCCATCATCGCGTCGGCCGACGCTGGCCCCTGGGAGCCTGCCGGGTACTGTTCCGGCTTGGTGTTCTCGGACCAGAAGTGCTCAATCGGGTCGAGGATGCGCCAGGAGAGCTCCACCTCCTCCTGACGGGGGAACAGCGGCGGGTCGCCGATGAGGACGTCGAGGATGAGCCGTTCGTAGGCCTCGGGGGAGGACTCGGTGAAGGACTCACCGTAGGCGAAGTCCATGTTCACGTCCCGGACTTCCATGGCGGATCCGGGCACCTTGGACCCGAAGCGAACGGTGACGCCCTCGTCCGGCTGGATCCGGATGACCAGGGCGTTCTTGCCGAGTTCCTTGGTGTCGGTGGCGGCGAACGGCAGGTGCGGGGCACGCTGGAACAGCAGTGCTATCTCCGTCATCCTCCTGGTCAGGCGCTTGCCAGTGCGCAGGTAGAACGGCACGCCAGCCCACCGCCTGGTGTCGACCGAGAGCCGTACCGCGGCGTAGGTCTCGGTGCGCGAGTCCGGCGGGATGGCGTCCTCTTCCAGGTAGCCGCCCACCTGGCGGCCGCCCTGCCAGCCGGCCGCGTACTGTCCGCGCGCGGTGCCTGCGGCCAGATCGGCGGGCAGCCGGACGGCGGACAGGATTTTCTCCTTCTCCTGCCGCAGCGAGTCCGCGTCGAACGACACGGGCTCCTCCATCGCGGTGAGCGCAAGGAGTTGCAGCAGGTGGTTCTGGATGACGTCACGCGCGGCGCCGATGCCGTCGTAGTAGCCGGCCCGGCCGCCGATGCCGATGTCCTCGGACATCGTGATCTGCACATGGTCCACGTACCCGCGGTTCCAGATCGGCTCGTACAGGGTGTTGGCGAAGCGCAGCGCCAGGATGTTCTGAACGGTCTCCTTGCCCAGGTAGTGGTCGATGCGGAACACCGAGTGCGCGGGGAACACCGCGTCCACGATGGCGTTGAGCTCTTTGGCGCTTTCCAGGTCGTGGCCGAACGGCTTCTCGATCACCACCCGGCGCCACGAGGTGCGGCCTGTCTCCGGGTCGGGCGGCCCGGGGTCGGACAGCCCGGAGCGCTTGAGCTGCTGCACCACTACCGGGAAGAACCTCGGCGGGATGGACAGGTAGAACGCGTAGTTCCCGCCGGTGCCGCGCTCGCGGTCAAGCTGGTGCACCGTCTCGGCCAGCCGGTCGAAAGCGGAGTCGTCGTCGAACTCGCCAGGGACGAACCGGACGCCCTCGCTGAGCTGCTGCCACACGGTGTCCCTGAACGGGGTGCGCGCGTGCTCCTTCACCGACTCGTAGGTGACCTGCGCGAAGTCCTGGTGCTCCCAGTCCCTGCGGGCGAAGCCCACCAGGGAGAAGCCGGGCGGCAGCAGGCCGCGGTTCGCCAGGTCGTACAGTGCGGGCATCAGCTTTTTTCTGGCGAGGTCACCGGTGACGCCGAACATCACCATGACGCACGGGCCCGCCACCCGCGGGATCCGCCGGTCTCTCGGATCCCGCAGCGGGTTGGCCGGCTCATCCGCGGACGCGATCACCCCCGGATTCGCCGGCGCCGGACCCCGGGTGCCGGCGTTCGGCATCGTCATGTCGGAACCTCCATCCAGTTCCTGTTACCGGTTAAGGCTGAGCTCGTTCCCGATCGTCTCGATCATCTCGTGCCACGACTGCTCGAACTTCGCGACGCCCTCCTCTTCGAGCACCCGCACCACGTCGTCGTAGCTGATCCCGAGCGCCTCCAGGTCGGAGAACACCTTGCGCGATTCCTCGTAGGTGCCGTGCACCGTGTCGCCCTGCAGCACGCCGTGCTCGGCGGTGGCGTGCAGAGTCGCCTCGGGCATGGTGTTCACCGTGTCCTTGACCACCAAGTCCACGACATACATCGTGTCCGGGAAGGCGGGGTCCTTGGTGGACGTCGACGCCCACAGCGGGCGCTGCACCCTGGCGCCCTTCGCCGCAAGCGCCGCCCAGCGCGGGGTGGCCAGCTGCTGCTCATACAGTTCGTAGGCGAGACGCGCGTTCGCCACGGCGGCCTTGCCCTTGAGCGCTAGCGCCTCCGGCGTGGCGATCTTGTCCAGCCGCTTGTCGACCTCGGTGTCCACCCGGCTGACGAAGAACGAGGCGACCGAGGTGAGCCTGCTGATGTCGCGCCCGTTCGCCGCCGCTTGCTCCAGGCCGCTCATGAACGCGTCGATGACCTC
>Ga0126371_10004065_pt1 | contig 12873 bp, 8 predicted proteins | sample PanSoiMetaPlot_4_FD_110145 | JGI IMG/M metagenome (GOLD analysis project Ga0126371, IMG submission 110145) | Tropical forest soil microbial communities from Panama - MetaG Plot_4 | ecosystem: Environmental > Terrestrial > Soil > Tropical forest > Bulk soil | place: Panama | collected 2016-02-17
GACGTTTTTGGAACGTGCCAGGGTTTTCGAGCCGCTATCGCCTGGAGGTTCGACGTTAAGGCAGACGAACGCAATCCGGTGGGCAGAAGGTCCGGTTAAGGCTCCGCTCTTCCTGCCGAATTTACCGAATCTTCGCGTCAATCAGAGGCAAACTTGATCCGTATTTTGTGAACTGAAAAACGCCCTTATTGAACCGTTAGTGTTACCGTACTTGTGTGCTGAGTGGAGCCGGTGCTACCGGTGACAACGATGTTGTAGATGCCCACCGGAGTTCCACTTGTGCCACCGCCGGAGTTGGCGCCGCCGCTACTGTTGCCGCCACATGCAGTAATCCAAATCAGGGCAGTGAACACTAAAACCAGCAGAATGTAACTGAAATACCTTCTGCATTTTGGTGCAGCCAGCGTAATTGTGCTCATCGCGATTGCGGGCAGAAACAGCCAACTCACATACAGGCCGAGATTAGCCGAAATATGTGCAGTCGTTCGAGCACTTGTGTTGACCGTCAAGCTGGAAGTTCCGGGGTTCGTGCCGGGGTTTATCGAGGACGGAGAAAATTGACAAGTGGCTTGGGGGGGTAGTCCTGACGTACATGCCAGGCTGATCGCACTGGCGAATCCGTTTTGAGCGGTGGCCGTAATAGTGAAACTGGCCGGTGTACCGGCAACCACTGTTGCGCTGCCGGGTGTCGAACCCACGGTGAAGTCGGGAGAGCCGGCATATTGAACAGTTTGTCTCAAACTCACCGTGTGTCGCTGGAAACTGCTGTCTCCTGAATACACCACGGAAAGCGAGTGGGTCCCTACCGCGAGCGTACTGGAAATAGCGGAGAACTGCGCCGCGGCCAGAGTAGCTGTGCCCAAAACCGTGCTTCCTTCTGAAACAGTGACTGTGCAGGTAGGCACTTTGGCTCCCCGGAGGCTGCCTTCGACGGTTCCCGAGAAAGTAAGCGATTGTCCGACGAGGGAAGGGTTGCTCGATGGCCGCACGCTGATCTTCGTGCCCTGGGTATTCAGCAAGATGCTGACGGAGTTCGGACGATTGCTCGCTGCTGAGTTCACTATGGCCAGATCAGCTGCGCCGTCCTCATTGAAATCGGCTACTACCGCGAAGATCGCAGATCCGGTCAGATAATCTGACCGAGGCTGGAATGTGCCGTCCCCATTGCCTCCAAGTATGCTGACCGTCTGGCTGATCTCGTTGGCGATTGCCAGGTCCATGAAGCCGTCTCCGTCAAAATCGGCCACCAGGGCCGTTACGGGACGCATACCTGTGACGTAATCCACATGTGCCCGGAACGTGCCGTCGCCGTTGCCTAGGAGTACGCTCACACTGTTGTCGCTGTAGTCGGTAACAGCTAGATCCAGATTACGATCTCCGTTCAGGTCGGCCACCGCTACTGAACTGGGAGTGTGTCCGGTTGGATAGTCGGTATGCGGCTGGAAGGTGCCGTTTCCGTTGCCGAGGAGCACGCTCACGGTGTTGTCAGTTTCGTTTGTCACGATGAGATCTAGCTTGCAATCGCCGTTAAAATCGCCGGTCGCGACGGAGCATGGGAAGAGTCCGGTGGGATAGTCGATCTTGGGGGTTGGAAAGTACCGTCGCCGTTCCCCAGTAAAACACTCACTGTATTGTCGTAGGAATTTACCACTGCCAGGTCGAGTTTCCCATCGCCATTGAAGTCTTGGATTGCGATCTGCCCCGGACCATCACCGGTATCATAGTTCACGGGCGCTAGGAAGGTGCCGTCGCCGTTGCCCAGCAAAATACCCACGATATGCTCATTCAGGTCGGTAACAGCGAGGTCGAGGTTGTGATCTTGATTGAAATCTCCCACAGCCACCACATTCGGGAACGACCCGGTTGCATAGTCGACCTTCGCCTTGAAAGTTCCATCCCCATTGCCTAACAGAACACCTACACTGTTATCGTTGGTTACGACAAGATCGGAGTGGCTGTCATTATTGAAGTCTCCCTCTGCAATCGAGTGGGGAAGTCCGCCGGTGGGATAATCCGCGCGAGCCTGGAAGCTGCCGTCTCCATTACCCAGCTGCAATATCCGGGTCCGAAATTAGCGTCACTTTATCCTCGCGCCAGCATAATGCGGGTGCGCCTAGGCGCTTATCCAAGGACTTTTGAAAGTTAGACTAAGAGCCCACCGAGATTCATTGATTCTGTCTCAAGTCTTTGCCGTCTCGCTCAACCGGATACGGAGTGTTCTCTCCTTTGAACGCGTGCCAAAGCACATTGTTAAAGCGCTCAGTATCCAGTCTGTCTTCCGTGGAGAAATCCATGCCTCGGGTCTTTTCGCCCCAGTAGGCGGCTGAATGAAACGGCTGGGTAATGGCCCCGGGGGCACTCTTGGCCGGACAGCTTACCGGCAATTGTGTGCTGCACAGAACAGGAGGAACAATAGCCGTGTACGTCCAAGGTGCTTTCTTATGGGTGAACACATCACTCATGGGTCTCGCCCATTCATCGTTCAGGTTGAGATGAGGAATGCCCAAAATGTCCTCAATCGTGCGCAGCATGCGGACCGTGTTGTAACGATGCGAAACCACGGCTCCATGTTTGACGTACGGACCGATCACGAACGCAATACTTCGGTGGGCATCAACGTGATCTGCCCCGTCCTGCGCATCATCTTCAATGACGAAGATCAATGTGTTGTCTTTATAGGGGCTGTGCGCTACGGTCTCGGCGATCAGACCCACTGCGTAGTCGTTATCGGCGATTTGGGTCTCGACAGTGTTTACGCCATCGAGTGTGAAAGGATCGGTGAAATTGCCAAAGTGGTCATGCATCACACGTAACAGGGTTAGAGACGGCAAGTTCCCGTTTTGCACGAACTGACTGAACTCGCGGCGCCACTCCTGAACACGCCAGTAGTCGGGCAAACGATTGTCGAACCCCCAAAAGTAGGGATCCGTGACGTTCTGCAGGCTAGGATTCGCGGGGAACGCGATCTGCGTCCCGGTCGCGTGTGGATCACGCAAGGGAGCGATGAAACCAGGAACGTTGGGAGGAATATTCATGCGGACGAGGTCGAGGAAGAACCCGTAGTTGCGGACTGAGAGGCCGGACTGGAGCGCCGCCTCCCAAAGAAAACCTGTGCCGGCATCCACGTCTTCGGTGCCAGGGAGGAGATCTGGATCGAGGCATCCATTACAAACCTGCGGAAAGGCCGTGCCGAGAACGGCTTGTGCCGGATTGGCCGCTAGTCGCGCAGGCAGGCTCGATAGACCAACGTTGACGTTGCGGTTCGTTCCCTCAGTCTCGTAATTGACACCACGACCTGCGTAGTTCACTGGAATCTCTTTTTCAATGTCGTCGGTGGTGCGAGCCTGGGTTGACCAGCTCCATCCATCACCACTGACTTCGCCGCTGCAGTAAAAATTGTCGAGATTCACGAACTGCCGAGCCAATTGGTGTTGGTTTGGCGTCAGCGATCCACCCAGAAATGCCAGATCGGGATCGCCATTGCCCGTTCCAAGATCGCCCAGAACCTGATCGTACGTACGGTTCTCCTTCACGATGTAGATCACGTGCTTGATGTTGCGGTGCAAGAAATGCATGATCTGTTCGTTCGGCTCGGGAGTGGAGAATCGGCCGTTAATTGCAACCTGCAAGGTCAATTCCAACAGTTGTGCTGGCTTCGGCACAGGCACGGTGAGGAAACCCGCCTTGCTGAGCTGCCAGACATACTCATTGCTGCCGCCACAGTTCGGACGGTCAACTCCAGGGCTGCATTGATCCGGATTGGGACCGGCGGCGCTCTTTCCGTTCACCACATAGAGAGTCGAGCCATCTCGGCTAACACTCACTGAATTTGGATACCAACCGGTGGGAATCAAGCCGGTCGGCACGCCGTGCACGTGATCCCCCGACAACTGAATCACGGCCACAGAGTTCGTTCCACCATTGGTGACATACAACGTGCGTTCGTCCGGGGAGAGCGCAACGCTATTGCTGGTACTGCCAGAAATCGGGCGACCGGGAGCAAAAACGAATGCCGGGCCAGCGCTGGAGATGAGGTTCAGGATCTTATCTGTCGCGGTATCGATCACCGCAACCTGATCAGAATTGTCGAGCGCGACATACAACAGCGTTTGCGCGCGGTTGAGCGCCATCTTGTTGGGGCGTCCCGTCAAGGCGATGCGAGCGCTGATCGAAAGCCCTCCGTTCACATTCAACACTACAAGCTCGCGGTCGCGGATGCTGCTGACATAGGCCTTACCGTTACCTTTAAACGCAACTGCGAAGGGATATTCACCGCCGGGCACACCGGTCATGCTGGCATTGCTCTTGCCCGGCCGAAGATCGAGTTCACCTACAACCGCCCGCTGCGCGAGGTCGACCAAGCTGACTGAGTCATTCTCAAAATTCGCCACCAATAATTGAGTACCTGCAGAGTTGACGGCCAATCCTGCTGCGGCAGGCTGAATCAGAATCCCCAATCCGCCGCCGGTTCCGAAAGGTGTGCTGATACTGTGGTTCAGGGCAATCGGTGTTCCTGACTCCGCCCAGGCACCGTCGGTCAAGTCAAAGATGTGGACGTTATCGTTGACGCCGCCGGTCACATAGAACTCGGTGCCATTCGGATTCCAGGCAATTCCGTTGTAGGTATTGGGCACCTGCAGAACCTGCTTCTGCTGCGGAGTCTTGTGGCTAATGTCGAACACGAATACATATTCGTTGGATCCCGCCAGATCGAAATTGCCACTGGCATCATTATTCAGGTTGTACCCGCTCGTCAGAATAAGGAGCGTCCTGCCGTCCGGACTGACAGTCGTGGCTACGGCTTGCCCGACGACGAAGTCGGGATAGTTCGGAAGTCCGGGATTCAGAGGCTGAAAGATGGATCCATTCGCCGCGGTTGGTGTGATACGCATACCGGTGGGCACAAACGTTTTGCTGCTGTCCGCACCGGCAGGCCTGACAAAAGCCGCTATCAAGCACAGGCTGAGAAACACAATTGCTCGAGAGCAAAGATTCCGTTTGTTATGCACACACGCCTCCTTGGGACTAGGCCCGAAACTGACAGAGTACGCCCGAAGCATTACGGATCTGTTTCACCGAGATTAAATTTCTAGCGGGAACAAAGCGTGTTCGAAGACCGTCTCGAAAGGGGAACCTCGCCACTACCCCAAGCTGATCGCCGGCATTCCAAGCTCGCGATTCCAAAGTCGCATCTGGAGAATCCGCGGCAGGTAGCGACGGCTGAAACCGACAATCAGCCCCCTTTAATTATTAGATTTTTGTGACGAATTGCCTGGATTGTGCCCCCAGCACCCCAAGCATTGAGCAAGCCACTCGGCGATGTTCGATGATCACCTGTGGCGGTCTCGCGGCCGCTTTTCCCGCGTCTCTTAGCCACACTCTAGTACGGGGCGTAGGTCTATTCGCATAGTTATCCAAGCAGTCACTAATCTATGCTCGATGCGCTGCTGTATGGCCGCGAGTCCGACTAAATCGAGCAAACGGGCGATCGAGAACAAGCTATTTCATTAACACAACGTTAACGTCCTGTTGATCTCCCGTTAACATATGAGCCCTACTATCCTGCTGACCTGTGGAACCAGTTCCCGCCAGATTATCTCCGTGGATGAGTTTTGCTCTTCCAGCTTGCGACTGAACAGTGAATCAGCTCGCGTTTCACTTCACGGTCGCACTCTCTACGGGCTAATAAAAGTCCTCAGGTCGGGGGGATTGTGATCATGAAGAATCGTCATATTCTGATATGTGGATTCGCGCTTCTTATCGCCACTGTCGCCTGTAACAGCAACCAGGCGTCCGGTGGTAATGAGGCGAACTCGGTAAAGCTTCAGGGGGCTGGTGCCAGTTTCCCGGCTCCTCTCTACACAAAATGGTTTAAGAGTTTTGTCGGCACTCGTAAGGACGTTCTCGTTGATTATCAGTCCGTCGGCAGTGGCGCCGGAGTGAAAGGCGTAATTGACAAGACGGTCGACTTCGGAGCGAGCGACGCGGCCATGAGCGACGAAGAAATTTCGCGAGTGCCCGGCGGTGTGCAGCTAATTCCGATGACCGCGGGTAGCATCGTGGTTGCGTACAACCTCCCCGATGTGAAGGATCTGAAACTTCCGCGGAAGGTCTATCCTGCGGTATTTCTGGGCAAGATCAAGAAATGGAACGATCCTGAAATTGCCAAAGCAAACCCTGGCGTGAAGTTGCCGGACCAGCCGATCAATGTCGTTGTGCGCGCGGATTCCAGCGGTACCAGCTTCGTGTTTTCAAAGCATTTGAGTGCCATCAGTCCCGACTTCGACAAGGCAGTCGGCGTGAACAAGATGCCGAACTGGCCCGTCGGCACCAAGAGCAAGGGCAACGAAGGCGTGACAGCCAGCCTGATGACAACTCCGGGCTCGATTGGCTATATCGAGTACGGATATGCGAAAAGCCAGAACGTTCCATTTGCCCAACTGGAGAACAAAGCCGGCAAGTACGTTGCGGCTGACACCGCTTCAGGACAGGCAGCTCTTGCGTCGGCCGAAATGCCCGCCAATCTGATCGTATGGAACTCCGACCCTGAGGGCGATAGTGCCTATCCCATCGTGACCTATACCTGGCAGATCTTCTACAAAAACTATGACGCGAAGAAGGCAGCTGCAATCCAGGAGTTGATCAAGTACGAATTGAACGACGGTCAGAAAGAATCGGAATCTCTGGGTTACATTCCGCTGCCGCAAAACGTCGTTGCCAAAGGTTTGTCGGCTGCTTCCGGCATCACAGCACAATAAAGAGAGCGAGGGCCCAGAATGCATTCCTCCGGTTCCGCAGCGCCTCATGCTGGTCTTGGCCTGGGGCTAGTGTTTCCGGCTCGCAAGGACGAGATCACGCAGGCGCCAACGCCTCGTCAGCGTTTCCTTGATGCCGCCTTTCGCAAGACGTGCTACGCGTTTGCCTGGTTGACCGTTCTGTTGGTGGCATTCATCGTAATCCGTATTTTGATCGCAGCGGTTCCGGCCATGCGGAGCCTGGGCGCTGGCTTCCTAACGGGGCGGGTGTGGGACGCCAACGCCGGCAACTACGGGATCCTGGCGGAGATCTGGGGCACGCTTTACACCTCGATCCTCGCACTGATCCTTGGCTCTCTGTTTGGAGTCGCCGCCGCGATTTTCCTTAGCGAAGGCTTCCTTAGTTCGGCTGTCTTCGGGCTCCTAAAAAAGCTGGACATGCATTTGAATCCGATTGCGAAGAGTCTGCCCGATCAGGTCGAACGTTTGCTGAAGGAACTCATCGAACTTCTGGCAGCGATTCCCAGCGTTGTCTATGGACTTTGGGGAATCTTCGTTGTGATTCCACTGATCCGACCTTACTGCGACTGGTTGCATTCGAAGCTGGGCTGGGTACCGTTTTTCTCCACAGATCTAAGTGGCCCCGGAGTGCTGCCCGCGGTGATGGTGCTTTCCATTATGGTTCTACCGACCATCACGGCGATCAGCCGAGACGCACTTGTTGCTGTACCTCCGAAGCTGCGCATGGCAGCGTATGGACTAGGCGCGACGAGATGGGAGTCGATCTTCGCGGTCATTTTGCCGACCGCATCGCGTGGTATCTTCGGGGGCATCGTGCTGGCTTTCGGACGAGCGCTCGGGGAGACCATGGCTCTCGCCATGCTTGTTGGCAATAGTAATCAGATCAAGCTTTCGTTGTTTTCACCCGCGAATACACTCGCGGCTTTGCTGGCCAACAATTTCCCGGAAGCAGGGCCAAGAGAAGTTGGCATTCTGATGTACGCAGCATTGGTCTTACTGGCCATTACGCTGGCGGTCAATATCGTGGGAGCCTTCATCCTGCAACGCGCTTCGCTGTTGCACGCGGAGTAGTAATAAATGGCAACGATCCCAATGAAAGAGAACACAGGCGGAGTTCCCAACCCATTTGCGGGGGTGGACTTTGGACAGCTGGAGCGGTCACTCCGGCGTCCACGTACCTTCATGGACTTCACGCTTAATTTCGTGACGACACTTTTAACCCTCCTCGCTCTGGTACCGCTGTTCAGCGTTGTACTCATGCTCCTGTGGCGTGGCGGCCAGCGCCTGGGTCTTGCGATATTTACATCCCTTCCTCCAGCACCTCTTGAACAAGGAGGAGGATTCGGAAATGCGATCGTGGGCACGCTGGTCATCGTCGGACTGGCGACTCTGTTCAGCGTACCATTCGGGTTGCTCACCGCCATCTATCTCGCGCAGTCGCGCACGAAAGTCGCGGAAGGAGTGCGATTCTGCACCAAAGTTCTCACCGGCCTTCCCTCTATTCTGGCGGGAGTCTTTGCTTATGGCGTGATCGTGTTGGTGACCGGCGGTTTCTCCGCGCTCGCCGGGGCAGTTGCCCTTTCTGTGCTCATGCTTCCCACGATAATTCTTACTGCGGAAGATGCGATCCGGATGGTTCCGTCGCGCATGAAGGAAGCGGCGATCGGGATGGGAGCAACGCAGACACAGACTGTATGGATGGTGCTTCTCCCGACGGCTATGCCGGGAATCCTGACCGGGGTCATGTTGGCGGTAGCTCGGGCCGCCGGCGAGACTGCTCCATTAATTTTCACGGCGCTATTCAGTAACTACTGGCTGTGGGAACACGGCAAGGCGAATCTCATGCAGCCAACCGCATCTTTGGCAGTGCTGATCTACAACTTCGCCGGGATGCCATTCAAGAACCAGGTGGAATTGGCATGGGCTGCCGCTCTGGTCCTTGTCTTGATGGTGCTGACCGCCAATCTTATCGGCCAAAGCCTTTCTTCCAAACAAGTTCAGCAGTGACAGGAGTTTTTTGGATGTCTACCAGCGCGTTACCGAATCTCGAACCGACAAATGGTCATCCGGCGCATTTCGCGCAGGTCAAACCCGAGGATGTTGTGATCGACTGCAACATTTGCGAGCTTTACTACGGAGCCTTCAAGGCTGTTCGCGACACAACCATCCCGATCAAGAAGAACTCCATCACTGCCTTCATCGGTCCGTCAGGATGTGGCAAGAGCACCGTGCTGCGGTGCCTCAACCGTATGAACGACCTGGTGCGCGGGTTCCGCTTTGAGGGCCACGTGCGCTACCGCGGGCGAGATATCTACGATACTGCAATCGATCCGGTCGCGGTCCGGCGGTTTATCGGAATGGTGTTCCAGCAGCCAAATCCGTTTGCCACCAGCATCTTCAATAACGTGGCCTTCGGCTTGCGTCTGAATGGATACAAAGGGGACAAAGCCGCGAAAGTTGAAAAGGCCCTGCGAGGTGCTGCGCTATGGGAGGAGGTCAAGGATAAGCTCAACAAGAGTGGGTTATCCCTTTCCGGCGGGCAGCAGCAACGTCTGTGCATTGCTCGTGCCATTGCGACCGAGCCCGAAGTACTGCTTATGGACGAGCCGTGTTCGGCCCTTGACCCGATCGCAACCCGCAAGATCGAAGAGTTAATGCTTGAATTGCGTCAAAAGTTCACCATTGCGATCGTGACCCACAACCTTCAGCAAGCGCAGAGGGTGGCCGATTACACCGGATTCCTCTACGTCGATACTACCCAAGGGGGGCGCACGGGATATCTGGTCGAATTTAACGAGTCGAAGCCCTTGTTTGATGATCCTCGACATCCGCACACGCAACAGTACATCCGTGGGGAGTTCAGTTAGCGATTGATCGGTGCTACGACTGGGGAGGTCTGCCGATGACTCAATCGAGAATCCATGAGCGATATCGACCGCTCATACGCTCAACTTGCGGCCTCCTTCTCGTTAGTGCGCTATTCCTTGCATTCGGATGCGAGACGTCGCAGAAGGTGAAGGCTGCGAGTCCGAATGTTGAGGTTCCCCGTGGAGGCCTGCTCTTAAAGGGAGCAGGAGCGACATTTCCTTCGCTGCTCTACAAAAGCTGGTTTGCGTCCTACCAGAGGGCCCATCCGCAAACGGTCATTGCCTACGATGCCGCGGGAAGCGGTGAAGGAGTCAGGCGGTTTGTGGGTGGCCATATCGATCCGGAGGAGCAGGTTGATTTCGGTGCCAGTGATGCTGCCATGACCGACGAACAGATGGCCCAAGTGCCGGTGGGTGCGCGGCTGGTCCCCATGACCGCCGGAGCGGTCACGATTGCTTTCAATCTACCGAAGTTTGAGGGCGATCTCAGGCTCTCCCGGAGTGCTCTGGCAGCCATTTTCGAGGGAGAAATCAAGAACTGGAACGATCCCCAGATCGCGAAGAACAATCCGGGCGTGCACCTACCAAAGCTCACCATCGTGACTGTGGTAAGACAGGAGTCCAGTGGAACTACTTACGCATTCTCGAAACATCTGGATGCGATTAGCGAATCCTGGCGAGCACATTTTGGCCCAGCGACCGTCATTAACTGGCCTGGTAATGCGATACGCGCGAAGGGAAACGAGGGAGTTGCCGGCGCGATTGAAAAGGCGGAAGGCTCGATCGGTTACGTGGGATACGAATTTGCGCAGAAGTTGGGATTGAAGACAGCTCTGCTGGAAAACAAGTCAGGGAAATTCATTGCGCCTTCGCTGGAGAGCGCCTCTGCCGCATTGACGACTGTTCAGATGCCCGGAAATTTAAGGGTCTTCGTGCCTGATCCTGAGGGCGAAGATTCTTATCCGATCGTTACGCTGAGCTGGATTCTTTTATACGACAGCTATTCCGACCCGAAGAAAGCCGGAATCGTAAAAGACTTGTTCGCCTGGTGCTTGGGCGAGGGACAGAATGCGGCTAAGGACCTGGGTTATGTGCCTCTGCCAGCGAGCGTGTCGAACAAGAGTCTTTTGAGTCTCCAGCAAGTGCATTAGGGCTCTTGGGTAGGGATGCTTCGACTCCGCCGGAGTTCCGCTTCGCTGCACTCTGGTTCCACTCAGCATCGCAGTGCTCTATAGCCGGAGGATTCTTCGATGAGCGCAAATGTCCTCGTTTCGATCGGTGATCACGGAATCCTGAACACCAGCCTGTCCGACGATCTGGCTGACGTCTGGATCGATCGGGATTTGAGCTGGCTGGATTTCAATGAGCGTGTCCTGGCCGAGGCGCTCGACGAACGCACTCCATTGTTGGAGCGGGTGAAGTTCCTCGCAATCTTCAGTTCGAATCTCGACGAATTCTTCATGAAGAGGATCGCCGTGCTTCGTGAGAAATCCAGCCCGGAGCGCAGCGAACTGCTGAAACGGATACGCGAGAAACTCGTGCTGGCGCTGCACCAGCAGGCGGACTGCTTTCGAAACGTCATTGTTCCAGGGCTGGCGTCCCATGGAATCACGTTCGCGCAGTGGCATGAACTAACCACCGCGCAGCGCTATCAGGCTTCCAACTATTTCGACGAACAGGTATCCGCCGCTCTTACACCTTTGGTGATTGATTCTGTTCATTCGTTCCCATTCCTCTCGAATCTCTCGACGTCGTTGGTGTTCTCGTTGCGAAGCTCCGAGCCGGATGAATCCAGTTATGCCCGAGTAAAGGTGCCGGGCGTGCTACGCCAGTGGGTGCCACTGAAGACGCCTGATGGCGGGCAAGTCATGGTTCACCTCCGTGAGATCATCCGCGGCAACCTCGAGAAGCTCTACCTGGGAATGGACCTGGGACCGGTCACGATGTTCCGCCTGACTCGTGACGCAGAGGTCGCGTTGGACGAGGAGTCCGACGACGAGCCGTTGACCGAACTCGTGCAGGAACAAGTCAGGCAAAGGCGCTATGAGCCGGCGGTTCGACTGGAATTCGCAACTGGGGCGGACCCGGCGGTCAAGGAAACGTTGCGTGACCGTTTCAAATTAGGCGACGTTGACATCTACGACGCTCCGGAAGAACTGGATTACACGGCGCTGTTTGAAATTGCCGGCATGGAAATTCCTGCCCTTCGAGATCGCCCGTGGAGCCCCATCGCTCCTTCCGTCTTTGAGGATGCGTATCCGGACATCTTCGCTGCAATACGCGAGGCCGACGTGCTGGTTCACCATCCTTACGAGAGCTTCGACGCCAGTGTGGAGCGTTTCGTTGCCGAAGCTGCGAATGACCCGCAAACGGTCGCAATCAAGATGACGGCCTATCGGATCGGCGATGACACGCCTTTTGTGAAGTCGCTGATTCACGCCGCCGAGTCGGGCAAGCAAGTCGCATGCGCGATTGAAATCAAAGCTCGGTTTGACGAGGAGCGGAATCTGCATTGGGCGGCCGAACTGGAAAAAGCTGGAGCACACGTCGTTTATGGTGTGCGCTGCTTGAAGACTCACGCCAAGACGGCACTCGTCGTACGCAAAGAAGGCGGTTCCCTGCGAAGCTATGCGCACATCGGAACAGGAAACTATCACGTGCGGACAGCCAGACTCTACGCTGATTTCGGCCTGTTCACCTGCGATCCGGCAATTACACAGGACGTCGTTCGACTCTTTCATTACCTCACAGGACATTCGCAAGTCCCTGCGTATGCCGCGCTGCTGGTCGCCCCCAAGTCAATGCGGTCACGCTTCCTGGAATTGATTGCGACAGAAATTGAAAACCGGAAAAAAGGCCGTCCAGCACGCATCATCGGCAAGATGAATCAACTCGAGGATCCTGAGGTGATCCGGGCCCTATCGGAAGCGGCCGCGGCGGGAGTTCCAATTGAATTGGTGATTCGCGGCTTTTGTTGTCTGCGACCAGGGATTCCGGGCCGTACAGAGGGCATTCGCGTACGGTCCATCATCGGAAGATTCCTCGAGCATTCGCGCATTTTCCATTTTGCAGCCAGCCGGGAGGATCCTGTGGAGGGCGAGTTCTACATCGGGTCCGCGGACTGGATGAACCGCAATCTCTCAAGCCGTGTTGAAGTCGTGACTCCGGTTTTGGCGAGGCCCCTGAAGAAGAAGCTCTGGGAGGTGCTTGACACTTGCCTCAAAGACCGC